>ERZ773099.3210-NODE-3210-length-10661-cov-16.572129_pt1 | contig 10661 bp, 7 predicted proteins | sample MGYA00511120_ERZ773099 | MGnify/ENA primary metagenome ERZ773099 (study PRJEB29015, sample SAMEA2738012) | human oral metagenome | biome: human oral; feature: human-associated habitat; material: dental | place: China | collected 2104 ... | reverse complement strand
ACCCCCACCAAAGAAGCCCCCTGCCCCACCAACCACAACAAACACGGCTGCTGACAGCTCCTCACCTCGATTCCATGAGGTGCAGGGCGGGGCGATGGCGTGGTAAAGCCCGTCGCGAAGACCCGTGGACCGGTCGATTGGGGGGCGGCTCAACCAGCTTCGGAGAAAGCGAAGCTGGTTGAGCCAGCACGTGAGCGCCCCTCCCCGAAGCCGGTTGAGCCGGGCTGCGAGGAACGAGCAGCCCGAGTAGAAGCCACCCCTGGCACCCGAACAACAACCCCCGAGTCTCTGGGCGCCCTCGCCGTGGTTTCGACACGACCCGCTCGCTGACGCTCGCAGGTCGGCTCAACCAACTTCAAGAGGGGACTTCACAAGTCGGCTCAACCGGCTTTAGGGAGATACCTCGCGGGTCGGCTCATTCGGCGTGCATTCGCTACTACTGATCGACGGCTTCCTTCGCCGCATCACGGGAGTGCCTGAATGCGGCATCGATGCCCCAGCCGCCGCCGCCGAGGCAGATCAGCAACAAAGCGACGGCCCCGAGCAGGAGGTCGCGATCGCCGAGGAAACCGTCGATCCCCGGCAGGAACGGACTGAACGCGCCCCAGCGGATGAACGCCAGGGAGCAGATCGCCATCACCAACAGCAGAACCCCGACGACCCGCTGCAACAGGCCGATCACCAGCAGCAGCGCCATGGCAGCCAGCAGGAAGCCCCCGATCCACACCACCATTCGGGGCTCCGGAAGGTGGGTGCGGCTCAGGGCCTCGGCGGTGCCGTCGACGTTGGTGAGTCCCTGGTAGGCCAGGACTGTCAGGATCGCGGCGGTGATGAGACGCAGGAAGAACAACCCGAGACTCGCCAGTGGGCCATCGGTCGTGCGTCGAGGTTTCTCCACGAGCGCCCGCGACGCATTCTTCGGGGAGGTCTCGACCACCCCGAGCCGTTCGTTGCGTGCTGCGCGTTCCGCTTCCAGTTTCTCCCGGCGGCGACGCTCCTCCTCCTGTTCCGCGATGGGAATGGGCGTGGGAGCCGTGATCGGGGTGGGGACTTCCTGCGGTGGCGCCTGTACCACCGTGGTCGCCTCGGGTTGCACGTCCGTCTCCTCGGTGGTTTCGGGCTCGCTGGAGACATCGCCGCGGAACAGCCCTGGGGACGTCGCCGAGGAGATCTGCTGCTGCTCGTCAGGTTGAGACGCGACCGGTTCGACGGCTGGCTGGGCGGGTTGCGTCCTCACGCGCTCGAAACGCTGGGTGGCGGTGGGGTCGGGGTACTGCGGAGGAACCTGTTCCGGGCGGGGCCGCGGGGCTTCCGCGGATTCCGCGGATTCCGCGGGAACCTCCTGCCCGCTTTCTCCCCCGAGACGCTGCTCCAGTGTCAGTTCCTTCTTCTGCGGAGCGGGCTGCTCATGCTGCTCGGGCATCTCGAGGGGCCATGCGTCGATGTTCAGCTGGCTCGATCCCGCCCCGGGCTGCTGCGACGTGACGGGTTCCACGCGTTGCGGGAAAGCCTGTTCCGGCTGCGGCACGCTCAGGGGTCGCGCGAAGGTCTCCTCGTTCTCGGGGCCGCTGGGTGCCGGCGTCGAGGTGAACGACGGGGCCGGCCTCGGATCCGGGTCCCGGGGTTCGGGCATCCTCAACCCGGAAACCATCGTGGGTTCGTTGGCCGCATCGTCCTCCTGGGCGCTGGGTGTCGTCGGGGTCTGGAAGGAGACATCGGGGGCGTGCAGCGCGATGGACTCCGACCTGGAGGCCTTCTCCCGCATATCAGAGGTCGTGGGCTGTTGCGCCGGCGCGCCGGAGAAATCCTGTGCTCCGGCGGCCCGGGTGGCCGGGCGCGGCCTGGGATTCGGGGTCTCGACGGGCACCGACTGCTCGGCTACGTGATCGTCCCACTCGGTGGGGTCCAAGGCGGTGCCGTACTCGCTCTGCTCGTCCTCCCAGTCGGCTCCGCGGGGCGTGCCCTGCCGCACCCAGTCGCCTGCGTCACGTGAAGACATGAACCCTCCTGAATCAGTCAACGCTTGAGCCCATGTTCTCACCGCACCCGTCGAGCGCGAATGAGGCGCGCCCGGTTTTGAACCTTCCCCGACCCTTGTCAGCGATGGGAGGCCCGCCCCAGCCCCAGCAGCATCGCCTCGAGGGCCAGCTGGGGCGCCACATTGCCCTCGAGGGCCTTGCGGGCCTCCAGCAGGGCGTCGAGGGCGTGCACCGTCTGTTCCGGCCTGGTGCGCCCGGCGAAGGTCGTGATCTCGTCGGCGATGTCGGCGTTCACGAACGGCACACCGGGGGCGGTCTGGCAGGCCAGGACGTCGCGGTAGTAGCCGGTCAGTTCGGTGAGCACCCGGTCCAGGGCGTCGCGCTGGAAACGTTTCGCCCGGGCCTTCTGCTGGTCCTCCAGTTCCTTGATGGCTCCCTGGACCCCGCGCGCCTTGACCCGCCTGGTGCCCATGCCCAGCGCCGCCTGGAGCTCCGTCATCTCCCGGGCGTCGAGGTCCGCGGTGAGCTGCCCGGCCTCCTCGGACGCGGAGGCGACGAGGGATTCGGCCGCCGACAGGCAGTCGGTGAGGGTGTTGAGCCGGGCGGGCAGCGACAGGATCTCGTGGCGCCGTTTCCGGGCCTCCCCGTTCAATGCCAGGGCCCGGGCGCGGCCGACGTGGCCCTGGGCGGCGCGGGCGCAGTACCGGGCCATCACCTCGTCCACGCCGTCGCGCCCAACCAGCAGTTTCGCCACCTCCTCGACGGGCGGGGTGACCAGCCGTAGTTCCCGGCAGCGGGAACGGATGGTGACGATCACGTCGTCGGCGCTGGGCGCGCACAGCAACCACACGGTTTTCGGTGCGGGTTCCTCGAGGGCTTTCAGCAGCGCGTCGGCGCCGCGTTCGGTGACGCGGTCCGCGTCCTCGATCACGACCACCTGCCAGCGGCGGTTCACGGGCGCGACATTGGCCCTGGAAACCAGCTGGCGCATCTCGTCGACGCCGATGCTGAGCTGTTCGGTGCGCAGCAGGGTCACGTCGGGATGGGCGCCGGACAGCGACGTGCGGCAGTCGTTGCAGCGTCCGCAGCCGCCGTCGTGGCACTGGAGAGCGGCCGCGAACGCACGTGCCGCATTGGAACGCCCCGACCCGGGCGGCCCGACGAACAACCACGCGTGGGTCATGGCGTGCCTGCCGCCCGCCACCGCACGCCGCAGCGTCTCAACGGCCCTGTCCTGACCCACGAGTTCGTCCCACACGCTCACGTGCTCATCCTGCCATCCCCCACCGACGAGGGACCCATTTCCCAAGCTGGTTCAGCCAGCGCGTGAGCGAAGCGAACGGCTGAGTCGAAGCCACCCCGCAACCGCGACCACAAGCCCACAGACGCGCTCCCCCTGGTTTCGACACGCCCCACTCGCTGCCGCTCGCGGGTCGGCTCAACCAACTTCGGAAAGAACAAGCCGGTTGAGCCAGCACGTGAGCGCCAGCGAACGGCTGAGTCGAAGCCACCCCGCAACCGCGACCGCAAGCCCACAGACGCGCTCCTCCTGGTTTCGACACGCCCCACTCGCTGCCGCTCGCGGGTCGGCTCAACCAGCTTCGGAAAAACAAGCCGGTTGAGCCGGGCCGCGAGGAACGAGCAGCCCGAGTCGAAACCCCCGGCACCCGAACGACAAACCCGACCCAAGACCCCGACCACCCTCACCACGGTTTCGACACGCCCCACTCGCTTCCGCTCGCAGACCGGCTCAACCAACTTCGGAAAGAACAAGCCGGTTGAGCCGGGCCGCGAGGAACGAGCAGCCCGAGTCGAAACCACCCGACACCCGAACAACACACCCGACCCCAGATCCCCCAGACACCCTCACCACGGTTTCGGCACAGCCTACTCAACCAGCTTCAGGGTGAGGTCGGCTCAACCGAGCAGAGCGAACACCTTCTCCGCGACCTTTTCGGCGATGCTCTCCCGCGACTCGCGGGCGCCCAGCACCAGGTAGCGTTCCGGGTCCTCACCGGCCAGCCGGAGGAAATGTTCGCGGGCGCGACGGTGGAAGTCAAGGCCCGCGGCCTCCAGGCGGTCCTGTTGCCGGATGTTCGCGACCGCCTCGGCGGGGTCGATGTCGAGCAGCACGGTCAGGTCGGGCCGCAGCCCGCCCGTCGCCCAGTGCGCCACCTGCTCCACCTCGGCGAGGTCGAGCACCCGACCCGCTCCCTGGTAGGCGATCATCGAATCGACGTAGCGGTCGCACACCACCACATCGCCCCGGACCAGGGCGGGGAGGATCACCTCCTCGACGTGCTGGGCCTTGTCGGCTGCGTAGACCAGCGCCTCGGTGCGGGCGGTCAGCTCCGGGTGGCCGGGGTCCAGCAGCAGTTTGCGCAGCTTCGCTCCGATCGGGGTGCCGCCCGGTTGCCGCGTCAGGACGGGTTCGATGCGGCGGTTCTGGAGCCGGGTGACGAGTTCCGCCACCTGAGTGGACTTGCCCACCCCGTCGCCGCCCTCGAAGACGACGAACAACCCGGGGGTGGTGTCGGGAATGGTCATCTGCGCACCTTAGCCAGTAGTTTGCGGACCTTGACGACCCGCTCGGGCCAGTCGGCGACGAAACCGGCGCGGGCCGCGATCAACCTCTGGTGGCCTCGTTCCGTTTCCCGGCCGCGTTCGAAGGCCTCCGCCGGGGTGAGGCCATCCAGGTCCGGGGGGTTGACGTCCGTGGTGCAGTCCCGCAGGTCGCGGGTGACCTGCGTGATGGTCTTCAGCAGTTTGGTTCCCGGTTTGCCGTGCAGCTGCACCACCACCAGCCCACAGGCGTGCACCTGCTCGGCCGCCGCCAGCGCGGCCCGCCAGTCGGCGCCGGAGGAGTCGGCGGTCAGCGACCGGCAGCGGTCTGCCAGGATGTATGCCCCCTGCTGGGCGCGTTTCAGCAGCAGCTTCGCCGCGGGTTCGGCGGAGACGTCGCCGAGCCGCGGGGCGCGCACCGCGGCCACCAGCGACTCTGTCACGTCGAGGGCCGCCTGCCGGGGCGTGGCGGCCTTCTCGACGGCGGATTCAACGGCCTGCCGCCACTCGGGGTCGAGCACGTTCGCCAACCCCCGCACGTGCCCCCGGAACTCCTGGAGGGCTTCCGTGACGGCTTCCTCGTCGCGGTACTGCGCCCGAACGAGGCCCTGCAGATCGGCGGCGAACAGTCTCGTCACGAACGCCTCCATGGTTGCCTCACGGTTCAGCGGGCCGGGGTTCGGGAAGTCGGTGCCGCCGGTGGCGGGCGGGCCGAGGCGCTGCTGGAGGCTCGGGAACTCGTCGACGGCGGTCGCGGAGACCGCGTCCAGCGCGGCCAGCACGTGCTCCAGCTGGTGTCTGCCGAGCAGTTCGGTGGGGGTGAGGGTGGCCTCCCGGTAGCGGGCCGTGGCCATGCCTCCGCGGCGCACCGTGACCCGTTCGTCGCGGATGCTTCCCAGGGGGCCGTCGGGTCCCCGCAGGAGGTACTCGACCCGCTGGCATTCCAGCGCGGCCACCGGCCCGAGCACGGCGCGGCGCGCCAGCGGCCGGGTGAGGTCGGCGAATTCCTGGGGCAGCTCGGCGGTGGCGTTGATGGGCACGATCCGTTCGGCGGGCAGGTGGGGCACCCATCCGGGCGCGGCCAGGTACCAGTCCCCCACCCCACCGAGCACCCGGTGTGCCAGCACCACCCCGGCGCGCAGCAACCGGTCGTCGGGGGTGTCCAGGATGGTCACGTCGATGCTGTGGCTGGCGGCGCGGCGCTCCATCAACCCGGTGATCCCGATGGCGTCCGACAGCAGGGACGGGGCATCAGCCTGGAAGGGAAGGTCGAAACGCATCACCGCCGGTCGCTCGAAACCCATGGCACCTACCTTCCCACAAGGCCCGGGAAAACCGGAGCGACGCTCGAGGTGACGAACTGGTTGGACCAGAACCCTTCCCCAGGCAGGTTGATCCGGGCCGCGCACACGTCCGCAGACATCCTCACCATGGTTTCGACACGACCGGCTCGCTGCCGCTCGTGAGGATCGGCTCAACCAGCTTCAGGGAAGGCAAAGCAGGTTGATCCGGCCCGCGAGCCCTTGGGCGAGCTGTCAGACCCCGGTTTTGTGGAGGCTGGTTTACCTGGTTCCGGTGGGGGTGGTTGTCGTGTTGGGGGTCGGTGCCTGGTGGTGTTGTACCAGTTCACCCACTCGGCGGTGGCGACGGCGATGTGGGGTAGTTGAGCGATCTTCGGCCGGTTCACGCAATGTCGCGGATCGCGATGCGCTCACACAAATCGCCCGAAACCACCGCGCCAGCGCCTGCCCTGCTGCCGTCTTCAACGGTGGTTGGGAAGATGCTGGCCCAGGACGCAACGTCCTGAGATCGCTATGCACTCTTGAATCGTCGACTTGTCATCCAGGCAACGCAGCATGTGGCCAGCGACATCAGCCCTGGGGATTGGCCATCCCAGCCAGCCACTCTCGGCATCCCGAAGCTCTCGGACCATGCCCGTGGCCCGCTTGTTGGTCAGACCTACCGGCCGGACGATCGTCCAATCCAGTCCGGATTCTTGGACCACTTGTTCCTGGGTGGTGTGGTCGGCGAGGGCCGGGGCGAGCATACGGGTTGCCAGGTGCCGGATGCCGGGGGGCAGCATTCGTGCGGAAGCGCCAGCGCCCAACGAGGACTGCACGACGATCCGGCGCAGGCCTGTCTGCCCGGCGGCCTCGAGGACGGCCTGGGTGATGGCCGTTCGATCACGGCTGCCGTCGCTGCCACCACTGACCGTGACAAAAGCCGCCGTGGCATCTTTCAGCGCCTGGCGCACGACCTCCGGGTCACGGGCATCGCCGGAAACAAGGCGCGCCCCGATAGGACCAGCACCACGACGGGAGAGACACGTGACCTCGAAGCCCCACTTCAGTGCCAACTCCGCGAGTTCCTTGCCCGTACCGGACGAGCCGCCAATGACGCTGATCCGCCGTCGGGCACCCTCGCGCTGATGCGCAACGAGGGTCTGGGGTTCCGCGCTGATCGGTTTGTCGGCGCATCTCACCACACCTGTCGCGATCCGGCGCAGGGGCGGGGTCCAGCGATCCCGGAACTGGATCCACGGCCCAATGGCGTCCCGGTAAGGCATCCGGCCTGCATCGGGACCGAAAAGCCGGCTCTCCAGTTCGCCGGACTTCTGGCCAACGAGACCAGCTACCGCCGAGAGAACTCGGAGCCCGACGTTGCTGGCGGATCGGACCGGATCCTCGTTGGCGATGTTGTCCTTGAGGTGGCAAGCGTATTCCCCGAGTGCCTTCAGGTCGGGAATTCGGCCCTCGTCGTATTCGCGCAGCGACATCGGGCTGCCAGAGGCCAGCGCGTCGGCCAGCAGCATCGCGTCCTCCAGACCGGAGTTGACGCCCTCGCCTGTCGGCGGGATGACGGAGTGGGCGGCGTCGCCGAGGAGGACGAGCCACTCGTCGTGGGACACCCGGGGGCAGCGCACAACGGCGCCGCCGAAGGGCGCCCGCCCGAAGAAATCCACATAGGCGTCGCGAGTGAGCAGGGGGAGGACGAGCGGGGCGTACTGCCGCAGGTGCCGATGCAGGGCGTTGATGTGGTCCTCCGTGGGCTCCGTCGACAGGAGCAGGGCCTCCGCTGGGTCGCCCTTGATGGCCGTGACCGCAACGCACCACACGCCGTCCGGCAGCGTCGCGGTGTAGATACCTTTGCCCGTGAAGATGTGGTGCCAATTCGGATCCAGTCCGGGAGCCATTGCCCCGGGTGCCGAGAAGAGGACGCGGAACTGGACGCCCCAGTCACTCACCTCCGGGACGAAATCAGCAAGCTGCTCGGCCATGGTCTGACGCGTCTTCGACCAGACCCCGTCACATGCGATGACCAGGCCGTTTCCCACCTCGACCGTGGTGGTTCCTGTGAACTGCAGGGTTCGGGAGGCCAGATCGATGGCCTCCAGCCTGTGGCCGGTGCTGAGAGTGATTCGCCGGTCCTGTTGCACTGCAGCCAGAAGGATGCCCGTGAGCCGGGCTCGAGTGGTGCCGATGATGGTGCCAGACCGCATCGACGCAAGCATCCGGCGCCCGGCACGGATCTTGAATCCCTCGACAAGTTCGCCCTGCGCGCGCAACTCCTCAACCAGACGCGAATCGATACGCCGCAACGTCTCCTGACCACGCGGGTTCACCCCGATCGGGTAGCTGTTCGCGTCGGTCAAAGAAATGGCATCCCGCGCCTCGTGGATTGTGACGCGCCGGTCTTGGGCCGCCAGCAGCAACGCTGCGGCCAGACCGACCGGGCCGGCACCGATGATGTGGATATCCGGGTTGGCCATGGGCTGTCCCTACCTTGTTGGAATTCCTTCCCCAACTCCGGACGACATACTACTAGAGGCGCCTGGTAACTCTGGTGGGGTTGAGACCGCGTTGGCGCAGGCTTCGGAGGAACTCGGTCCAGAAGTCGGTCGACTCGCTGTCCCCGACGGGCATGCCGAGGACCTCGCGCGTCCGAGGGCAGAGACACCGACCGCGATGACGGTGGCCTGGGAGATGACCGGCCGTGTCGGCGGACGTCGAGGTAGGTGGCGTCGAGGTAGAGGTAGCCGAACCAGCTGCCTGTCCCGTACGCCTCGAGCCACTGCCGTAGCGTGCCCCGCACCACCCCTCAGATCAGCAGCGATCCCACGGACCGTGGCACCTGGCGTGGACTCGTACAGGTCCACCGCCTGACGACGGAACTCCTCCGAAATAGTTCTTCCTCGACATGATGAACGATCTTCTCGCTCCCCCCAGCCCCGGCCGGATTCAGCGTGCCCAAAGAACGGGGTCAGGCTCCGTGCATGGCAAGATAACCAACCACCCCTCCTGGAACAGGTACCCCCATGACTCAGACCTCACCCGCGCGCAAGGCGGTTCGAGCCCTTGTCGTCAATGGGCGCGACGAACTGTTGTTGATCCATTGGGAAGACCCAATGGATGGACACGAAATCCTGGAGCCACCTGGTGGGGCGGTTGAACCTGACGAGAGTCTCGAGGCTGCGCTCCTCAGAGAAACCGCCGAAGAGACCGGCTGGGATATCCAGCTGTGCGGCACTCCTCGCCCCCACTTCCGAAAGACTACGTGGGCAGGCCAGACCTATGAGGGGACGGAGTGGTTCTGCCTGGCCCGGCCGCTGACGGCGGGCCAACAAACACTCGAGACCTACGAGCGGCCTTGGTTCAGGGGAGTGGAGTGGGTTCCGATTGATCACCTGCATGTGAGCCAGACTCCGTTGGAGCCGCCCCATCTTGTCTCGGTGCTGAAGGACGTGATGGGGCAATCTCCAGAATCCACGGGCGGGAGTCTCTCATGAGGCTCGTCTGCCCAAACGCCTTCCTGATGCCATCGGCGGTCACGGTCATGGGGACGCTGGCCTCCGAAGGAATTGTTGCGCCCCGGGTTTGGTGGAGGCAGTGATGACAGGAAGGATCACTGCACATGGGACAGAGGAAGTACCCGTTGGAGTTGCGTGAGCGGCGACTCGGATGACGTTGGAGGCGCTGGCCGAGCCTGCCCGGCTCAATCAAGCTTTAGGGGTGGTCTTCTTCCTTGCTGTGGTCTTCTTCGCTGCGGTTGTCGTCTTCTTCCTGGTGGTGGTCTTCCGGGCGGGTTTCTTCGCCGGGCCCTTGGCGCGTTTCTCCGCGAGCAGTTCGAAGGCGCGTTCCGGGGTGATGGTCTCGGGCGAGTCGTCGCGGCGCAGGGTGGCGTTGGTCTCGCCGTCGGTGACGTAGGGGCCGAACCGCCCCGACTTCAGCACGACGGGTTTGCCGCTGGCCGGGTCGGCGCCGAACTCCTTCAGCGGGGGCGCGGCGGCCGCGCGGCCGCGGACCTTGGGGGCGGCGTAGATGGCGAGGGCCTCATCGAGGGTGATGTTGAAGATCTGTTCCTCGCTGGTCAGCGACCGCGAGTCGCTGCCCTTCTTCAGGTACGGCCCGTAGCGGCCGTTCTGTGCGGTGATCTCGACGCCCTCCGGGTCCTTGCCGACCACCCGGGGCAGGCTCATGAGGCGTTGCGCCGCGGCCAGGTCGATGCTGTCGAGGGACATCGACCTGAACAGCGACGCCGTCCGGGGTTTCACCGACTTCGGGGTGCCCTCCGGCAGCACCTCGGTCACGTAGGGTCCGAACCGGCCGTTCTTCGCCACCACCATGCGCCCGGATTCCGGGTCGACGCCGAGTTCGCGTTCCTCGTCGAGGGGGCGGCTGAGCAGTTCCTCGGCGACCTCTGCGGTCAAACCGTCGGGCGGCAGGTCGTCGGGGACGTTGGCGCGACGCCCGTCGGCGGCCTCGACGTAGGTGCCGTAGCGTCCGACGCGCACGTCGATGCCGGAGTCGCCGAGGGGGAAGGTCGACAGCCCTTTCGCGTCGATGTCGCCGAGTTCGGTGACGAGCTTCTCGAGGCCCTTGGCGGTGTTCCCGTCGGGGCCGCGGTAGAAGTCGGTGAGGACCTTCAGCCGTTCGGCCCTGCCGCCCGCGATCTCGTCGAGCAGTTCCTCCAGCTGCGCGGTGAAGGTGTAGTCCACCAACTCGGTGAAGTGTTCCTCCAGCAGCCGGGTGACGGCGAACGCCAACCAGGTCGGCACCAGCGCGGAGCCCTTCTTGAACACGTAGTCGCGGGCGGTGATGGTGCGGATGATGGAGGCGTAGG
>ERZ773099.3205-NODE-3205-length-10668-cov-3.580420_pt1 | contig 10668 bp, 19 predicted proteins | sample MGYA00511120_ERZ773099 | MGnify/ENA primary metagenome ERZ773099 (study PRJEB29015, sample SAMEA2738012) | human oral metagenome | biome: human oral; feature: human-associated habitat; material: dental | place: China | collected 2104 ... | reverse complement strand
TCCAACACTTTCATTGCTTACTATTACCTCAAATGTGATGTATGGTAGAAATACTGGAGAAACTCCAGATGGAAGAAAGGCAGGAGAGCCTTATGCACCAGGAGCAAATCCTATGCATGGAAGAGATCATACTGGGGCAATTGCATCTCTTAATTCAGTTGCAAAGCTTGATTATTGGTCTTCTCAAGATGGTATCTCAAATACCTTCTCAATGATTCCAAGTTCTCTATGAGCGACCAAACCTGAACAAGTTCAGAATTTGGTTACTGTGATGGATGGATATTTCGGAAAGATGGCTCATCATCTTAATGTGAATGTTCTCAATAGAGAAACTCTTATGGATGCCTATGAACATCCAGAAAATTATCCTCAACTTACTATTAGAGTATCAGGATATGCAGTGAATTTTGTGAGACTTTCAAAGGCGCACCAGCTCGAGGTGATTGAGAGAACTTTCCATCAGAAAATGTAATTTTCAAAAGAGAAAAAATCTGATTTCAGAGATGAGGTCAGATTTTTTTTTGATCAGATTTTTGCATTTTTTTCAAATAGGAGTATACTTACTATGTTCCTAATTTTAAGAACGTTTTTATTTTGTTTTTTTATTCTCATGGAAGAATTTTCAACACAAGATTTAAATCTAGAAGAGACTGGTACTTCGACTCAATTAAGGTCTATACAGTGAATTGCTGGAGCTGATAGTGATTTGGAAACAAGCTTTCAATGAATTGTTGGTGCTGGAGATGGATTTGACTCTTCAAGTTTGCAATTTTATGGAGATGCAGATTTTGGAGGAATGCTATTCTTTTTGTCAATGGGTTGGCTTACAATTTCTCTGATTTATCTTGCAAGTAAGGTGCTAACTACAATTGTCTTTGGAAAGATTTTTGAAAAGGCAAAAATCGCTTGGTGGTGGGCATTAATCCCATTGGCCAATGCCTATGTCTTTTTGAAAATGGTAAAACTCAGATTTTTGTTCTGGTTGTCGCTTGTTCCTTTCCTTTATCTACCTTTGACAGTGTATTTTGCAATGAATGGAGTATTCTGACTTTCGAAAGTAGTTACTTGGCTTCTTGGATTGGTAGGAATTATTGCTGGAATTTTCTATGTCTTCATTCTTCCATTTAGGGTTGCAAAAATGTTTGGAAAAGGATTCTGGTTTGGAATTGGACTATTGTTCTTGCCTGTGATTTTCTATCCGATCTTGGCATTTGGAAATGCTCAATATCAAGAAAATCAAGAACCTCAAGTTCCACTTCAAAACTAATACGATAGGGTAAAATAAAAAGAAAAAATCTGATTTCCGAGTTGAAGTCAGATTTTTTTGATTAAAATGATATACTATATCACAAAGAATGAAAAAAATAGGATTTGAGAGCTGTATTTATTTTCTTGATTTTTATCAGAAATGGTGTATACTTAGTGTATTCGCTTTATGAGTACTTTTTATTTATTATTTTCTTAGTATGGAAGAAATGGAAATGATGGCAAATGGGTTTGATTTTACAGGAACTGTATCTATGTCTGTGAGTGGAGATGCTTCTTTTGGTTGGGGAGTTATAATGATTGTTCTTTTGCTGGTTGCTCTTTTTATGGCTGTTGTTTGGTGGAGAATCTTCAGCAAAGCAAATTTGCCAGGTTGGGGTTCATTAGTTCCAATTTATAATGCTTATCTTTTCTTTAAGCTTGCAGGAAGACCTGGTTGGATCTGGTGGTTTCTTCTTCCTCCTGTTGCTGCTATTTTGTGTGTTGTGGCTCAGTTTAGGATTGCGAGAAATTTTGGAAAGGGAGAATGATTTGCTATCTGAATGTGGTTCCTTCCAGTAATTTTCTATCCGATCTTGGCATTCTGAAGTGCTGAATTTCATGATAGAGAGGCAGATACTCAGTCAATGTCCGTTCAATAGAATCTTAGATAATAGAAGAAAAATCTGATTTCAGAGCTGAAGTCAGATTTTTTTTATTTTATCAGATGATCAGGTAGATAAGATATCAGAGATATATTCCGAGCATGAGAATTCCTTCTCGTCTATTAATCTCTCGCTGTTTACCTCAGGTCTTTCTAAAAGCGAAAATATAGATTAGTACTGTTGCAAGGAGTAGGAAGATAAGGTCGATATTGGTCCCATGCAGTCAAGGAATTGGGGTAATGATGCTACTTATTCCAAGAATGAACAGGATGTTGAAAATATTTGATCCAATGATATTTCCGAGAGCGAGGTCTGTATTTTTTTTGTATGCCGCGATGATTGAAGTTGCAAGTTCTGGTAGTGAGGTCCCAATCGCGATAATTGTTAGTCCGATCACTCTTTCTGAGAGTCCAAAGTATCTAGCAATAAGTGTTGCTCCATTGACGATTCGCTCTCCTCCTAAGATCAGTCCTCAGAGTCAAAGAGCTATTCGTAGGTAGGATTTCCAGAGAGATAAAATTCTGATTTCTCCTTTTTCTTGTTCGCGTGCTTCTCATTTATTGATATTGCGATATACATAGTAGAGGAAGATTCCAAAGAGTATAAGTAGGATCATTCCCTCGCTTCTTGAAACTATATCAAAACTGCTATGGTCGATGATATGATCATTGATCATGCAGGCAAAAATGAGTGTTGCAAAGAGTGTGAAAAGCACTTCGTTTAGTAGGAGCTTTTTTTTGATCAGCAAAGGGTGAAAAATAGCAGATACTCATAGGATAAGTAGAATATTGGAAATGTTTGATCAGATGATATTTCCGATTGTGATGCCTGTTATGCCTTTGAGACTTGAGGAGATGTTAACGAGGAGTTCTGGTGCTGAAGTCCCAAATCAGACGATTGTAAGTCCAATGATCATATTTGATATGTTGGCTTTTTTTGCGAGAGATGAGGCTCATTCTATGAGAATATCTGCTCCTTTTATAAGGCAGATGAATCCTAGTATAAAGAGGCATAATGTTCATATTTCTCACATTGAGCTATAAGAAGAGATAAAAAAGTCAGATTTTTTTCTTTGTAGCATATGCTTTTGGTCAAAAATAGCAAGTTTTTCCGTTTAGAAGTAATCGGATACATAAGGATAAAAATTCTGATTTAGACTATGAGTTTGGATTTTTTATCTAACAAAACTCACCAAGAGTAATCTCTTGGTGAGGAATAAAAGTTAGACAATTTACATAAGTTGAGCGGCTTTTTCAGCTAGACTGCTGCGTTCTCCGCGAGCTAAATGCACATGAACAAATTCTGGTTGCCCTGTCCATCTATCGACTAGATACGAGAGTCCATTTGATTGTTCATTTTGATATGGAGAGTCGATTTGAGTGATGTCTCCAATGATCACAAATTTTGTACCTTCCCCTCCACGAGTGAGGATAGTTTTCATCTCTCCTGGAGTGGTGTTTTGTGCTTCATCAATGATGATGAGGCGGTTGGGGAGCGATCTTCCACGAATGAAGTTGAGAACCAATACATGAATGTTTTGTTTTTTTGCCCATTCTCGGATTGATTCATCTCCGCCTTTGTGTTTCTGATTTGCTTCTCGGATAACTTCTAGGTTATCGTAAATTGGTTGCATGTAGGGGTCAATTTTCTCGTTCATGTCCCCAGGCAAGAAGCCAAGTGTCTTGTCGCTCAGTTCAATTGCTGGACGAGCAACAATGATCTCGTCAAAGTCTTTTTTTTGCTCTAAGGCTGCGGCAAGAGCTAGGAGTGTTTTCCCAGTTCCCGCTTTCCCCGTTAGTGCTACAAGACTGATTTCTGGTGAGAGCAGAGCATCTAAAGCGAATTCCTGTTCAGGATTTTTAGCCTTTATTCCGAAAACTGGATGATTGGGTCTAATTTTTTCTAGTCCATTGTCAGTTTTCCGAACAAGGATGTCCTGATTGAGAATGAATTGATGGTTGAGTGGTAGGTCTGAGAACCTTTCCAGTGATGAGAAGCTAGTTTCTGTGCTACCTGTGCTCATAGCAGTCCATTCTTCATCAGTTGGAGTTTCTCTAGATAGACTGTTGTAGATTACACGCATGTCTCTTACGCTGTCGTTTCGGTATGATTCGGCTTCAATCCCTAGTGATTTCGCTTTTATTTCGAGATTGAGGTCGTTGGTTACCAGAACGACATGATTGCCCTGCTTTTTTTGGTTAAGAGCTATAGCTAAAATGCGGTGATCTTGAGTGTCATCCTGAAAGCATCGTGAGATGTTTTCTGGAATGTTTACACCAGTTAAGATACAGAGATTACCTAACCCCGCTCCTAGAGGGATGTTGGGGTTGGTTTCTGGATTATAGTTTTTTGTAAACTTTCCCAGATTTCGTGTAAATTCTCTGGCGTTGACACTTTTGGTCGTGTTCCCATTTTTAACTTTGTCGAGTTCCTCAATCACGGGGATCGGAATCGCGACATTATGCTCTTGGAATCTCGTAAGACAAGTCGGGTCTTGGATCGGGATGTTAGTATCCAAAATAAAGGTCTTGATCTCACTCGCTTGCGGTGCTCCTGCTGGAGCTTCTGTTTTTTTACTCATTTTGAAGTTATTTCTTTTGTTTGATATTAGATATATACATTTATTTTATAAAATGTCAATAGCTACTTTAAAAAAAGAGATAAAAATTCAGGTTTTAAATTTTTCGTAAAATAGATTTTTTAATGATGATGGTAAAAAAGCTTATTAAAACTGATTTCTCGATTTTATGTCCTTAAAAATCAGGCTTCCTTTCGTTTTTCTCTTCTAAAAATTGAGTAATAATACGGCACACCAACAAGTAAAATATTGAAATTGAAAAAATCTCTTGATTTTGTGTTCCGTTTTAGTATATATGGAGTCATTGTATTTTATTATTTAGTTTTCTTGGATAAACAATGCCAACTATTAACCAATTAGTAAAGAAAGGAAGAGTTAAAAAGACCTTTAAGTCAAAGGCTCCTGTGCTTCAGTTCGCTGTAAACAAGCTCAAGGGAAATAAAAAAGTTGCTCAACCAGCACCATTTAAGAGAGGGGTATGTCTTAAGGTATCTGTAATGGGTCCTAAGAAGCCGAACTCAGCGCAAAGAAAGTTTGCAAAGGTTAGACTTTCAAACGGAGCTGAAGTATTGGCATATATTCCAGGAGAAGCTCATTCTCTTCAGGAGCATAGTGTTGTGCTTATTAGAGGAGGAAGAGTAAAGGATCTTCCATGAGTGAGATACCATATTGTGAGAGGAAAGTATGATGCGAATGCTGTAGCAAATAGAAAACAAGGAAGATCACTATATGGAGCAAAGAGGCCTAAGGCTGGTAAATAATTTTAATTTGTTTTTTGTTATTTCTAATGGCAGTGATTAAAAATAAGACTTTGGATACCTTTAACTATGAAGAGAAGTTTATTAACTTCATCATGAAGCATGGAAAGAAGAGTGTTGCTAAGAGAATTTATGAAGATACTCTTAAGGATATCAAAGCAAACGGACATATGAATCCAACTGTTGTAGTAAGAACCGCTATTGAAAATGCTTCTCCTACAATCATGATTAAGTCAAAGAGAATTGGAGGTGCAGTATATCAGGTTCCAGTTGAGGTAAGAGCAGATAAGAGATTCTTTTTTGCTACAAAATGGATCCTTGATGCAGCGAGAGGAAAGAGTGGAAAGGCTATGTATAAGAGGCTTTCTGAAGAACTTCTTGCAGCATACTCAAATCAAGGAGCAGCTGTAAAGAAAAAGGAAGAAGCTCATAAGATGGCTGAAGCAAATAAGGCTTTCGCTTATATGGCTAAGTATATTAACTAGTTTTCTCCGTTATATTAGAGAGAAAAATCAGATTTCGCTTTTGCGATAAGGTTTAATACATTTATATTTTGATTGTTGATCAATGTGAGATACTAATGGAAGAAAAATTAAGCACTTTCTGAAGGCATTGAATGTGCATAGAAAAAAAACAGGGTGCAAAAATGAAAAAGCTATTGATGGGTATATTGATGTGCTCAAAAAAGAAGCAAAAGAGGGAACTACTGCTTGGGTAAAAAATGCTAAGATGAAAGCTGAAGCTAAACTTAAGAAATACGGTATCCCTATGCATAAGGTTCAAGAAGTTCTAACCTCAAGAGGACTTCAAGCTTTATCATCTAAATTATCATAGTTCCATGGCAAGACTTAAGACTAATGCAAAAAGAAAGCTGAATAAAGCGCTTACAAGAGTTGAAAAAGTAGTAATTATGGATGTAAGAAGAATGCTTGAACAGCAGAGAAAGTGGAAAGCTAAAGTGATGAATAGCAAGACAGCAAAGTAATTTTATCCTTCAAAAGAGTGTATATTATGAATCATGAAAGACTAAAGTATATATCAGATACTAATGGATATACTATTCTTCCTGTAAAGGCAGGAATGCAAGTAGAGCTTCACGAGAGAGTTGGAGAAGGATCTACAGAAAGAATTTGGAAGTTTAAGGGACTTATTATCAAGGTTAGAAAGCCAGGAAGTGCTGATGGTAGTTTTACTATCAGAGGGCTTGCAGCTGGGCAAACTATTGAAAAGGTATATCCACTTTCTTTTCCAAAGTTTGAAAAGGTAATTCTTATGGATGAATACAAGGTTAGAAGAGCAAAACTCTACTATATCAGAGAAAAGGTTGGTAAGTCAGCTAGAATGAAGAGTAAAATCACAGCTGATAAGAGAGAAACTAATCTTTTGAAGTAATTTTTTTAGATTTTGTCGTATCGTATTATGAAACTTACTGTTCAGGTTCGTACAGAAACCGGAAAGAATGTAAAAAAACTTAGAAAAAGCTGATATGTACCGGCTGTTGTTTACGGAAAGATGCTCGATACTCCAGTTTTGCTTACTATCTTAAAAAACGATTTTATTAAGGCATATAGAGCTGCTGGATATTCTACACCAATTGAGCTTGAAGGTGGTGTAGATCAGCTTGTTTTGCTTCATGCATTACAACTTGATCCAGTAACTGATGAAGTACTTTCAATTGACTTTTTGGCTGTAGATAAGCATCAAAAGGTATCTGCTGGAGTTCCAGTAGTGCTTGTTGGAGAATCTCAGGTAGAAAAACTTAACCAAGGAAAGATTCAACTTGTTAAAGATACTGTTGAGGTTGAGGCGCTTCCTCAGAATCTACCTCATTCAATCGAGGTTGATCTTTCAAAGATTGAAACTGCAAATGATGTAGTTTTTGTAAGAGACTTGGTGGTGGCAAAGAATGTAGAGATTATTGATGATCTTGATCAACCAGTGCTTACTGTAGTTGAGCTTTCTGATGAAGAAGGTGAATCTACTTCAACTGAAGAAGCTGCAGCAACTGCTTAGTTCAGTATTTTATCTTGATTGTGTTGTAATTATCATGGCTAGAATATGTTATTTTACAGGTAGAAAAACTACATCAGGACAGACTAGATCTCACTCTATGAGAGCAGGGAAGAGACAGTTTAAGGTGAACCTGATCAATAAATGGATTAAACTTGAAGATGGAAGTCAAGTAAAGGTAAAGATTAACTCAAGACTTTATAAAAAGTTTAAGGGATTTATCTAATCCTTTCAAAAAATAGCTTGCAATAAGAGGGGAAAATAGTATACTTCCTCTTGTTGTCTTTTGAAAAAGTTTCCTTAGTAAGATTTTTCCTCTTGAGGGGTAGTAGCTCAGTCGGTAGAGCAACAGCCTTTTAAGCTGGTGGTCCTGGGTTCGATCCCCAGCTACCCCAGAGGATTTCTTAAGGGAGCTTTTTTTGTTTCCTAGAAATTTTTTGGGCTTGAAAAAAAATAAATAACGGTTATAAGTTCTTTTTATATTTCTCTATTTTTGAATTTATGAATACTCTTACAGAAGAAATATTTTTACAAAATTATCAAGATGCTCATTGATTAACTCGTCAAGTTATTGAGGCATTTCCAGAGAATGAGCTTTTCTCTTTTTCTATCGGTGGAATGCGTCCCTTTTCAGAGATGATTAAGGAGTTTATTGGTATTTGGGATTATATTTTGGCTCAGGCTTTAAAGGAGCAACATATTTCTCTTTTTGAGCAAGATCACTTCCCTACCACTAAAGGAGAATTGCTTGCTTTACGAGATCAGCTTCTTATTTCTCTACTCTCAGAATGTAAACTGATTCAAAATTATGGGCAAGAGATTAGTCCCTATCAGATGAAGTTTTCTATAGCTCAGTGGATTCTTTATATTATTGAGAATGAGACGCATCATCGTGGACAAGGATATGTTTATTTACGTGCATTGGGTATTCAGCCACCGTTTTTTTGGAAGAGAGGAAGTTTTAAGTAGAAGCTGACTAGAGTATCTTTGTCGTTAGAATAGTTCTAAAAACGGCTTCTTCTTTAGTTGATGAGATGAAATTATGAAAACAATTAATGAAACCTTTACTTGTCTTAACTGTGGGAAAGAAATTCCTAAGGCACAGAAAACTTGTCGCAATCATTGCCCTTTTTGTTTTGCTTCAAAGCATGTAGACGGTGAGATTCCTTGAGATAGAGCAAGTGAGTGTCAATGAGCGATGTATCCGACGAGTTATGAAATGAAAAATAGTGAAATCAGAATTCTTTTTTCTTGTTCTAAATGCAGAAAGCAGCATTGGAATAAGAGGGCTATAGATGATGATATTACTGTTTTACCAGAAATGATTGTGAAATATCGTCAGTTTTTCTAGAAATATGATATAGAAATCAGATTTTTTTCTGTGCGAAATAACTTGATAATGATAATCAAATCTGTATACTCTTCCTTGTTCGGAAACATTTATTTGTTTACACTATTGGGATGAAAAAAGGAATTCACGGTGCTTATTACAAGGATGTTGTAGTAAATTGTATCTGCGGTGCTTCATTTACTGTAAATACTACAGTTGAGGGGCCTATTAAGCTTGAAACTTGTTATCAGTGTCATCCAGTTTTTAATAAAGACAAGGTAATTAAAAAGCCTGTTAAGGGAATGATGGAAAAATACCTTGAAAAGCAAAAGAGGATTGAAGCTGCTCAAAAGAAGGCTTAGTTTTACCAGATGAGGTCATATATTTTATTTTGATAGGAGGGAGGTCTTATGCTTAGAATGATGCTTATCAAAAAGTATGTGAATACCTCAGATATTCAATCAACAATTGGACATAGTTCTGTTGTTTACTTAAAGGAGGCATTCGTGATGATAGTCCTTCTTTTTGTGTTATATGTGATTTTTGCTTTGCTTAATCATACGAGTCCTGCTCCATATTGGCAGTGGATATTCGGTGGAACCTGACTTCTTCTCTTTATTAAGTGGATGGTGGATTTTCTTAACTTATATTTGGATTGTTTGATTTTGTCTAAGGATACTGTGACTTTATTTCTTTGGGAGGGGCGATTGGAGTATAAAACTGAGATTTTCTCTTGGAATAAAATCAATACGATTTCTTCTTCACAGAATGGTGTTTGGGATAAAATTTGGGGGAAAGGAGATATTGTAATAAAGTTAGAATTCTGAACTGATTTCCCTTTTTCTGATGTAAATAATCCTAAGAAACAGGTTGCAAAGCTCATTATGCTAAAGGAGCAGTTTTTGACTAGGCAGAAGCAGGTTATAGAAAAGGATCTTGCTGATGACAATCAGAGATTTAATGTGCTCGTCGAGGCGATGAGTGAGGTTGTTAAGGAATATATGGATAAATCGAGATCTGAATAGTTTGTATATAATTTTTACGATAAAAGAAGTCTGAAATCAGATTTCTTTTTGTTTTTTGAAAAAAGTTCCTAGTAAAACACTAGGAACTTTAATTTAATAGGATATAACACGATCATCTCTACTATTTTCTTCTTTTTTCTCTCTTTGTTTTCTAGCAATCCAAGTAGAAAGAACATAGACGATAATTCCTATAGTGAGGAGTAGTGCTGCTATTCCTACTACCATAGCCATTGCCATAAAGGAATCTACCTCTCCAATTAATGAAGTCAGTAGTATGATGATATAGAGCACTTGTAGACTTAGTATTAAGGTAACTCCATATCTAAACTCATCTTTATCCTTCTTTCTCGCTATTATTAGCGTTAAGGTCTGTATTGCTAGGATAAAGCCTACTATAGGCCAGAAGGCATTATATTCCTCATCTATTCCTCCGTCTAGATATGCTACTAGTTTTAATAGGAAGAGTGCGCCAGCACATAATTCTAATATCACTTTTCTCATAATATTTACTTTTATTTTATGATCTATATATAATGTAATTCCTCTAAATGTCAAGTGTAAGTGTGGTAAAAAACTTTCTTGGAAAAAGAGGCTTATAAAGCCTCTTTCTTGTTAATCGTCTACCTGCAATTTTAGATACACCATTCCGAAGGGAACGAGAGTCATTGCAAGAGTAATGAGTCCTCCAAGGAATAACTCAATTCCACTTATCCTTCCTTGAAAGAACGCTACTACCGTCATGATGAATACTATAAGATATAGCATGACCATCGAGAGTAGTTCTCTTTTCAGTACTCCAAACTTGAGCTTGAAGGTTGGAGTAAAGCATGTGAGACCTGCCTGGACTACTGCGCAAATAGATGCGGCATAGAGTCCAAGGTTAGTGAATCTTGCATCCTTTAAGAGGAAAATTGCGAGTAGAGCGGCTCCACCTATTGCAAGTGATAGCCACCAAAGTTTTTTGATTGTTGACATTTTGTTATTATTTTTTGTTTGGTATTTTTATTATATATATTTTTTTATTAAAGTCAATATCTTTTTTATTTTTTATTGCTAC
>ERZ773099.3204-NODE-3204-length-10671-cov-6.439337_pt1 | contig 10671 bp, 9 predicted proteins | sample MGYA00511120_ERZ773099 | MGnify/ENA primary metagenome ERZ773099 (study PRJEB29015, sample SAMEA2738012) | human oral metagenome | biome: human oral; feature: human-associated habitat; material: dental | place: China | collected 2104 ... | reverse complement strand
ACGGCCGCGTGCCGGGTTTTCTGCCCATGTCCCTGGCGGACGGGCTGGACCAGTTCCGCGTGACCGGAACGATGGCGGTACGCGCGATGCTGCGCGAACTGCAGAATGCCCGTGAGCACGTGGTGCTTTACAGTGCCGATGATGATGCGCTGCATCTGGTCACGCGTATCGAAGGGCTGGAAGCGCAGGATTTTCGTCTGACGATGGCCGGCAGCGAGGCGGATATCGAGGCACTGATGGAGGCCGGTCCGCTGACGCTGGTGGGCATGACGGGCGCGGTGAAGATCCAGCTGACCGTAAGCGCCCTGAGCCTGCGCGATGATGGCCACAACAGCCAGCTGATTGCCGCCATTCCGGACCATGGCTGGCGCATCCAGCGCCGCGACGCCTTCCGCGTGACGCCGCCGGAGGGTGATGGCGCAACGGTGGTGGTGCGCATGCCCCAGCAGAAGGAGGCCCGCGGCCGCCTGCACGACCTGTCGGCCGGCGGGCTGTGCTTTTACTGGCAGGCCAGCCAGGGCGCCCTGCAGGTGGGTCAGACCCTGCCGCATTCGCGCATCGAGCGGGTGCGCGCCCCCGCCCTGCCCTGCGACCTGAAGATCATCCGCATCGGCGCCCCCGACGGCAACGGGAAGCAGCTGGTGAGCTGCCGCTTCGAGGCGCTGCCCGAGGCCATTGCCCGCCGGGTGCAGGTGTACGTGATGGATGTGGAGCGCCGGGTTCGGGCGGTGCGCAACGACTGACACAGGCCAGACGAGGCCTGCCGATCCTCTTTCAGGCCCCGGCCGGGATGCGTCCCAGCCGGGGTTTGTCATGTGCGCCCAGCATGGGCGCACACCTGCGGGTGCAAGTCCCGCCACAAGCTGGCCACAGTGAGTGAAGTGAAGCGCAACTGCACAAGGGCGACCGAGTGTGGGAAGGAAGCGTGGAGCGTAATCTGCGGGCCGATGTACAAGAACCGGATACAAGGCGTTGCCGAGCAGGGCGAACGGGCATGTAACCGCGAAGCTCTTGTGGCCAAGGCGAGGTGACGTAAATCCGGCGGTCGTGCAGAGAAGGTGTGCGTTCTTACCTGGGGAGATCTCGCCTTATGCTCGAAAGGGCGACGGTGTCGAGCCGGAGCGAGAAGTCAGCAGAGGTCGTAGTAGCAGGACCAGCCCCATGATGGGACACAGGTCAGGCGAAGGACCGAACGAGAGGATGTGTTGACAGGATCATGTCGATGTCAAAGGCCATGCATCAGAAGCCTGCACGAGTGGGGCGACATGCAGTGAGTAGGGGTGAAGCCCCGAGGGGCGCATGTCGTGATGAAGCCTGCGGCCCGCGACATGACACCGAAGACACAGGAGCAGGGCTGCTCGATGCAGTTCTGGAAAGAGCCAACATGCAGCGGGCATGGAGGCGGGTGAAGGCCAATCGGGGAACGGCCGGTGTGGATGGTCTGGACATCGACCAGACAGCCCGGCAGCTCAAGACCGAATGGCCGCGAATCCGCGAAGCACTGTTGCAGGGGACGTACCGGCCCAGCCCGGTACGACGGGTCATGATTCCGAAGCCGGGAGGTGGACAGCGAGAGCTGGGCATCCCGACGGTAACGGACAGACTGATCCAGCAGGCACTGCTGCAGGTACTGCAGCCGATGATTGATCCGGGCTTCAGTGAACACAGCTACGGCTTTCGGCCGGGACGGCGTGCGCACGACGCGGTGTTGGCCGCGCAGTCGTACATCCAGTCCGGCAGGAAGATCGTGGTGGATGTCGATCTGGAGAAGTTCTTTGACCGGGTCAATCACGACATCCTGATGGATCGCGTCAGAAAGCGCATTGGAGATGATGGCGTATGCCGTCTGGTCCGGGCGTATCTGAACGCGGGAATCATGGATGGCGGCGTGGTCGTAGAGCGGCACGAGGGGACACCGCAAGGTGGACCGCTGTCGCCGCTGCTGGCCAACCTGCTGCTCGATGAGGTGGACAAGGCGCTGGAGGCGCGCGGGCATTGCTTCGTTCGGTATGCCGACGACTGTAACGTATATGTGCACAGTCGTCGGGCAGGCGAACGGGTGATGCAGCTGTTGCGCCGGCTGTACGGCAGGCTGCATTTGCGGATCAACGAGTCCAAGAGTGCGGTGGCCAGCGTCTTCACTGGCCGCAAGTTTCTGGGCTTCAGCTTCTGGATGGCTCCGAAAGGGGTCGTCAAACGGAGGATAGCCCGGAAAGCCGTGATGGCCTTCAGGCAGCGTGTGCGCTGGCTGACCCGCCGCAGTGGCGGACGCAGCATACAGCAGGTGGTCGATGGGCTTCGCCCATTGCTGCTGGGATGGAGAGCCTATTTCGGACTGGCGCAAACGACAGGCGTCTGGCGAGAGCTGGATGAATGGATACGTCACCGGCTGCGGGCCATCCAGCTCAGGCAGTGGAAGCGGGGCAAGACCATGTTCAGGGAGTTGTGCGCCATGGGCGCAAGCACGGAAGTGGCCCGGAAAGTGGCGGCAAACAGCCGGCGCTGGTGGCACAACAGTGCGATGCTGCTCAACAGCGTGCTGACCCTGTCATGGTTCGACAGTCTTGGCCTGCCCCGTCTGGCATCATCCTGAATGTCCTCTCGAACCGCCCGGTGCGGACCCGCATGCCGGGTGGTGTGGCAGGGGTGCAGCCCAGAGGGCTGCCCCCTATGCCGATTTGTGCATGAGGGGAGGGGGAGGGCTTCACTGGTCGCTTCTGAAGCGTTCATGCACTTGTCGGCTGGTTTCGTCCGCCGATCTTGCGTGCGGAAAAATGCCATATGTCGGAAAAACGAGGCATGTTAGTTTGCTCGCCATTGCAACTTCCACCCTTTTTCTGGGGAGCCATCATGGGCAAGCAACACGCATTCGGCAGCAAACTGTCTCTGAGCCTGGCCGTGGCCGTCTCGGCTGTTCTTACCGCTTGTGGCGGCGGTGGCGGTGGCAGCAGCACGCCGACGACGCCGGTGGCAACGAATACGCCGGCAGCAACGACGCCTGCCGCCACGACCACCACGCCGGCTGCGACCACGCCCGCAGCCAACAACACCCAGACGACACCTTCGTCCAATCAGGCGATGTACGAGCAGCTGCGCACGCAGTGCCAGGTCGTGTCGTACACGAGTGAAGCGGGCTTCTATGCGTGTGCTGCCGGCACCTACGTCGGCAAGAATCTGAGGGACGGCCAGACGGTCTGCACGGTCCGGCTGACGCGGGATGGCGAAGTGACGTACACCATGGGCGATGAGGTGCACGCCTTCAAGCTGGCACAGCACTTCTTCTACTCGAAGAGCTCTCCTCTGGCTTCAGAGTATCCGCATATCTGGGGCATGGGCATCAGCGCTGATAGTGCGGAGGATGCCAACGGGAAAGTTCACGGCTTCGAGCTGCGTCTGGATCCTCGGGCTGAGGCTGATAAGAAACCGGATCATCTCGACATCAAGTACAAGTTCGGTAACACGTTGTCTCCGGATTCTCAATCGACCTGCCGCGTTCCGCTCTGAGACGTGGGGCCAGATCATGGGTCGACATGATTCGGTTGTGAACTGAATGGATGGCCACTGCCCGCTCTTCAGGCAGTGGCCATTTTCGAGTCTGATCGACATTCCCGCCTGTTTCTGTTTTCTGGAATGACCATGAATACTCAACTTGTATCCGGCAGCAAGCTTGCCCTGGCTCTGGCCATCTCGGCCGTTCTTGGCGCCTGTGGCGGTGGTGGCGGTGGCGACAGCAGCACGCCGGCCAAGCCGGTTGCGACGAATGGCGCTGGCTCGACCACGACCAGCACGGCTGGCGGCACGACGACCGCGACCAACAGCACGCCGGCTGCAACCACGCCCACCACGACCGCTCCATCGGCACCGACCACCACGCCGGCTGCAACGACGCCCGCCACGAACTCGCCCGTTGCGACCGCGCCAGCTGTGACGGCACCGGCCAACAATGCCCAGACGCCATCCCTGGTCAACCGGGCCATGTATGAGCAGATGTATCGAGGGTGCCAGACGCCCTTCCGCTCATTTGATCCTGCAACGGGCGCTGCATGTGCTGCCGGTGTCTACGTGGGCAAGGATCTGTCGGACGGTACCACGGACTGTACGGTGAAGCTGGCGAAGGATGGGGAAGTGACCTTCACCGTGGGCGATAAGGTGCATGTCTACAAGATGACGCAGCTTTTCCGGTCCGTCTTCCTCAAGCTTGACGTGGAAGGTGCGCCGTACTTGTTCAGCGTCCATATCTCTGGCTACAGCGCTGATGATGCAGCCAAGAAGGTGCACGGCTTCGGGATGAACGTGAATGCCAAGGATGATGGGTCGACCCCGCCGGATGAGTTCGAGATCACGTACACCTATGGTGACGTGCTCACGGCAGATGAGAAAACGGTCTGCAAGATTCCGCTCTGACCCTTCCCAGGCCGGGTCATGAGCGAACATGATTTGGCCCTGAGTTGAACGAATGGCCGCTGTGGGTATTCCGATGATCGTGACCGCTGATTCCGGCGATCGTGACCGGGCGGTTCCGGGGCCGTGGATTTGATGATTCCGGTATCGTGACCAGCGATTCCGGCATCGTGACCGCCGATTCCGGTGATCGTGACCGATGGTGTTCGAGTGTGTCGAGACAGCCCTGCTGTTCTCAACCTGCGCTACCGTTGGCGGCTTTGGAAGCCGCCAATGCCAGCGCCATCACTCGACACACAGATGATCAAAGCCATTCTCGAACACCGCCTCGTCAGAGGTGAATCGCTGGCGCGTTGTGCCCAGGCCCTTGGCGTTTCCAAGGGCGTCGTATCCAAGTACGTGACCCTGGCCCGTGCGCAGGGACTGGAGGACTGGTCGCTCATCGATTCGATGAGCGACGCAGAGCTGCATTCCCGCCTGCTTGCCGGACAGGACGAACGCTGCCCCTGCGTGCTGCCGGACTTTGCCCTGATGCACCGGGAACTCAGCCGCAAGGGCATGACCCTGATGCTGCTGTGGCAGGAGTACCAGGCCGAATACGTGGGCCAGCGTACGCTGCAGTACAGTCAGTTCTGCGAACGCTACCGGCAATACGTCAGGACGCTCAAGCGCTCGATGCGCCAGATCCATGTCGCCGGCGAGAAGCTGTTCGTGGACTTTGCCGGACCGACGCTGGCGCTGCGTGACGGCAGCAGGGCACACCTGTTCGTCGCGGCGCTGGGCGCCTCCCATTACACCTACGCACAGGCCACGCCCGGCCAGAAGACTGCTGACTGGATCAATGGCATGGTGGGAGCACTGCACTACATGGGTGGTGTCCCCGCCCTGATCGTGCCCGACAATCCCCGGGCGGTCATTGCCCGTGCCGATCGCTACGAACCCAGGGCAACCGACAGCATTCAGGACTTTGCCCGCCACTACGATTGTGCCGTCTTGCCGGCCCGGCCTCACAGTCCGCAGGACAAGGCCGTGGTGGAGTCGGCCGTTCAGGTGGTTGAGCGCTGGATTCTGGCCAGGCTGCGCCACGTACTGCCCAATGATCTGGGCAGCGCCAACCGGGCCATCGAACCGCTGCTGGAACAGCTCAACCACCGCCCCTTCCAGAAACTGCCGGGCAGCCGGGCCAGTGTCTTTGCCAGCCTCGATGCACCGGCCTTGCGCCCTTTGCCATCGGTTCGCTACGAATACGCTCGCTACAAGACCGTGCGGGTACACGTGGACTACCACGTCGAGATCGACCGGCACCGCTACAGCGTGCCCCATGTGCTGGTTGGACAGCGGCTCGATGCCCGCATCACCCAGCATGGCATCGAGCTGCTGCACGAGGGCAAACGGGTGGCCGCACACCTGAGAAGTCATCAGGCAGGCGGCTTTACCACCATCGAGGAGCACATGCCGGCCAGCCACCGTGCACATCGGCAATGGACACCGGAACGTCTGGTCGCGTGGGGCCGTGGTGTCGGCGAAAGCACGGCGCTGCTGATCGAGCGCATGCTGGCCCGATACAGGCACCCCGAGCATGGCTATCGCAGTGCGCTGGGTCTGCTGTCGCTGGCCAGACGCCACGGCCATGCCCGTCTGGAAGCGGCCTGCGAGCGCGCCCTGTCGCTGCAGATCCACACCTATCGCGCGGTACGCGACATCCTGCTCAGCGGCAAGGAGAAAGCATCACCGGTACAACCGGGCAGAGCATGGCAAAGCCCGGACCATGAGCACCTGCGCGGCGCACGAGCCTATCACTGACGCCAGGGAGGTGAATCATGACCCACAATCAAACCATCGCCCAGCTACAGGAACTCCGACTTCAGGGCATGGCACAGGCGCTGCAGCGACAGCTCGAACAGCCCGCAAGCGCAGAGCTGGGATTCGAGCAGCGTCTGGCCCTGCTGGTTCAGCACGAGATCGACAGCCGCCACGACCGGCGCAGCGCCCGCCTGTTGAAGCAGGCCAGCCTGAAGTATGCCCAGGCCCACATCGAAGACTTCGACGCACGAGCCAGCCGGGGGCTGGAACGTGCCCGCTGGATGGCACTTGCCCTGAGTGACTGGGCAACGTCCGGCGCCACCATCATCCTGAGCGGGGCCACGGGGTGCGGCAAGACGTGGCTTGCCTGCGCTCTCGGACAGTATGCCTGTCGCCAGGGACACAGTACGCGGTATCTGCGTCTGCCCAGGCTGGGCGAGGAGCTGGGCCTTGTACGGGCCACAGGCACCTACACCAGGTGGCTTGGCAAGCTGGCAAAGACGCAGGTCCTGATACTGGACGATTGGGGACTGGTGGCGCTGGACGCCCCCTGCCGGGAAGCGCTGATGGAGATCATCGATGACCGGGCCGGCAACAGGGCCACGCTGATCACCAGCCAGTTGCCCGTCGATCACTGGCATGCCTGGATCGATGAGCCGGCGGTGGCCGACGCGATGCTGGATCGTCTGCTGCCACAGGCGCAGCGGATCGTGCTCAAGGGGGAGTCACTGCGCGCTGCACGAACGAAGAAAACGCCTTCATCCGCCAACCAGAGCTGACGCTCTCCCGGAGGTAATGGGGGGCTGGAAGGCCCCCCGGATCAGGCAATCGTACAATTTGCCTGGCAGGCAATGTCTCTGACCACTCGACATCGGTCACGATGACCGGACTGCGCGGTCACGATGCCGGAATCGTCGGTCACGATCATCGGAATACGCAGCTCTGTATCCGACGCTCCGGCAGATTGATCGAAAACTGGTACTGTGGGCAACCCACAAGTTCAAACGTTTGAGAGGACGTCGCCGACGTGCCAGCCACTGGTTGGCGCGGATTGCGCGCAGGAACCCGCAACTGTTTGCACACTGGCCTTTGCTGTGGGGGCAGGCTTCGATGGGAAGAGCCGGATGAGCGGAGACGTTCACGTCCGGTTCCGTGAGCACCTGAGGGGGAAGTTCCCTCGGGTGACTCGACAGGGATGATGGCACGGCAGAGGCTACACTGGAAGGCTTCACGCGGCAGATGAAGAAGATGCCGGCCTTCATGCGCAAGAGCCTGGCCTACGACCGGGTCAACGAAATGGCGTGTTTCCGGCAACTCAGCGAGCGCCTGAACATCAACATCTGGTTCTGCGGCCCCTACGCCCCATGGCAGCGGAGCAGCAACAAAAACACCAATGGTCTGCTGCGCCAGTTCTCACCCAAGGGCATGGATCTTTCAACCATCAGCCAGACTCGCCTGAACGACATTGTCCGACTGATGAACGGGCGCCCGCGCCTGGCGCTGGATGCCCAGACCCCTGACGAAGTCATGACGAAAATTCTCGATGACTACGCCAGACCTCTTGTTGCACTTGACTCTTGAGATTGCCGTGAGCAGCGACAGACTTCAGCCGGCCAGCAGGGGTTCGACGGCATCGAGCAGACGGCCGAGGCGCGCGCGGGTATCAGGATCGGTAATCGGCATTGATGCTCACATAATCGTGCGACAGGTCGCAGGTCCAGACGGTGGTGGCCACAGCGCCGCGGTTCAGCACCACGCGCACGGTAAATTCGGCCTGGGCCAGCACGCGGCTGCCGTCTTCCTCGCGATAGGCGGGATCGCGCCCCCCCTGGCTGGCCACGCGCACGTCGTCGAGCCAGACCTCCAGGTTCTGCACATCCAGATCATCGATGCCGGCATAGCCGATGGCCGCCAGAATGCGGCCGAGGTTGGGATCGGATGCGAAAAAGGCCGTCTTGACCAGTGGCGAATGGGCAATGGCATAGGCCACGGCAGAGGCTTCGGCCTCAGAGCCTGCCCCTTCGACACGAATGGTGACGAACTTGGTGGCGCCCTCGCCATCGCGCACGATGGCCTGCGCCAGCTGGATTGCCGTGTCGGTAAGGGCCTGCAGCACGTCGGCGGCGCCGGGATCGGTGTCGCTGGCAATCTTCACAGGGGGCTGACCGGTGCCGCCCTCCTGACCCGTACTCACCAGCAGGAAGGTGTCGTTGGTGGAGGTGTCACCATCCACCGTGATGCGGTTGAAGCTGGCATCGGCCACGCGCCTGACCCACTGCTGCAGCAGCGCCGGCGCAATGGCGGCGTCGGTAACAATCATGCCGAGCATGGTGGCCATGTTGGGGCGGATCATGCCGGCGCCCTTGGAAAAGCCCGTCATGGTGACGGTACCGCCCGGCACATCGATGCGACGGGACACCGCCTTGGGCAGCGTGTCGGTGGTCATGATGGCCTCGGCGGCCTCCAGCCAGTGGCCCGGCGCAAGGTTCGATACGGCCTCGGGAACGGCCGCGATGATGCGTTCGACGGGCAGGTGCTCCAGAATCACCCCGGTGGACATGGGCAGCACGGCGGGAATGGGCACCCCCAGGGCAATGGCCACGGCATCGCAGACCTGGCGGGCGTTTTCCAGCCCTTTGGCGCCGGTACCGGCATTGGCCACGCCGGTGTTGATCACCAGTGCCCGCAGTTCACCCCCACTGGTCTGCAGATGCTCGCGTGACAGCGTCACGGGCGCGGCGCAGAAACGGTTGCGGGTAAAGACGGCCGCCGCCCGCGTTCCCTCGCTGAAGCGGACCACCAGCAGGTCACGTCGGCCGGGCTTGCGGATACCGGCACGGGCGGTACCCAATTCCACGCCGGCTACCGGGAGCAGGCGGGCGGCATCGGGGGCGGAGAGATTGACGGGCATGGGGTGCTTCCTCGGTGATTGCGCTGGGCGTGCGCCTGGCGATGTTGGGCAAGGGTATCACGTGGTTGCGCCGTGCTGCGCCAGCGCTGGCCTGCCATGTTGTATTGCAAATTACAATACAACATGGCAGACTATGGCCACTTCTCCCGTTTTCTCTTCAGCGCAGGAACCACCATGCCCACCGTAGCCGTTCGCAAGGAACACCCACTGTCGATGCGTCTGCCCAGTGCCGATATCGCTTTGATCGACCGCGCCGCACAGATAAAGGGCACCTCCCGTACGGAGTTCATGCGTCAGGCGGCCGTACGGGAAGCCGAGTTCGTGCTGATGGAGAACACCCCCATCCACCTGAGCCCGAAAGACTTTGCCACATTCATGGACATTCTGTCCGGCCCGGCCACACGGGTACCTGAAATGGTGGAGATCGTGACGCGCCCTGCCCCCTGGGAATCCGGTTACCGGGAACGCACATGACGCCTGAACTGTCCTCACCGGAGCCAATCGGCGCGCAGCACGACGTATCGGGGTTCTCCTGCGGCAAGCCCATACTGGACCGCTGGCTCAAAACGCGGGCACTGACCAACCAGAACCGTGGATTCACGGCCGTCATGGTCGTGCATCATGCAGGGCGGGTTGTTGGCTACTATGGGCTTGCCCCAACCTCGATCAGCCCGGAACTTCTTCCCCGCAGCATACGGACCGGACAACCACCGGATCCAGTACCCTGCCTGCTGCTGGGAAAACTGGCCACCGACCAGAACTGGGTCGGTAAAGGCATTGGAACCGGTTTGCTGAAGCACGCGCTGCAGCGATGCGTTGCCGCAGCCCGGTTGATTGGCGGGCGGGCGCTGATCGTTCAGGCCGTGGACGATGAGGCCCGGGCGTTCTGGGTCAGACGGGGCTTTCTCCCCCTGCGGGGTGATGGCAGTCTGCTGGGGCGCAAGATCGAAGATGTGGCAGCGTCGCTGGCATAGCCGGTGATCTCAGGCGTCAAGTGCAGCAAGGCAAGTGTGCGCCCATGCCGGGCGCAGGCATAAAAATACCCGCCAGACCAGAAAGATCATGACGGGCATCGGGTAAATCCTGCTGACCGGGCAGCTCAGGCCAGCTTCCCGTGGCAATGCTTGTACTTCTTGCCGGAGCCACACGGGCAGGGGTCGTTGCGGCCCACGTGGTGGCCGTTGACGATGGGGCGCTGGGCCTGCGGGGCCGAGGCAAGCTGCTGGGCACGCAGGGCCACGGCTTCCGGATCTTCGTCCATGCCGTCCAGGCCCGAGGCCGAGGCGGCGTGCATCAGCTGGGCGCCGCCGGCGGTGCGTTCGGCACGGTCCTCGACCTGTTCGGCCACCTGTTCGGCTTCGGTGGCCGACTGGATCTGCACGTTCATCAGCACGCGGCTGACTTCGGTGCGGATGACCTGCAGCAGGTTCTCGAACAGCTCGAAGGCTTCGCGCTTGTACTCCTGCTTGGGGTTTTTCTGCGCGTAGCCGCGCAGGTGGATGCCCTGACGCAGGTGATCCAGCGCCGACAGGTGCTCGCGCCAGTGCTGGTCGATG
>ERZ773099.3201-NODE-3201-length-10679-cov-14.377541_pt1 | contig 10679 bp, 11 predicted proteins | sample MGYA00511120_ERZ773099 | MGnify/ENA primary metagenome ERZ773099 (study PRJEB29015, sample SAMEA2738012) | human oral metagenome | biome: human oral; feature: human-associated habitat; material: dental | place: China | collected 2104 ... | reverse complement strand
GAAAAGAATTATATAAAAGATGAGGTTAAAGTAGAGATTGCCGGAGATTGGCTCTTTATAAAATCATTTGACTTAAAAACTGAACAGTCAAGCTTGGAAGAAAAGATTGATTTAAAAAACGGAAAGAAAATAAAAAAGTAGGCATATAAATAATAGGTAATAACCATTACCATCCGAGAAGGTAATGATAATGAGTTAAGAGGAAAAGAAAGTGTAGAATAAGGAGATAGTATAATGGCAAGCTGGAGCGGTATAAGAAAAAAATTGGAAACAGAATATCTAGCGGAATGTCTTAGGGGGCATATTCAGTATTTTGCAACATCCTACAGCAGAAGTCCTGACCATGAGGGAAGGGCTGCTATAAGGTATGACGGCAAAGAAATCATTAAGGGTTGCTTTTGGAATAATTGGCTGAAGGCGGATTTATTTCCGAAAGACGAAAAATACGAAAAACGCATAAAAGTTGAATATGCTTTTATGGATGATACAGCTTTGAAACTCGGAGTATTTGATCAAAGAAGTTTTTATGCTGCCTTTGCAGAGTTTAATAATCAAAGTATTGAAATGAGCTTGAACAGTGAAAACTTAATCGTAAGAATATTTGCCTTATTAGACAGAAGGCTTGGTAAAAGAAGGTTGCTTTTAATGCAGGAGACAATAGAAAAAGAACCGGATACATTTCAGGAATTTTATGCGATTCGTATGAAAGCGGAAGGTTTGGTATAAGCCTATAGGATAAGGACAAATGTGTTAAAAACACCACACTACTCAAGCAAAATAAAAAGATAAGAGGTGTATTGATGTATAGTTTTTATTTGGATAATAGGCGTGAAAAAGGATTTGCTTATATTGAGCATTTAGAAGAAAAGGCATTATATAAGCTTTATCAAAAAAAAGATATAGCCTTTGCAAAGCAGTTATGGAACAGATATTATGAAGATTATACCTTTGAAATAGAAGAGCTTGAAGCTGCCCAAAGAGATATGATGAAGTATTTGAGTGTAGAAAATTGGGATACCGGTAATGAAGAAGAGAAAGAGCAGATGTATTTAATGTATAAGCTTATTGCTATAGTATCCTATGCATTTTTTCATAAAGAGTTCCTGCTGGGTAGCGGAGATTAAGTCTATATATTGAAAACAGCCACAAAGCTGTAGATTGAGAGGTATGTTCTGTGAAAGAGGAATGTTTGATTTGTAAGGCTTTGCTTGAATATCTTGAGTCTGATATTTTAATGGAGTGTGAACTCTGTCATAAAAAAGAAAATAGTAAAACAAGATGTATTAATGCTCACCATGTATGTAATGATTGCCATACTCAGGGACTTGACAGTATAATCGGCTTATGTATTAGAGAAGAATCAAAGAACCCGATCGAAATAATAGAAAAAATCATGTCGATGCCATTTTGCCATATGCATGGTCCGTAGCACTATGTTATGGTTGGGTCCGCACTGCTTGCTGCATATAAGAATGCAGGTGGAGATATTGACCTTCACAGTGCATTAATTGAGATGATGAATCGTGGCAAATGTGTTCCGGGCGGTGTGTGCGGGTTTTGGGGAGCTTGCGGAGCAGGAATAAGCTCAGGAATATTTATTTCGATTATTTCAAAGTCTACACCGCTGACTAACGAGCCATTTTCCTTGTCACACAAGATGACTTCTAAGTCACTTGGAAAGATTGGTGAGATTGGAGGACCACGCTGTTGCAAAAGAGATTCGTTTTTGTCAATACTATCTGCCGTAGATTTTGTTAAAGAACATTTCGGTATTGAGATGGAAAAAACAAAAATAGAGTGTGGTTTTACTGAACAAAATAATCAGTGTATAAAGGACAGATGCCCATTTTTCAAGACAAACAACTAATACAAATTGTTGAAATAAAAGCATAGTATAATTCTATTTGTTTAAAATAATTCATAACCCAAACTTCCCAAACCTAAAATTGGGTAAGTAGGTTGAAACTTCGATACATTAGCTGGTCAAATAATGGATTGTATATGTTGTATAGTAATAAAAATGCCTACAGTATCAGTTTAAATGAGAATAGTTCAGTATAGCAAGTAAATGTTAAAAAAATAACCTTAATAATTTTCTTGACATTTGCCCTTTTAAATGCTTTAATAATCAGCAATTAAAAAGTTAATAACTTAAACCGTTGAGGTGGAGATAAAAACTCTCATGCGCTTACAGAGAGTCCGGGTGGCTGGAAGCCGGATAGAAATGCAGTTTGTTAAATGGACCACTGAGGGCATAGTCAAAGGCTTTATTAAGCTGAGTATTCTATGACGTTAATACATACGTTAGTTGTATAGGATATGTTGGTATCTGAAAAAGAGTATGTGTATCAGTACACATGAATTAAGGTGGCACCGCGGGTAAATATTACTCGTCCTTGATAGATTTTAAATCTGTCATGGGCGAGTTTTTTGTTTTCATTAAAGACCCTTGCCCATAACATGAAATATATGAAGTCGTTAAACACTAATAATCAGTAAAAATACACTTACATCAGGAGGAAGTATGAAGACCAATATAAGTTTAAATAAGATTAGGGAAATAGCAAAGCTTAAAATATATAAGAAAATAGCTGTAAGTACTGAGATACTTGCGGATGTGAGAACTCCCATAGAGTTACTTAAAATACTTAAAGAAGTCAGCACACACACATATATACTTGAGTCTGCGGAAGAAAATCTGACTTGGGGCAGATACACCTTTCTCGGATTTGAGCCTAAATTAGAGATAACACTTAATGATTATAAAATAAAGATAAAGGATAAAGACGGAGTAAGACTTGAAGAAGACTGTATAAACCCTGCAAAGTATATAAGGCAAATACTGAGCGAGTACAAAAGTCCCAAACAGGAAGAACTGCCAAGCTTTACCGGCGGTTTGGTAGGGTATTTTTCATACGATTATATAAAATATGCAGAACCGAAGTTAAAACTTGATAATTCAAAAGATGCAGATTTTAAAGACATGGATCTTATGTTGTTTGATAAAATAATAGCCTACGATAATTATAAACAAAAAATCATAGTAATAGTAAATATGGACATAGCCGGTGATGATGTAGAAGTAAATTATAAAGAGGCATTAAGAGAAATAGAAAGAATTATAGGACTTATAAAGCATGGAAAAGCGAAGGAAGAAGAGCAAATAAAGCTCTTATCGGATTTTGAGCCTTTATTTGAAAAAGAAGAGTATATGGCAATAGTCGGCAGGGCAAAAAAATATATATACGAGGGAGATATATTCCAGGTAGTCTTATCCAACAAACTTGAAGCAAAGGCAAGCGGAAGTCTGTTGGATGCATACAGAAGACTTAGGATCAGCAACGCTTCACCTTATATGTTTTACTTTTCAAGTAATGATATAGAAATAGCCGGTGCATCTCCCGAAACCCTTGTAAAACTTAAGGATAAAAAACTTTCAACATTTCCGCTGGCAGGTACAAGAAAAAGAGGCAGTACGGAAGATGAAGATAAGAAACTTATAAAAGACCTTTTATCGGATGAAAAAGAAAAGGCTGAGCATAATATGTTGGTAGATCTTGGAAGAAATGACCTTGGAAAGATCAGTAAGTTTGGAAGCGTAAAGGTTGATAAATATATGGAAATAGTAAAATTTTCCCATGTTATGCACATAGGTTCTACAGTAAAGGGACTTATAAGAGAAGATAAGGATGCGCTTGATGCGATAGAAGCCGTACTGCCGGCAGGCACACTTTCCGGAGCACCTAAAATAAGAGCCTGTGAGATCATAGATGAACTTGAAGGGGATAAAAGAGGTATATACGGCGGAGCTATAGGTTATATAGATTTTAGCGGAAATATGGACACCTGCATATCAATAAGACTGGCATACAAAAAGAAAGACAGGCTGGTTATTCGCTCCGGTGCCGGCATAGTGGCAGACTCTAATCCGGAGCTTGAATATGAAGAATGTGTCAATAAGATGAAGGCGGTAAAATATGCTATAGAGTCCGCATGTAAGGAGGAAATGTAATGATACTCTTGATAGATAACTATGACAGCTTTTCCTATAACTTGTATCAGCTTATAGGAAAGATAGACAGTGATATAAAGATAATAAGAAATGATGAATTAAGTGTCGAGGAAATCATAGACTTAAAACCTAAGGCAATAGTTATTTCGCCGGGACCCGGAAAACCGGAAGATGCAGGGGTAAGCGTAGAGCTTATAAAGGCGGTTAAAGATATACCTATACTTGGCATCTGCCTTGGGCATCAGGCTATCTGTGTGGCTTTCGGAGCAAAGGTCTCATATGCCAAAAAACTTATGCACGGCAAACAATCCTATATATACCTTGACAATAAGGCTCCTATATTCAATAAACTTTGTACCAAGCTTAAGGTTGCAAGATATCATTCGCTTTGTGCAGTGGAAGGAACTATACCGGATTGCCTTGAGGTAATAGGAAGCAGTGAAGAGGCGGAGATCATGGCAGTAAGACATAGAGAGTATCCTATATACGGGCTGCAATTTCACCCGGAGTCCATACTTACACAGCAAGGAGAAGATATGATAAAGAACTTCCTGTTACAGTGTGGCTAGTATAGTGTATCATTGATATTTAACTAATATCAGAAATAGCATAATAACTTTCAAGTCTCTTATTATGTATCTGCTGCAATCTATTAACAAAGTGGTAATAAGGCTAAATATCAGCGATACAGTGCACTAGTGCATGACTCACTTTATATAACGATTTCACAAAATAGAAAATTCACTTAAAATTAGCATACTTATGGCAATTATAAATGGACTGCTAATTTGCGAGGGTTGCACCGATGCATAGTATCGTTGATAGATTGTAACAAATATATAAAGAGAATCGAGAGTTACTATTTTATTTGATATTAATTAAATGTTAGTACTAAACTACACAAGGCGGATATATAAGCAGTATTCTAAGACATAAAACTTTTGACAATAAAGACTTAATAAGAGGAGCAAGATGATAAAAGAAAGTATAAAAGATTTGGTAGAGGGTAAAGATTTAAGCGCAGATACAGCCTATGCCTGTATGGAAGAGATGATGAGCGGCGGTGCAGGAGATGTGGCTATGGCGGCGTTTCTTACGGCGCTTAGCATAAAGAGGGCAAGCATTGAAGAAATTACCGCATTTGCAAAATGTATGAGAAATCATGCACTTGAGTTTGATTATAGCCAAGATTTACTTGAAATAGTAGGAACTGGAGGAGATGCCTCCAATTCATTTAACATATCCACTACTGCGGCTATAGTCACTGCTGCAGCCGACATAAAGGTAGCCAAGCACGGTAACAGAGCCGCATCTTCAAAATCGGGAGCGGCAGACTGTCTGGAAGCCTTAGGAGTAAATATAGCTTTAAGCCCTGAAAAAAGCAAAGAGGTGCTTGATAAGGCAGGTATATGTTTTCTGTTTGCACAAAACTATCACAGTGCCATGAAACATGTGGCAAAGGTAAGGAAAGAAATAGGTATAAGAACTATATTTAATATATTAGGACCGCTTGCAAATCCTGCAAAGGCAAATATGCAGCTTTTGGGAGTGTATGAAGAAGCTTTGGTAGAGCCTATGGCAGCTGCGCTTCAAAGTCTTGGAGTAAAAAAGGGTATGGTAGTATATGCTTATGACAAATTAGACGAGGTATCGGTAAGCTCCGAAACTTTAGTATGCGAATTTAACAAAGAAGAAAAAAAGACCTATACCATAAAACCTGAGGATTTTGGAATTAAAAGATATAAAAAGGAAGAGCTAAGGGGCGGAGAAGCAGTGGAAAATGCCTATATTACAAGAAGTATACTTTCCGGTAAGGAAGTCGGGGCTAAGCGTGCAGCCGTAGTTATCAACACCGGTGCAGCACTCTACATCGCAGATAAGGCAAGTTCCATAAAAGAAGGAGTAAAACTTGCAGGTGAATTAATCGACTCCAAAGTGGCACTAAAAAAATTGGAAGATTTTGTAAAATACACAAATATATAAGTAAAACCTGTTGATAAATTAATTAACTCAGAAACTGCACTAAAAAAGAAGAATTTGCAGAATATACAAATATATAAGTAAAATCTGTTGATAAATTAATTAACTCAGAAACTGCACTAAAAAGAAGAATTTGCAGAATATACAAATATATAAGTAAAATCTGTTGATTAATTAACTCATAAGCGGCACTAAAAATAAAAGATTTTATAAAATATACAAACATATAGGTGAAATATGATATTAGATGAACTTGTAGCAATTACGCAAAAAAGACTTGAAAGACTTAAAAGCCTGAATTCAAAAGAAGAACTTGAGAAAAAAGCATTTGAGTTTGAAAAGGTAAATAAACTAAGCTTTAGCAAGGCATTAAGGCAAAATGAACTTAACTTTATCTGTGAGGTAAAAAAAGCCTCTCCGTCAAAGGGAATTATATCAGAGGACTTTCCCTATATGACAATAGCAAAGGACTATGAGGCGGCAGGGGCGGCAGCGGTATCGGTACTCACGGAGGAAAAATACTTCCTCGGCAGTGATGAAGTATTTTCGGATATCAGAAAAAATATTAAACTTCCCATGCTGAGAAAAGACTTTACCATAGATGAATACCAGATATATGAGGCTAAGTTAATGGGGGCTGATGCCGTACTTTTAATAGTAAGTATACTTAACTTTGATCAAATCAAAGACTTCCTAAAACTTTGCAATGCCCTTGGGCTTGATGCCTTGGTGGAAACACATGATGAAAAAGAGATAGAGCTGTCGCTTAAAGCCGGAGCCGATATAATAGGGGTCAATAACAGAAACCTCAAAAACTTTTCTGTAGACTTTGAAAATACCCTGAGACTAAGAGAACTTATACCAGGAGAGCATATCTGTGTGGCGGAAAGCGGTGTAAGAGGGATTGAAGATGTCAAGGCTTTAAGAGAGTCAGGAATAGATGCGGTACTTATAGGAGAGCTTTTAATGCGCTCGGACAATAGGGTAGAGTTACTTAAATCCCTTAGAGGTATACATGACTAAGATAAAAATATGCGGACTGTTTCGAGAGGAAGACATAGAGGCGGTAAATGTATACCGACCGGATTATGTGGGATTTATAATAAACTATCCTAAAAGTCATAGAAATATAGATATTAAAAGCCTTGAAGTTTTAAGTAAAAAACTTGACGGCTCCATAAAAAGAGTTGCAGTATTTGTAAATGAAGATATAGAATTTATAAAGAAACTTTTTGACAAAGGACTGTTTGATATAATACAACTACATGGAGAAGAGGATAATAAGTACATACAAAGCCTTAAAGTATCAACAAAGGTAGATATCATAAAGGCGCATAGAATAGAAGATAAATCAAGCCTTGATAAGATAAATGCCTGTACCTCAGACCTTGTTTTAATAGATACCGGCAAGGGAGGCGGTTTAAGCCACAGCATAAAAAATATTGAGCTTTTAAAAAAACTTAACAGGCGGTATATGCTGGCAGGCGGAATAGACGAGGCTAATGTGAGATATTTTCTTAAAGAACTCTCTCCATACGCACTGGATATATCAAGCGGGGCGGAGACGGACAGGAAAAAAGACAAAGCTAAGATAAAAAGACTTATAGAAATGATAAGAAAGGAAGAATGTAATGAGTAAAGAAAATGCCAAGGGCAGATTTGGAGTTCATGGTGGAAGATATATACCTGAGACCCTTATGAATGCGGTAATAGAGTTGGAAAATGAATATAATAAATATAAAAATGATGAAAGTTTCCAAAAAGAGCTTGACGACCTTCTTAAAAATTATGCAGGAAGACCTTCAAGACTGTACTTTGCCGAAAATATGACTAAAGACTTGGGTGGAGCAAAGATATATCTAAAAAGAGAAGATCTTAACCATACCGGTTCACATAAGATCAACAATGTATTAGGACAGGTGCTTTTGGCTAAGCGTATGGGCAAGAAAAGGCTTATAGCGGAAACCGGAGCCGGGCAGCATGGAGTGGCTACAGCTACGGCGGCAGCGCTGATGGGTATGGAATGTGAGATATTTATGGGTGAAGAGGATACTAAAAGACAATCACTTAATGTATATAGAATGAGACTTTTAGGTGCTAAGGTTCATTCGGTAACAGTAGGAACCAAAAGTCTTAAGGATGCAGTATCCGCCTGTATGAGGGAGTGGACAAGACGTATAGACGATACCTATTATGTGCTTGGCTCGGTTATGGGACCGCATCCGTTCCCTACTATAGTAAGAGATTTTCAGGCGGTAATAAGCAGGGAAATAAAGGCTGATATATTAAAATATGAAAACAGACTTCCCGATGCGGTTATAGCCTGTATAGGCGGAGGCTCCAATGCCATAGGTGCTTTTTACGATTTTATACAGGATGAGTCGGTAAGACTGATAGGCTGCGAGGCGGCAGGCAGAGGTTTGGACAGTTTAGATACGGCAGCAAGTATTAACAGGGGAAGTCTTGGTATCTTCCACGGTATGAAGTCATATTTTTGTCAGGATGAATACGGCGGTATAGCACCGGTATATTCAATATCAGCCGGACTCGACTACCCGGGTATAGGTCCGGAACACGCTTATTTGCATGATACAAAAAGAGCCGAATATGTGGCAATAGAAGACGAAGAGGCGGTAAGTGCATTTGAATACCTGTCAAGAACTGAGGGTATAATACCGGCTATAGAAAGTGCTCATGCAGTAGCCTATGCAAGAAAGCTTGCACCGACTATGTCTAAGGATGAAATAATAGTGATAAATATATCAGGTAGAGGTGATAAGGACTGCCTGTCAATTGCAAGGTACAGAGGGGAGGATGTAAATGAGTAGACTTTCAAAACTTTCAAAAGAAAATAAATTGTTTATTCCGTTCATAGTATGCGGAGATCCTGATATAGAAACCACAAAGGAGATAGTACTTAGCTGTGTTAAGGCAGGTGCGGATGTGATAGAGCTTGGAATACCTTTTTCAGACCCTATGGCAGAAGGACCTGTGATTATGAACGCTTATGACAGGGCGATAAAGGCAGGTACTACTACTACCAAAGTTATAAATATGCTTTCAGAAATAAGAACACAGGTAGATATACCGCTTGTATTTATGACCTATGCCAATGTTGTCTATGCCTATAAGTCAGGTATAGAGGATTTTGTAAAAGAGGCAGTCGCAGCCGGAATAGACGCTTTGATACTGCCGGATGTGTCATTTGAAGAGAAGGCTGAATTTTCTGATATATGCGATAAATATGATGTTGATTTTATATCTTTGATTGCACCAAGCTCCGAAGATAGAATAGAAATGATAGCAAAAGAGGCGAAGGGATTTATTTACTGTGTATCCTCACTTGGAGTTACCGGAGTAAGAGAAAATATTGATACCGATATAGACAGTATGATACAAAGAGTAAGAAAGGTAAGTCAAGTTCCCTGTGCAATAGGTTTCGGTATATCGACACCAAAGCAGGCAAAGCTTAAGGCGGATAAGGCGGATGGAGTCATAGTCGGATCCGGCATAGTATCGCTGTGCGAGGAGTATGGGAAAGAAGCTCCGGTTAAGGTTTTTGAGTATGTGAGTGAGATGAAAGAGGGATTGTAAGTGTAAGGCATTTATTAAAAGATTAGTTCTGTCCGGCATATTGTTGTAGCAGTTAATTCGGGGTATTTGTTTTCGTAAAAATATAAAAAACTTATACATCAGATTTATATATACGATGCTTAACTTGGAAGCAAGATTTTATTCATAATATTCTATATATAGTTACAGGACTGAAATGTGCTTAATTGTCGGCTTGATAACTTATAAATTATTAATGTAAGCTGTTTTTTTATAAACTCTGTGTTATACTTTATTTTAAATAATACCGCAAGGTAAGTTGTATATTAACCGGAGTTTAGGTTGTATGTAAAATACGCCAAATTGAAAAGGAGTACTGATAAATGCTTAAAAAAAGAATATTTTTAATTATGCTTGACAGTTTCGGTATAGGTGAAGCTAAAGATGCTAAGGAATTTGGAGATGAAGGCTCAAGTACATTAAAAAGTATTATGAGATCGGATAAGTTTGATATACCGAATATGAAAAAACTCGGACTGCTTAATATAGACGGCCTGGGAGTTGAAGGCAGCACAGAAAAAATCACGGGAGCTTATGCTAAGCTTAGTGAGCAGTCAAAGGGAAAGGACACTACTACAGGGCACTGGGAAATAGCCGGTATTATATCAAAAAATCCTATGCCTACTTATCCTGAGGGTTTTCCTAAAGAGATTATTGACGAGTTTTCAAGACTTACGGGAAGGGGAGTGCTTTGTAACAAGCCTTACTCCGGAACCGAGGTTATAAGAGATTACGGAAAGGAACATGTAGATACAGGTAAGCTTATAGTATACACCTCTGCCGACAGTGTATTCCAAATCGCCGCACATGAAGAGGTGGTATCTGTGGAAGAATTATACAAATATTGTGAAATAGCCAGAAAACTTCTTAAAGGTGAACATGCCGTAGGCAGAGTAATAGCCAGACCTTTTATAGGTTCAGAGGGTAGTTATGAAAGAACCGCTAACAGGCATGACTTTTCTTTAGAGCCTACTTCCGATACCATACTGGATGTTCTTCACAGGAATAACTTGGAAACCTATGCTGTAGGAAAGATATATGATATCTTTGCCCAAAGAGGGATATCAAACCATGT
>ERZ773099.3200-NODE-3200-length-10680-cov-2.915106_pt1 | contig 10680 bp, 7 predicted proteins | sample MGYA00511120_ERZ773099 | MGnify/ENA primary metagenome ERZ773099 (study PRJEB29015, sample SAMEA2738012) | human oral metagenome | biome: human oral; feature: human-associated habitat; material: dental | place: China | collected 2104 ... | reverse complement strand
TAGTAAAATCCTACTTGTTTATTATACGGTAAAATTGAATTGTATTCAACAATACAAGCATTTTCAAAGGTATCACATAACCTAGAAACTATTTGTTCGTTCTCCCTCTTATTAATCGTACAAGTGGAGTACACGAGATATCCACCAGGTTTTAGATATAAAAATGCATTTTCTAATATTTTGTACTGCAGCTGATAAAGTCCAGGAAACTCATTTAAATCAACGCGTAGCTTTAATTCTGGCTTTCCTGCTATTACGCCGAGGCCTGAACATGGTACATCTGCAAGAACCTTATCGAATCTCTCTTTCATGTCTTCGTTATAGATTGAAGCATCCATTGTGATAGCATCAATGCAAGATAGTTCAAGACGTGACGAAAGTTCTCTAATGAGTTTGACACGATGTTCATGTATATCACTCGCTAGAATTTCTCCAGAATCAAGCATGAGTTCAGCCATAGCAGTAGTCTTGCCACCAGGAGCAGCACATATATCTAGTACTCTATCACCTGGCTTTGGAGCAAGTAGCTCTATGCTTCTAAGCGATGAATTACTCTGGACAGTAAACATACCTCTGCTAAACTCTGGAGTACTTAAAATCGCTCCTTCATCAATGATAATTCCATTTTTTGAAAGATTGTTCTCTCGAGCTTTTATCCCTCTTTCTCTAAGCCTCCTTAGGAGATCTTCACGTGTACACTTATTAGAGTTAACTCTAATATTAAGTTCAGGTATATCATATAAGCCTTCAATTATTCCTTCAATTTCATCTTCACCATATTGTTTGTTAAGAAACCTCACCAGGTGATAAGGAAAAGAATACTTAAACGATAACTCTTCTAATTTATCATCGGAAGAAGGAACTAAAAGCTTTCCACCTTCTCTTTCAAATGCTCTAAGTACTCCGTTGATAAACCCTTTTGCACCTGGTGAAACTTTTCCGACCAAGGAAACTGCTTCATTTACCGCAGCATAAGTGGGAACCGAGTCCATTTTAGCGATAGCGTACATACCCATGCGCAATATAATCAAATTCTTAGTTTTGACTCCCTTAACTCCATTCTTTGCGAATCTATCGATATTGTAATCAAGCAAAATCGTGTCTCGAATGACTCCTTTAGTCATAACACGAACGAAGCCCTGAGAGGATACTTCGTGTTCCCTAAGAGCTTCGTTAATAGCAAGATTTGAATATGAATTATCACAAAATGTATCATGAAGTGCATGATATGCAGCATACCAGTCTATGTTCATTAGTCTCTGTTTCCTCTAATTAAGAGAATCCTAATCAGTGCAGCTGCTGCAGTTGCAAGTGCTGCAACGTAAGTCATAGCCGCTGCACTTAAAACTTTTTTGCTTCCCGTGTAATCTGCGTCATCAACGAGGTCAAGAGTTCTCATCTGAGTAAGAGCTCTACTGCTAGCATCTAACTCAACTGGAAGTGTAACGAGATGGAATAGTATAACTGCTACAAAACAAAGAATTCCAATATTGAAAAACATCGTTCCATATTGAGAAGTTGATGATAAGACTATACCTAGCAGAATAAATGGCCATGATGCATTCTGTGCAAAATTAGTTACTGGTACTAGAGCATTTCTCATCTTAACTGGAGCATAACCAGTTGCATGCTGAATAGCATGTCCTACCTCATGACAAGCTATACAAACGGATGCAACAGAGTCCTGATTATATATTTCAGAACTTAGATTTACTGTGTTATTTCTAGGGTCATAATAGTTCGTAAGAGAATCACTCTTCAGCATATTGATTGGCACCTGCTGAAGTCCATTTGCATTGAGCATTCTACGAGCTGCTTCATAGCCTGTAATCCTCTTACTATTTTCAATCTCTATATATGTCGAAAAAACGCGCTTAATGCGAGCCTGAACAATCATCGTAAAAATCATTGCTGGAATCAGAACGATCATCGATGAGTAATATCCTCCAAACATACCTTTTACCTCCATCATTGCTTGTTTATTTTAAAATCATCCCAACTTCTAATTTATTTCCTCTAACGAAGTCGGAAACGCTCATTCTCTTCTTACCCTGAAGCTGAACTTCTCTAATTTCAAGCGTTCCTTCAGAGCATTTGACAGTAAAGCTATCTTTGTTAACACTTGTAATCGTGCCATATTCAGCATTTTCATCTATATCATCAATCGGAAAAACCTCAAATAACTTAAGTGTCTTGTCTCCTAAGTTAGTAAATGTACCTGGCCACGCCTTAAAAGCACGTACTTTGTTGTCGATTTCAGTAGCTGATGTACTGAAATCAGTATATCCGTCTTCTTTGCTGATCATGTGTGCATAAGATGAAGCTGAATCATCTTGTTTTGTGTAGGTTGCTTGACCATTTGATATTAATTCTATGGTTTCAACCACGAGCTTAGCACCACACTCCGCAAGTTCATCAGATAAAGTAATGATATCCTTCCTATCAACACTCACCTTCGAGAAACTAATTATATCTCCCGTATCAAGTCCACGCTCCATCTGCATAATGGTTACACCAGTTTCAGATTTCCCTTCGAGAATAGCATACTGCATCGGTGCGGCCCCCCTATATTCAGGCAAAATAGAGCCATGTATGTTAATACAGCCGTAAATAGGTATATCAAGTACAGACTGAGGGAGAATTTGTCCGTAAGCAGCAACTACCATAATATCTGGCTTAAGACTGTTTAAATCCTCTATAAATTCTGTTTCATTCTTTATACTGTTTGGTTGACGGACTTCTATCCCGTGCTCAATAGCACAAACTTTGACAGGTGAAAAAACTACTTTTCCCCTATTGCCACGTCTATCTGGTTGAGTGACAACCATCAATACATCATGACCAGCATCTATTAAGCTATTTAAAGCAGGAACCGCAAAGTCTGGAGTTCCCATATATACTATCCGCATTTAGTTATCGTCCTCTTCGTTTTCTGAAGCTACATCTGCCATCATTTCATTATATTGCTCAGTGGTATATACCTCTTCTGCAATATCTGGATAAACGACACCATCCAGATGGTCATTCTCGTGCATTATGCATGTTGCTGCAAAGTCTGAAAACTCATACTCCTTGATTTCTCCATCCAAATTCATAGCTCTAAGCTTTACTCTCTCAGGTCTCTTAAGAATACCTATATATCCCGGTACACTAAGGCAGCCTTCAGCAGATTCTTGTTCACCTTCCTTTTCAATTATCTCAGGATTTATCATCACATATTCCTGTTCGAACTTATCAAGCTCTGGTCGGCAAACAAATATCCTTTTCATTACCCCAACCTGCGGTGCGGCAAGTCCTACACCATCGGCCTCTCTCATCGTTTCAAGCATATCTTCACATAAAACCTTAATTCTATCTGTAACCTTTGTAACAGGTTTACACTTTTTTGTGAGAATTTCATCTCCCCTAATCACAATTTTTCTTAATGCCATAATACTCCCTTCAATTTTGAAATATCTAAATTATTCCATATGGATTTATATCTAATTCTATATGACATGTACTCCTGTGTTTAATCATTAATTCCCTATACTTCATGTAAGCACTAACGAAACCGCCTCTGCTTCCCTTTGGTGCTTTTATCATAAAATAGACTCTATTCCTATCAGCTCCGCCTCTTTGCAAATCAAACTTTGGTTCGTATACGGTTGTATCAGCTGGCAAATTTTTCATAGAAAGAAGATATTTTCTAAAGTCATTCGCATAATCTAACGTGGAGCTATACTCAATTTTTGAGTCTTTTTTATCGACAAAAGTCACAGAAATAATATCAGAAAAAGGTGGATAGTTCATGTTGTTTCTGTGGTTAAGTTCTTGCTGATAAAAACCTATATAATCTCGTTTAGAAGCCATTATTATTGTTTCATCTTCTGGCTGATATGTCTGAAGTATAACTTTACTTTTTCCACCCTCTCTGCCAGCGCGTCCCGACACTTGTGTTATAAGCTGAAAAGTTCTCTCTGGAGATCTATAATCGGGAATATTGAGTGAATAATCCGCTAGAACAATTCCGACTAAGCCGACATTTCGAAAATCAAGCCCCTTTGCTAAGATCTGTGTACCAACTAAAATATTAGTCTTACCAGAGTTAAAACGCTTAAGTGTATTATCAATCTCACGGCTATTTTTTGCTGTGTCTAGATCGAACCTCTCAATCTTTGCATTTGGAAGTAATTCACCGATAGTTTCTTCAAGCCTCTCTGTGCCTGTTCCAACAAAAGATAGATGTTCATTTGCACACTCTGGACAAACGTCGGGAACTTTGAACTTACGACCACAGTAATGACAAATAGCCGCATTTTCCTTCTTATGGTAAGTTAACGTAATATCGCAATCAGGACACGTCATCAGGTAACCGCAGTCCTGGCACATAACTTGCGTAGAAAATCCCCTTCTATTTAGAAACAGTATAACTTGATCACCGCTTCTAATTGTCTCCTCAATTGATGATAACAGTTTTCTGCTTATAACACTTGAATTACCACTTCTGAGTTCTTCCCTCATATCGACAATCTGGACTTCTGGCATGACACTTGCCCCGATTCTCTCCTTCATCTCTATCAGTTCATATATACCTTCCTTAGCACGATTGTAAGAAACTATGCTAGGAGTAGCACTTCCGAGAATCAGTGTCGCATTGTGATATTTTGAGCGTCTAAACGCTACGTCCACTGTTTCAAACTTAGGATTATGATCTGACTTATAAGTAGATTCATGTTCTTCATCAATAATGATAACTCCGATATCAGAAGCTGGAGCAAATACTGCAGTTCTAGCACCAATTACAATTTTTGCATCGCCAGACCTAATTCTAAACCATTCTGAAAGGCGCTCGCTTGTCTTTAGTTTGCTATGCATTATGGCAATTTTATCTCTACCGAATCTCTTTGCAAAACATTCTGCCACTTGAGCTGAAAGGGCTATTTCTGGCAATAATACAATTGCCGCTTTCCCTAGTGAAATAACATTATTCACAGCTCTCATATATACTTCAGTCTTTCCAGAGTTTGTAACCCCATGTAGCAAAAATGATTTGCCGAGTTCATTAGTGATTGAATCATTAATTTTTTTAACTGCATTATGCTGCTCTACTGATAGAGTTGGCTCATTCTCCAGTATCACATCGTTTTGTGCTTCTTCTTTCTTTGTAATATGCTTTCCGACTACATCAAACATCTTAATTGCATCGATGTATTTTACACCATAACGAGATCTCATCCATATAGCCGTGTCTATAATCTCAGGTGTTAGAGATCTGTCTTTGTCAATGTTCTTTATCTCTTTAATTTTCTCTGATGCAACGCTTGGAAGAGTGTCGATTGACACCACATATCCTTCTGCTCCTTTTGGTCTCCTTGCTAGCGGAATATTGACCTTGTCGCCGACATTTACGTCATCGGGAGCTAAGTATGTAAAAAAAGAATCCATGTTTTCACTTTTATTATCAATTACGACATCGACATATTTCATGAACATGAATCCTTTCTTTGTATTTTTATAAAATTAGTGAACCACACGAACTATAGCAAGAAGATATTATCCTCAGCACATGCCTTAATCATCTCATCTGGCCATACCGAAGCCTGAACCTCTCCGATATGCGCTTTCTGGAGGAAGAACATACAAATTCTACTCTGTCCAATTCCTCCACCAATAGATAGCGGAACTTCGCCCTTAAGAACACTCTGATGGAATGACTGGCTAAGTCTCTCTTCTTTATTGTCTAGTTTACACTGACGCTCCATAGTTTCTTTGTCAACGCGGATTCCCATTGACGAAAGCTCAAGAGCATCGTCGAGTACATCGTTCCATACGATAATATCGCCATTTAGCTCCCAATCATCGTAGTCTGGAGCTCTTCCATCATGCTTATTTCCTGATACGAGAACGCCACCAATCTTCTTGATAAATACAGCACCATACTCCTTAGCTGCAATAGCCTCACGCTCTTTAGGTGTGTTGTTCGGATATCTATCCTCGAGCTCCTGCGTGGTTAAAAACGTGATTTCATTTGGAAGTTCTATTTGGATACCTCTATAAAGACGGTTAACATAGTCTCCAAGATTCTTCATCGCATTATAAATAGTCACTACAGTCTCTTCAAGGTACTCATCAGTACGCTGATCAGCCGTAATTACTTTCTCCCAGTCCCACTGATCAACATAAATTGAGTGGATGTTATCAAGCTCTTCATCTCTACGAATCGCATTCATGTCGGTGTAAATGCCATGACCAGGTTCAACTTCATACTTTGCGAGAGCCATTCTCTTCCACTTAGCCAGCGACTGAACGACTTCAACCTGCTTTTCATCAATATCCTTGATTGTGAAATTAACTCTGCGCTCATATCCGTTCAAATTGTCATTTAGACCAGTCTCAGGAAATACGAACAGAGGCGCCGAAACACGGCGAAGCTGTAGCCCATATGCTAGCTCCTGCTGAAAATAATCTTTAATTTTCTTAATCGCTCTCTGAGTCTCTACGTGGTCTATAATTGGTTTGTAATCTTTTGGAAGTACTAATTTCCCCATTTCCTAAAAGCCTTTCTATATATAAATTATTTATTTACATGTTAATAAAAATACTGTGCTATTTATTTTTCATCATAGCTCGTGCATACTCACATCCACAAAACCTCTGACGATAGAGGTCATACTTCTTAGACAATTCTACACTTCTGCCAAATCCGTTTTTCTTCTTGAAATCCATATCAAGAAATTTGACATTATTCGACGACCCGATTTCTTCACCGATTCTAAGAATAGATACGTAATCCTTGTGTGGACTAACAGCCATTGCAGTTGCAAAATAATCCATGCCCAGCTCACTTGCCTTACGCCCTGTTTCTTCAAGTCTTAACTCGAAACATACGTCACATCTCTTTCCACCCTCAGGCTCATTGCATAGAGATTGAGCAACCTTTATAAAGTTCTCAACCTTATACTCGCCTTCGATGTAATGAACATAAGTCCTATCCTTAAACTCCTCGTTAAACGCATCAATGAACTTAACGAGAGTATCTCTTCTTAAAAGATATTCTTCCTGATCTGTAATATTTGGATTATAATAAAAAATAGTGACTTCGTAGTCAAAAGCCAATCTTTCAACACATGATGTTGAACAAGGACCGCAGCACGCATGCAAGAGTATTCTTGGCTTCCTGTCGACCAGATTGGTGCTCATATAAGCGGATGACATATTATTTTGAAATTCATTTGTACGAAACCTCGTATAGGCATCGCATTTTTCTTTCATTTGAAATACCTCTGGATTTTAAAATTATCTATTAATTATACAAAAAAATATCGCTATTTTCTATACTAACTAGTATATTATCGTGATTAGGAACCGCTTAAATTAAAACAAGTTTTGAGGTATATTTTGCAATTTACAAAAAACCAAAGATTTTATTCAATAAATAGTTATTTACAAGAGCAGTTCGGTAAAAAGATGGTTAAGCTATCGATTGAAGCTGGTTTTACATGCCCCAATCGTGATGGAAAAGTCGGATATGGAGGATGTAAATTCTGCTCCTCTGGTGGCTCGGGTGAGTTAGCATCAACTATATCCGAACAGATTGAGCTTCTAAGCGACAAATGGCCAAATGCCGGTCATCTAGCTTATTTCCAAAGTCACACTAATACTTACGCTCCAGTCGAGGTTCTCAAGGAGAAGTATTACGCCGCTCTTGCACATCCAGAGATAGAGGGAATCGTAATTGCAACCAGACCGGACTGCCTCGATGACGATGTACTCACATTACTATCTAAAATTAATGAAAATCATTTTATGTGGGTTGAGCTTGGACTTCAGACAATTCATGATAAAACTCTCGATAGTATGAATATAGGTTATCATATTGCTGATTACGACCGTGCAATATCAGAACTTACGAAGCGAAGTATTAAAACAGTGGTTCATTTAATACTCGGTCTTCCTGGTGAAACTGAAGACGATATGTTTAAGTCCATACGCTATGTGACAAATAGTGGAATATTCGGCATCAAGCTCCATTTAATGAATATTGTTCGTACCTCTCCGCTATATAAGGAAATGCCAACCTATGTGTCATTTGATAGCATTGAAAGCTATGTTGATCTTGTTGTTAGACTAATTGAGGAAATCCCTCCAAATATAACTATCCATCGTTTAACCGGAGATGTTCCGAGAAAGCTTCTTGTAAGTCCGGAATGGAGCTATAAGAAGAGAACTATATTAAATTCAATAAACAAAGAGCTTAGTTTGAGAGATACGTATCAGGGTGATAAGTGTTAAAGAAAAAGTAATTCAGCTACAAACAAAAGAAGGATGCTAACTAACCAGTTAACATCCTTTTTAAATTACCTAGTATATATTTAAATGCCTGTAATAAATATCATTTAAGTATTTAATGTGGCAGAGCTGTAGATGAAGGCATATTGCTGTATACAGGAATTACGAATACGAGTGATTCATTAGTAATTCCATAAGCACTATAGCTATTTTTTGTAGAGATAGACTCAGTATAGCAAGCTGAAATATTAGTCATATACTGATGAGTTCCAACTTTATTTGGACCATTTGCAACATTAAATCGCTGGAAGTATACAGAGTTCTGTCCTTGCTTAATGTATCCGCTTGCGATGAACTGCGCTCCACCAAATACAGCTTTTTGCTTAGTATTCCAGCCCTGTTTCTTCGCATATTCAAGCCCCCTCATTACAGGATTAGCATTTGAGTATGCTCCGATATTATAAGGATTATATGCTGATTGACCGTCTGGGAATACATATCCTGAAATCGCAATGCTGCCGCCACCAGTTTCCTGACGAGCTCTTGCAGCTAGCGCAATTGGACTGATACCATTTTGCTGACCAGCACTTACAAACCAGCTTGCAATAAATCCATTTCTCTCGAGTGCTGTTCCTGAGATAACCTTAGATACAGCTGCTTGAGATTGATATGACTGATATGATAAATCTTCAAACATATAAATATTGTTTTCATTTAAGAAGTTTCTTGGATCCATATAGTATCCAACTACTTCTGAACTAGCATTAAACCATGTAGATCCATCCTTAGGAATATAAGTACCTGATGCTACGAATCTACCTACGCCCTTTAATGAATCAATAGTTACTACTGCTGACTCTTCAGTCTGAGTATTTTCTTCTACTGGAGCTGTCGCTTCCTGACCATCATACTTTTGATCAGAAACCGTAATCCAGTTCGATGCAGCATAGTAAGTGATTCCTTTATACTGAACTCTGTACCAGTTGTAATTTCCTGCTTTAATCGCACCAGTAATCACTAGGTCAGTATTTTTAGAAAATGTCCCAGTAGGCTTGCTTGTTACGTCGTATGATGTTCTATAATTTAGATAATCACTAACCTTGCCATTTACAGATGCATCACCAGATATCACATTACCGGAAGCATTAACTACATCAGAAGAAACGTAGTATACCTTTCCACTTAAAGCTATCTTGTACCAACTGCTGTTATCAACATTCTTTACAACGTTGATGATTGTGATGCTCTGACCTGATGTTAGTTTTCCTGCTTCCCTAAATAAGTCAGATGGACCCATTCTGTAAGATGAATTCTGCTTAACGGTTCCATAAACTACAGAGCTATCACTAGTATTTGAAGACTTAGGTGTGGACTCCTGTTTTGTAGCTTGACTGTTTGTTTTTGTCTCCTCAACAGTAACAAACTTACTGCAGATATATGCGAATCCGCTTCCCTGTTTTATCTTGTACCAAACTACTCCATCTGCTGCTTTTGCTGTCAAAACAATCGAAAGTTTATCGCCTGTATTTGCACCACTAACTTTGCCATAGCCTGTACCGGCACCCTTTCTAATATTCGTGTAGCCACCTTTTACAGTACCAGTTACTTCATTGCTGTAATTCTCGTTCGTTACGCTTCCTTGAATATATCCTGTCTGACCAGAAGCTGTCCTAACATGTACAAACTTCGCATCATCTGTTCCCTTATTAGAAGTAAAGACTTCATCAAGAAGCGTAATATCAGTATTAGCACTTACAGTGCCTGATGAACCAGATGATGTGCTAGCACCTTTATACAAAGGTCTAGTCTGTTCCTTTGCTTTAAAGCTATATGAACTTACGTCTCTATAGGATAACGGATATGCCCCATTAATCAAAGATACACCATCGCGGCTTTCTTTTGATAATGCAGTGTTCCAATCTATTCCCGTGCTCTTTGCTACAAACTTCCAATTCGGATGAGCAGCATGGAGTTTTCTAAGTTTAACCTTATAATCCTCAGGGAAAGAAGCTATAGAGCTCTCAAAATCATTTTGTGGCTTATTGTTATTACTTGAAGATCCAGTCGAAGGCTGATTTGCATTACCCTGAGAATTATCTTGTGTTGGATTATTGTCTGGCTTAGGTTCAGGCTTAGTTGCAGAATCACCAGAATTATTAGACGTACCGCCACTATTACTCGAAAATATGCTGCCAGTTATATTGACCCAAGTAGCACACACATAGTTATAACCACCGTTATACTTTATCATGTACCAACCAACCTTTGAATTGCTAGATTTTGCCCTTAACAAAACAGTAAGATTCACATTTCTTCCAAACGTAGTAACTCGAGTAAATCCTGTTCCCGCACCAAGTCTGCTATTAAGTGAAGTAGTTGTTCTAGCCGAAACTGCCGAATACTGAACTC
>ERZ773099.3198-NODE-3198-length-10683-cov-3.239274_pt1 | contig 10683 bp, 8 predicted proteins | sample MGYA00511120_ERZ773099 | MGnify/ENA primary metagenome ERZ773099 (study PRJEB29015, sample SAMEA2738012) | human oral metagenome | biome: human oral; feature: human-associated habitat; material: dental | place: China | collected 2104 ... | reverse complement strand
CTTATGCTATGGAGAATCAAAAATTTGAGCAGCTTCCTTTGACCAATTATGATGAAATTATTAAAAATACGCCTCTTCACCAAAAAATACTCACAGTAGTGGCTATGCCTGATTTTAATGAACATCCAGAATTTAAGGATAAGACAGCAGAGCAGAGGGCTGAATATTTGTTTAGAAAGATTAATACCTGACTCCTCCATTTTTATACAAAGAAACTTGATATTTCTGCAGCAGAACCCGTTCCAGAATATCTTTACAAAGTAATTCTCCCAGCAAGTGAGTGGACATTGATGAATATGCTGAAACAGAATAAGCATGAGAACAATGTTAATTTTCTCTCAGAATTAACAAATTTTTCAATAAACAGTATTCCAGCAATGTTTACCGGAGTCACCTCTCTTGCTAAAAAATTTACCTATCCCTATCAACAGGCAAAAAAGCTGATGAATGTCTCGGATTTCCTTGCATTGCCAAAAAATAGATCTATACTACAAAACCTTAAGAACCCTTATGAGTTTTACGAGAAAGTCATGCAAAACCCTATTTGGGATAAGGATAGATTAGATATCAACAAGATCACTTGGAATCAGTTTAATCTTCCAGATCTAAACTGACAGGAGGTTTCTCAGGAGGAATTAGCACAGAAGCTTGCTTCTCAAAAAGAAAAACTCCAAAAGGAAATCTGATCAATTCAAATGGTTGAATCTCCAGAAACTGTTAAGAAACTACTATGAATCTTAAAAAAATCAGATACTTTTTTTGAAAAAACTGATGCCTTATCAAATAGTTTGCTTGATACCTTAGACAAGTACAATTGAGTTGACACAACGCTTAAAAAGACCTTTTGATTTGATATGTTTGAAGCCGTTAAATCTTCAAAATTTTTGACTGGGATACTGAATTTTGTCCTAAGCTTATTAGGATTTTCTGGTGGAATCACTGGATTAGAGAGATCACGAAAAAAGAGAAAAATTGATAAAGAGATGACGGCTCCAAGGAGGAAACTTATTTCTGAATCCTATGAGGAATATGTTAAAGATAAAAAAACTGATGAAAATACGGCGAGAAATCTACTCAAAGAGTATTGAATTGAGAAACTCTCAGAGGACCAAGTCGCTAAATTTAATCTTGATTTGCCAAAGATTCAGGAGATCATGGATGAAAAATTCATTTCCTGAGATCGTGTAGCACATATAAATCCTTATACACTCCTAGCAATAAAAACTGATAGTTTTGATGGAAGAGACTTCCTAGATGAAACAAAGACAGCTACAGGAGAAACTACCTATAAAATAAAACCAGATTTCTTTTCTGATCTTACAAATAAAAAGCTCTTCTTAGATGCCTATACGGCGACAATGTTGACAAACTTTGCAAGTAACTCAGATTTTCTGAAGAAAGCCAGTGATGCTGATAGTTTGGCATTTTGTCTCTTTTCAGGACTTGTAATCCAAAAAGATAATCTGATCGACGGGATGAAGGCTGAAGCGATCCTTCCAGATTCTTTCTATAAAAAACTTGAGACTCAGCCAGAAAATGATTGACAATCAGAAAAAGAAGAAAAAACTGAATCCAATGGATGAAAAAACACAAACCAGATCGCTGAATCATGAGAATCAGGTGAGAAAAACCTTGTTGATACATTAGCAGATCTGATCATTCAGTGAGAAGCTAGAGAGAACTATTGAGCAGTAAATAAAAACGATGTCGATGGGGTTTCAATAGGACTTATGCAATGGCATAAGGTCAGAGCAGGAAACCTTCTTAAAAGACTTAAAACAAGAAATTCAGAGTTATTTGAGTCTATTATGACAGATCCTCTTTTTGATAACTTGACATATGCATGAAATGCGGTTTGGCAAGACAAACAGGCGGAGCAATTTAAAGAACTAATGAAATACCCTGAATTCCAGGAAGAAATGAAAGAACAAGTGAGGGAGGATGTTTTGGAATACATTCATCAGATTAAAAGCCGAGGTATTACGGATCCAAGAGCTATTTTAGCGATGGGAAGAATCTACAATGCAGGAAGTAAATTTGCCAAAGATATCAAAGATACTATACTCAATAAAGGCTGAAATATAAACGATTATCAGGTGATTATCACTGAGTATAATAATAAGCAGCATGGGAAAAAATATAGAATTTTTGATAAGGCAGACAAAGATGGAGAAACTTTTGCTCAGGTTATCGCAAACTACAAGGTTGATAAATCAGTAGCTATTGCCTAGGTAGATTTATGTCTCCATTGATATAGAAAATTGAGAGAAAAGAAAAACTAATTCAGAATTTTGAGAATTAGTTTTTTTGATCTAAATATTATAGAGAGGTATGATGTTTAGATGATATTGACAACGATCTTGATAATTGCACTTGAGAGCATCGCAATACAAAGCCCGACAGCAACTCCAATAAGTGTCCACTGAGCTTTTTTCATGGACTTTTTATCTCCATCTCAAGTAATGACTTCATAGCCAGCATAAATCGTTAATGCCATAGCTAAACCTCCAAATGCTCGCCATAAATACTCATTGATGAGATTGAGGGCTGAATAAAGGGTATCTTCATTTCCTTGCACGATTCCGGAGCTTTTTCATTGAGTTTTAATATTTACATCATCATTTTTTACTCCTTGATCTCTAGGAACGCTTACGGTTAGTCATTGGCTACTTGAGGCTTCACTAACATTCCCTACTAGGGGAAGTAAGCTGACTCCAAGGAGCAGAATTCCAGATAAAATACTTTTCATCATGATAATATTACCTAGTAGATAAATAATGTTTAAGAAATGCTGTTTAGTGTTGTCTGACCAATAGAACTAATAAATCTAATAATAATGACACTTGAGAGTCCAAGAAGAACTCCAGTAAGAATATACCAGATATTAGTATAGATTTCCTTAGGATTTTCTCCTTTTGATGCTTTTATCAGATACATCACACCATTGTAGATAATCATGGTGATAGAGAGAATGATCGTCAGCCTAAGTAAAAACTTTGAAATCTGAACCAAGAGAGATGTCCTTCTTTGGAAGTTGACGACCTTCTCATTCTCACCTCTTTTAAATTTTAGTTTCAGATCATTCCCCTCTCTCAATACATAACTTCATACCTGCTCTTTTGTTGATCCGATATCTCCGCCTCAGATTACCTTATTGGAGTCAATAGCAGGAGTAAATGCCTGCTCCAAAAGATCGTGAGCATTACTTCCCTCGGTTGCAAAAGAAAAATTCAGAGTCAGTAGTCAACTTCCTCAAAGAAGGATCCAAGAAAAGAATAAAAATTTCAGATTTCTCATTTTTTTAGATTTGAGCAAGTAAACTATCAGCTTCTTCCAATTCTTTCTCTCTACTTTGATTTTCTTTAGCTCCAAGCTCTGCCTGAGCTCTATAATAAGCTTCAGCATTAAAGGCTTGTTGATATTTTTGATTGATCTCAGCCTGTTTTTGAGCGTATTTCTGGTTGATTTCTTCAAGCTTTTGTTTTTCTCTTGTGAGAATATCCTTGAGCTTATCGATCTGTTCTTCATTCATGATCTCAAGCAGATTAAACCAATTTTGTTTTTCATCAACACCAGCGAGTGATTTCGATTCCAGAATAAGCTGGATGAGCTCAGGATATTTATTTAAAATTTCATCAGAAATCTCAAAGTTTTTGGCCACTTGCCAAAGATGTTGAGGTAGATTTTGTTCAATAAGTGATACCGTTGTCATTGTAGATGCTAATTTATCAAAATAAAGCAGATTTTATTTTTTCCCATCGAGTTTTCTCTTTTTTAATTGAAGGTTCAAATTCAGTTTTCTCTATTCTCTTGTTCTCAACCGTTGAATCAAGTTGAGTAGTTAGAATATCTTCAGCTGCTAGTTCCTCATTGCGATGGTAGAGTTCAGATTTTTTTTGAATTTCTGGAACCTTTCTCATATTTTCTTTCATTTTTCTGATTTGAGAGGGAGAAAGTCTTTTTACTCTACCTCCTCATCAATAACTTTCTTGCATTTTATTATTGTTAAGCAGATAAAAGATTTAAGACTGAGGAGCTTGAACTTTCATTACTGTCTCGACCTCCTTAGTGTGAACTAGTCATTTATCTGTTAGTTTTTTTGCATATTGAGACATAGAAATCATACCAAGTGAGCTCGAAGACTCGATCAAAGCCTCTACTTGACTAATATCTCACTTTTTGAGGTGATTTTTAACAGCAATAGTATTAAGCAAGAGTTCAAAGACTCCAATTCTTGAATCAGCATTTGCCATTTTTACCAGCATTTGAGATTGTACTCAGAGCAGAATATTTGCTAGTCTAATTGCTACATTTTCTTGCATATTTGCTGGGAAAAATGAGAGGAACCTAGTCAAAGTATCGCCAGCAGAACTGGTATGCAAAGTACTAAAAACTAAATGTCAACTTTCTGCCACACTAAGTACTGTTTCTGCAGTTTCGGTATCACGAATCTCTCAGACAAATACAATATCAGGATCTTGTCTCATCAGTCCTTTGAGGGCATTCTTAAAAGATCGGCTATCATGTCCAATTTCTCTTTGGGAGATGATGCATTTATTTTGTTTAAATACAAATTCAATTGGATCTTCAATCGTTATAATATTTTCATTTCTAATTGAGTTGATATACTCAAGCATTGAAACAATTGAGGTTGATTTTCCACTTCCTGTTGGTCAGGTAACGAGGAAAAGTCATTTTTTTGCAGTTAAGATACTTGATTTTAGTGTATCTGCCTGATTAGAAAACATCATTTCTTCAAGTCTCTTAACAGTATTATTGATCTTTCTCATTACAATTCAGATCTTCCCGGTTTCAAAAAAAGCATTTACTCTATAGGTTGTCCCATCTTTCCCTTCATAGGCAAAATCGCTCTCCCTATCACAGATAAATTTATCAAAACTCTGAGTATTATTTTGAAACAGTTGCTTCAAAATGACTTCCATCGTCTCCATATCTAGGAGGGGAAGTGCTTCATCTTTGATGATATCCCCATTGAATCTATACGAACTTCTTCCATGACAGGTCAGATGAATATCAGACACTCATGGATTTGATGAGATAGTTGAAAGTATAGAGTCAATATCAATTCTAACAGTATTCATATAATCAATCAGAAGCTAAAATCTTCACCCTAAAGTATACTCATAACTCTAGATTTGTCAAAAAAATCGCAACAAATAAAAACCTCTTTATTTACATTATCAGATTTATATATTTAATAGGAGTTTTATTGTATATAAAAGATGAAAAAAATCTGATTTCTATGAGTTATCTTCCTAATTTTCTGTTGTTTTTTGCTCTGGAGAACATATTTTAAAAGTACTTCGGAGTATCATCTCTCAGATTTTTTTAGTTTTAGAAATTGGGATGCGATTGGTGTGCAGTTGGAGATAGATAGTTCTACTGAACACGATTCTTTTGTTTGATACTTAAGTTGAGAGTTTATACTCTCTTTGGATGATCTTGATTGAAATGTAGAAATAAATTTTCAGCAAAAAACAAGTAAACTCTGATCAGATCTTTCTTTCTCAGCTATTAGCCAAGTCTCTTTGAGAAAAGATAGTATGTATATGTATCCTTCAGTTTTAGAAATTTTTTGATGAACTGGTAATATTGCAAATAATTTTTATACTAAGATTTCATCTGATTTAATTGGGAAAGTATGGCAGATTCCTCGTAAGGAGATTAATCTTTCCTCTGAAAATATACAGCTATTGATAAAACTTTTTAATACACTTAGTAATAATGATCTATCAGGTGTAGTAGCTGTATTGCAGGAATTGCCACAGTTTTCGTGATGAGTACTTGTTACAAGCTGATATGAATGATCTGTTTGATCTGAGAAACCTCTTTCATTTACTTTGCAATGAGATCATCATATCTTTTGATTCAGCCTTCTGAGTTTTCCGCAGCTGGTGAGAATCACAGGAAAGCTTAATCAATTTGATTATACACTTGATCTTTCTGAGAAAAAAGAGAAAAAAATTTGATCATTGGAGATAAAAAATCGCTTATCTTCAAATGAAAAAAATCAGATTTCTTTCTCTCTATTCCCCCTTAAAGAAAAAAAGTCTTTACAAATACTTCCAAATGCCTATAGTTCTTTGCAACACTATTTGGAAAATCTAAATAGAGCTTTTTAATTCTTATCATTATATGAGATGAAACTAAAACAATGATTGTATCTCGCTGGAGCTGGTCTCCTAACGCTCGTGGCTGCTGCCTGCGGGAATAAAGCTCCAGAGCTTAGCTTCGAGGAAACCCTAAAGGTGTATAATAAACAGAACGAGACATTTGCTAGCCTTGTTTCTTTGATGAGTTCTGATGAACTCTCTCAGACCTCTACAAAAGGGACTATCAGTGTAAACGTTGCTAAGCAAGGAGAGGGAAAGATCGTAGTAGATAGCGAATCTTTCACCAATCCAAAGACAAAAGAGGCTGAAGCATCAGTAGAACTTAATGCAGATGCAAATATCTCTGATGAGTCTGCTGGTATTGCAGGAAAGGTTGCTGCTAAACTTGGATTAAATGTTTTGATTCAGGATGCAAAACTTTTCCTTAAGCTCTCAAACCTAGATATCACAGCCGATGAAAAAAATCAGCAGAGTATTGCTATGGTCAAAGGAATGATTGAATGATTTAAGGGAAAATGGATTAAGGTTGATAATCAAGAATTCGCTACACTCCTAGAAACTTCTCGAAAATCTGGTGCTCAAAAATTTGATCCAAAGGAATTTCTTACGAATGACCTTTATAAAAATCCAACTTCAACAAAGTATGAAGGACAACCTGCTTGGAAGGTTGAGCTTGATCAAGAAGTACTCAAACAGCAAATCAAAAAGGTGATGGAATTCAGCGTTAAAAATGCTGCTGCTAGCTTAACAGGAAAAGAGGCTCAGGAGTTCAAACTTCATGAACAAGAACTGAATGCTCAGCTTGAAAAAACTCTTGCAGATCTGAAAATAGAAAATACTGATACATATTTTGTGATTTACGGAGATGATAATGTGAAATGGATTGCTAAAAACGTTGACATTAATTTACAAGGTGTAAAGCTCAATGTTCAGCAATCAGCTACAGCTGATACTTCAAAAGGAAAAATCACAGTTACTCCAGCTGCTCAAACAGAAAAAGTAGAAACTATTGTGATAGATTACACTGTGAAAAAAGTTAATAAGACAAACTACGACTTTACAGTACTTATTTCTGACGGGACAGCAAACTCAAAAGGAGTAAAAATTGAAGGATCTTTAGCTCTTGCTCTTTCTGAGAAGGGATTCTCTATCAAGCCAGACTTCTCTATTACTTATCAAGATGTGACTGCGAAGGTTCAGGGAGAATATAAAGTAAATCTAATTGATGCTCATACGTTCACTGCTCCAACTGATGCTATTGATGCGAAGGATCTCCTTGGAGGACTGATTCCAGGATTAGCTAGTGATGCTGATTTCTCAGGTGATGAGGAAGAAATCGTTGGCCTTGAAGAAGTCGCTCCTCTTACTGGTGCACAAGCAGCTACGAGAGATACTGCTAGACAAAAGTATCTTGTTGATTTGATAAATGCTATAGAAATGTATATGGCTACTAAGGGTGAATACCCAGCTCAACCAGCAAATGGAGATGCTTCAAAACTAACTGTCTTAGTAGAAAGGGGATATCTCAGAGAGCTTCCATCAGATCCACTAAAAACTACAGCTGCTGTTAAAGTTGGAAACGACAATAAAACAAATGGAGCTCAGAGGCAATTCACTTATAGATTGATTAAATCAAAGGATGGTAAGGATGCAGGATCATACCTTCTTGCTGCGAGAGCAGAAAGCTTAAATATCGCAAATGCTACGAGTAAGATGCTTGAGTCAGTATCTAACTCAACAACATCAAAAAATTTCGAGGATCTATGCGAAACTATTACAAAAGATTCAAGCAAGGCAACTTCTACTTCTCCAGATCCTAAGACTAAATCTTGTAATGTGAAGGGGGAAGAAGATTTGAGATATGTTCTTGTTAGATAATTACTCCTAACCAGAATAAATAACTAAAAAGCTGACTTTCACATTGTTGAGAGTCAGTTTTTTCTATCTATTAGTTTATTTTAAGCTCTAAAAAATCAAAAAAGAAATCTGATTTCAGATTCTTTTTTATTATAGAGTATTTAGTTTTCAACTTTTTTTATCCTCGGAATGATTAGACTATTACTTATACAGCCCATTGTGTCGATCTCAGCGAGGAGATAACCAAGTAAACTACTAGCATATGCTCCCGTTGGTAGTCCAAACTTGAGCAAGAGATCTCAGCTGTCCCGTTCCCACTCTAATGACCGAGGAATTACTCGAAGTGGTCTTCTAAAGCCATAGAGCTTATAAAATCTAGAGACCTCTACCCCATGAGGGAGAAAATTGCTCTGTTTGATGAGTTCTTCATCCCACTTTCTCGCCTCACTTCCACTTGGTGCTAAGAGTTGGTTATCTCCTAGGACACATCCTGTAGAAAACCATTTCCCTTCTTCATAGTCACTCACAAAACTGAAATGATCAGGTTCAAAAAAATCTGATTTTTCTTGTTCTTGCTTGCATTTCCAATAGTCGAAATGATGAAGTTTCCCGGCTTGATATACAGCAACTTTTGTACCAAAGGCATTGTACTGATTCACCATAATATCTCAGTCTAAAATCTTTTTCCCATTATTAAATCTTTGGAGCAAGAGTTCATTAAACCATAAGCTTCCAAATGCTTGGAGTTTAAATCTCACTTCATAGCTGAGTTTGCCTCTTACTCCTCCAATAAAGAGTGGTTCAACTTTTTTATAGTTCTTGTTTCCTTTTCAAAATCTTTGCACTCAAAAAGCATTGGGGAATCCAGATTTTTTTACCTCTTCGATCTTTTCTTCGAGTGCTTGTATTTGCTCATTGTTCAAGGCACTCCTCTTTCTCAGTCTAATTTCAAAAAGGTTCCCCTTATTCTTTCCCACAGCAAGGGGGTCTGTGTGCCAGCTTGAGCTGATAAGTCTTACTTTTTGTTTGAGAAAATGAGAAATTTGGTCAATGCCTCAGCATTGCTTGATTTTCTTTTTATAGATACTAAGCCGTTGCCTAGTTATCCCAGCTTTATCTTTGAGACCTGCAATACCGATATCTTCTCTCTTGAGTGGGAGGTTCTGGATGAGGTGTTCAACGACTTCCATAGTATTGATTCCTCTCTTTTCAAAGAAAATATAGTAGCTTTCGCCATATCCACACGGAACTTCCTCCAAAACCTCCTCAACAATAAAATCTTCGATCTGCTCCTTAAATATAAAATGCATTAGCTAAAAACTATTAGGACCATATAAATGTTGTCTTTCATTAAAAGACTCTTGGATCCATCTTTCATTGAGGCGCTGAAATCTACTAATTGAACACGGAGTTGTTACTGCACACATTGAGTCCTGCTTTCCCAATAAAAGGGAAATCAGATAGGAGTTTACGATAGGGCTTCCGACGACCAAGACCGAAGCATTAGAGGGATAGTGGTGGGTTAGATCCCACAAAAAAGCCTGAACGCGACTGAGCACCTCGTTCTGACTTTCATTACTATTTAAAAATCCACTCATTCCATCTTGTTTGATAAAGAGGCGGTTTAGAATATCAGTAGGGTTTGCTCCTATTTTTTTCTCCTGGTTGAAGAGATGTTCCTTTGTGAGTTTATTGCAGATATCAGCATCTTTTTCTCTGAGATTTGGATCTACGATAATCTGAAAATGCTGATGTACTAATTCTTGTACGATAAGATCTGCAGTCGTCCTTCTATATCCAAAATCACTGCAAAAAATAAAGTCAAACTCCTCTTCTTTTAGAGCTTTTGCTAATCTAAGTGATTCTAAGATTCATTTTTCAGAGAGTCTATCATTACATTTCCCTAGAGTAGCATAGTGGGTATTGATATGATCTCCATTACAAGTAATAATAAGTTGCATCCTCTCTTATCAACTTACAAAATAAATAAGTGCTAGTATTCAGATAATCCAAACAAATCCAATAAGGTAAAACTTCCACAAAAAAGCTGATTTTATTGTTTTATGTCTAAAAAAACCAATTGCCCCGATTGCTCCTATCCATCCTCATAGGAGACTTAGTATAAGAAGTGTTTTTTCGCTGATTCTCCATTTTCCTTTTTTCGCCTTATACTTATCGAGCCCTCGTACACAAAAGGTGATAACGGTAATAGAAAAAAGATAAAATCATAGTATCTCCAATAAAATTCTCTCCATTTACTCACAAAAATCTTAAAATTTTTTCCGTTCTGTATTCTTTGTCTCCTATTATAGGAATACTACAAAAAAAATCAAATTCTTTCATTAATCAAAAAAAAAGATAGTATTTTACCTTATAGTAATAAATCGTCTTAAATCATGAGAAATCATAGGTAGTTATTGTGGTAAAAGTCTAAAAAAACAAAAAAGACAAAAAATCTGATTTTTCTCTCATTTTTTTGATTTTTCTGAGAATTAATTTTTTGATATGACCCAAAAAGGAGAAAAATGCCAATTTTAACCTTACTTAAAAAAAATGAAAAAAACTCTTGCATTTAGGGGGGAGATTTGTATTATGATACACGCAATCAAGAAGGAAAAGATTTGAAGTGATACAGTGTGAGTGATTGTGATGTGATCCTTAACAATAGCATAATATATTACACTATTTCTTA
>ERZ773099.3197-NODE-3197-length-10686-cov-20.532405_pt1 | contig 10686 bp, 10 predicted proteins | sample MGYA00511120_ERZ773099 | MGnify/ENA primary metagenome ERZ773099 (study PRJEB29015, sample SAMEA2738012) | human oral metagenome | biome: human oral; feature: human-associated habitat; material: dental | place: China | collected 2104 ... | reverse complement strand
GCCATGGCGGAAACCCCCACCGTGTGCCCCCAATTGCACATGCCGCTGCAATCCGGTTCGGACAAGGTGCTCAAGGAAATGCGCAGGTCGTACCGGACCAAGAAATTCCTGGCCATCCTTGATGAGGTGCGGCAGAAAATCCCGCACGCGGCCATCACCACGGACATTATCGTGGGCTTCCCCGGCGAGACTGAGGAAGATTTTCAGGCCACCCTCGACGTGGTGGAAAAGGCCCGCTTTACTAGCGCCTTCACCTTCCAATATTCGCCGCGTCCCGGCACGCCCGCCGCCGAATACGAGCAGCAGGTACCCAAGGAAGTGGTGCAGGAACGCTACGAGCGGCTCATCGCCCTGCAGGAGCGTGTGTGCCTGGAGGAAAACCAGAAACTGGTGAACACAGAGGTAGAACTTCTCGTCCAGGCCGATGGTGGGAAGAAGAACGCCAAGACGCATCGCATGACCGGCAGGGCCAGGGACGGCAGGTTGGTGCACTTTCATCCGGTCGGCAGCATCGACCAGAGCATTCGCCCCGGCGACATCATTACCACAACAGTGACAGAGGCGAAGCCGCACTTCCTCATCGCCGATGCCGGGGTGCTCACGCATCGCCGTACGGTGGCTGGCGACATGAGCGAGGCCGGCAAGGTTCCCACCACCGCGCCCATTGGGGTGGGGTTGGGCATGCCGAAGATTGGTGCGCCCGCTCCGGCGGTCAGCGCGTCGACAAGCAACTGCGATTCCACCGGTTGCGGTTGCTAGGATAAAAGGCATTATCCCACTCACCGCGTTCTTAAGGATATGCCCCATGTCGGAACCCAAACCTGATCTCGCAACCCTAGAAAAACAGGCCGCCGGCACCATTTCGCTGAAATCCGGCCGTGGCTATCTCATTGTGGCCTGGGCGCTCTTCACCATAGGCCTACTGCTGCCGCACGCCGGGTCGCTCAGCGGCTGGCAGGTGCTCATGTGGCACAAAACCATCGACGGCATACACATCGGCATTGTCGAATCCGTGTTCGTGTGGTTGGGTACCCTGGGGCTCGTGGTCAGTGGGGGACTACTGCTCATCACCAAACGCACAATCTTCGCCAATATTACCTACCTGCTCACCGGCATGGCGCTTCTCGCATCGCTGTTCGGCATGTGGATGCGGCTGCAAGACAAAGAAACCACCGGCGGCCCCGGCCTGGGCTTGGGGTTCTTACTGCAGGTCCTAGCAGTCATCATCACCACCTATGCGCTGTCCGTCATGATTCTGCGTCGCAGCGACGAACAGAAAGCAATCGCGCAGCAGCGGGCAGCAAGCGAAGATCTGGACGAGGTAGGGTATGCGCAGCGCGCCGCACTCGTGAGCCAACAGCAGAACACGCCCGAAACCAATCCCTTGCTTGTCGACGACCGACGCAAGCGTGCCGCCGAACGCCACCACACCAAGAAAACCAAAAACTAGAAAACCTTTTCGAAACACTGTGTGCGGGAGGTTTCCTGGAAATCCACCGAATAATTAGCCACCAACATGGGCTCATTATCCTCGCCCACAGCCGTGTAGATCGACCGCACCTCGGGCCACCGCTCCTGCACTTCCTTGCGCAGTCGATACTTGAGCGCAGAAGACAGGTTCAGTCCCCGATGCCGGCGGGTCACCACCGTTATCTGCTGCTCGGCGCAATCCGACCCCCGTACCCGCCGCACCTCGGACAGACCCACAACCACACCGAAATGCACCAACACCACCATCAGCGATTGTTCGCCATCGCGCAGCTGGTGATCCCACCGTTTCCTCGTCCACGGCACCACATCCCGAGTCAACCCACCAACCGGCATGTCCGCTTCAGCCTCCGTGTAAAGCTGTAGCAGCGGCTCTCTGTGTTGCTCCAGCAACCGATGGTCCTCATACACCATAAAATCATATCCGGGCGGCAACACCGGCCCTTCCCACTGCGACTCCGATGATGTGGGAATCACCCCACACAACTCCACCATCCCCAGATAATAGCCACAGTCTAATAGCTCCCACTCGAAATCCCCCTCGCCACCCGACAGCGGTACCCCATGCCATATTCGAATAAAGGTTCGCCCCACGGCCTGTGTGAACTCCTCAATCCCCGCAATGAGTTCCCGCCACGCCGTCAACTCCGACTTGGTGGCCGGCTCGCCCGGGGTCTCTGGGAGAAAATCAACTCCCAACACCAAGTCCGCGTCCACCCCTCGGGCGCCAGGCGTCATAGTCGCATCCACATACCCCAACACCTCAACGTCATCCGGCAGGCCCGGGTGAGCCGAGCCCGCATCCGCGGCAATCAGCGGATACCCCAGCGGTGAGCGTCGAAAAGCGGAAAGATCCGGCTCACCCGAAACCGCAACCAACACCACCGACTCCCGCACCGGGGTGGGCCGCAGCGACTCGCACACCACCTCTGCCGACGCCGAATCAGCCACGTCACCACTCACATCCTGATGCGCAACATTGGTGGCAAACACAAAATTCACCAACGCATCACTATAGTCCGCAGGCGTCACGTCGGTTTCAGGGGGCGCAAATTGAAAAAAGACAGTCATGGCTTAACCATAACTGTCTCACCTACCGGCAGCCTACCGCGACTCTACCGCATGAATAGCGGCATCCGCCCACTCCTGCCACTGGGCGGCCTGCTCCCGGAACTTCTGGGCATCCTTCGTCTTACCCTTCGCCTCCGCAGCCTCCGCCGCGGCCGTGAACTCTTTCACCTTCGCCGTAAACTGTGCCGCCCGGGCCTGTGCCTCTGGATCCGTACGCCGCCACTGGTCCTCCACCGCCCGGCTCACCAACGACTCCAGCTTGAAGATCTTGTCTTCAAACTCCCGCACCCGGCCCCGCGGCACAAACCCGATCTCTTCCCACTTCTCCTGCAACTCGCGCAGCTTCGCCCGTGCCACATCCGCCGAGCTTGCCGACTCAATCGCCGGACCATACTCGGCCAGCAGCGCCTCCTTCGCCGCCGCATTCGCGGCAAACTCCTGATCCCGCTTCTCATGCTCCGCATTTCGCGCATCAAAGAAATGGTCCTGGGCCGCCTTGAACGCATTCCACAACTTATCATCCATGTCCCGCGGCGCCCGGCCAGCCTGACGCCACCGATCCATCAACTCACGAAACGCCCGGGCGGTCTCATTCCAATCGGTGGAATCCTTGATAGCCTCAGCCTGCGCCACCAACCCCTCCTTGACGCGCTGCGCCGAAGCCCGACCCCGATCCAACTCCGCAAAATGTGCCCCCCGACGTCGGTTAAACGAATCCCGCGCCCGCGAATACCGCTTCCACAGTGCATCATCGGTTTTACGATCCACCCCCCGAATCGTCCGCCACTCATCCAAAATAGCCCGAATTCGGTCGCCTGCCTGCTTCCACTCCGTGGAATTCTCCGCAATATCCTCGGCCTCCGCGGCCAACTCCTCCTTGCGGGCAATCGCCGCCTGCCGACGAGCCTGCTTCTCCTCCTTGGCCCGCTCACCGGCAACAATCGCCTCATCCATGAACTTCGTCAGCCGTGTCCGCAGCGACTCCACATCCCCAATCACCGCGGCTTCATCCAACGAATCCCGCAACTGTTCGGCCTTGCCCCGCAAATGTGCTGACTCCGTGGGATGACTCTGCAACCGGGTCTCCAAATTGATAACCTCAACTACCAGGTCATCAAACCGGGCCCCATAATGTGCCAACCCCTCCGCCGGCGTACCCGCCTGCCAGGAACCAATCAGACGCTCCCCATCGGTCGTCTTCACATACGCATTCCCCGACTCGTCAACCCGACCCCACTGTGCCGGATCAGACGCCGCCGGAATGGTAACAGCTGGGCGGGCCGCAGGCTGTGCCGTAGGAGTGGGGGCCGTGGGACGCGAAACTCCGCCGGCAACAACACCGGGACGAGGGCCTGGCTTAGGGGGGTGGGGAGTAGTCATGGCAAAATTTCCTTACAGTAATTGTGCCGCGCGACGCGGCTGCCGAAACGAAAATGACAAGAGAGTAGTCTTCCCAACAAACCTCAATGAAGCATCCGGGATCTAGGAGCACAAGCCATGAAGCCACGCCCATGCCAGCTAGCACAAGAAAACACTCCTCACCAAACATACCTTGAAGACGCGAGCAATGTCATTTGAACCACACCACACCAGCAGTAAACCCGCACATGACCTGCACGAGAATCCCATGACCCCGCCAACAACCACAACGCATACGTCGCCCATCCGGCCGGTTGCCATTGTTGGGCCCACCGCCTCTGGAAAATCCGCCCTCGGCATCAGCCTCGCCCACGCCTGCAACGGCGAAATCGTCAACGTTGACTCCATGCAGCTCTACCGAGGCATGGACATCGGCACCGCCAAACTCACCATCCCCGAACGCGCCGGCATTCCCCACCACCTGCTCGACATCTGGGACGTCACCGAAACCGCATCCGTCGCCCACTACCAAAACCTCGCCATCGCCACCGTCACAGACATCATGGCCCGCGGGAAACTCCCCATCCTCGTCGGCGGCTCCATGCTCTACGTGCAATCCCTCATCGACGACTGGCAATTTCCCCCCACCGACCTACAGGTACGAAAGAACTGGGAGAAAAAACTTGCCGACATCGGCATCGCAGCCCTCCACGACCACCTGAAAACCCTCGACCCCGAGGCCGCAGCCATTATCGAAGCCAATGACCCCCGCCGCACCGTCCGGGCACTCGAAGTCATCGAACTCACCGGTCGGCCCTTCACCGCATCCCAACCCTCGAAAACCGCCCCGCCCCGATGGGACACCATCATCATTGGGTTGCGCACCACCAGCGACTGGCTGAACCCCCGCATCACCCAGCGAACCGAACAAATGTTTGCCCAGGGATTCATTGATGAAGTGGCCGACCTTGTCGCCAATCGCGGCCTCATAGCCGACTCTACCGCCGGCCGAGCCATCGGCTACGCCCAAATCCTCGCCGCCCGCGCTGGCCAATTGGCCTGGGACGATGTGCTGGAACGAACCATTATTAGTACCCGACGATACGTCCGCCGGCAACGCAGCTGGTTCAACCGGGACCCCCGCATCCACTGGATTGACGCCACCGACACCGAAAACCCACCATACGAACAAATGCGCAACATTCTTATAGCCGAGGGGGTATCTTGTGGGTAACACCAGGTGAAACCGCATGACAGGAACATCATCCGTGGGTACCATACGTTAGTAATAAAAAAATTCAATTAACAAGAGATAAATATTTCAAAAATCAGAAAGAGTCATGCCGATGACCGCACCGCACACACCCAACTCCCACCCAACCACCATCGCCTTCACCAAAGGCCACGGCACCCAAAACGACTTCATCATCCTGCCCGATCCCGAAGCCCAACTCTCCCTCACCCCACAACTCATCGCCACCCTGTGCGATAGGCAACGCGGCATCGGCGCCGACGGAATCCTCCGGGTCGCCACCACCGGCGCCCTCCGCCGCGCCGGGCTTCTGACCAATAACCCCACCAGCCTCGAAGCCATCAGTGATGATGACTGGTTTATGGACTACTACAACGCCGACGGTAGCGTCGCGGAAATGTGCGGCAATGGCACCCGCGTCTTCGCCCACTATGTTCGATCCCGAGGGCTGGTCACCACCGACCAATTCACCATCGGTACCCGCGCCGGGGCGAAACCGGTAACCGTACATTCATTCGATGACGATAACGCCGTGGTGTCGGTTGCCATGGGGCCGGCCACATCATTAGGGGAGTCCACTTGCTCCATGGGCGGCCGCATGTATGCCGGCATGGGAGTGGACATGGGCAATCCGCATTTAGCCTGCGTAGTTCCAGGACTTACCGCGGAAGCCCTGGCCGACCTCACCCTGGATCGACCCGAGTTTGATGCCGAATTCTTCCCCGAGGGGGTCAATGTGGAGGTACTGACCGAACTCGTGCACAGCCCAGAGGGCTATCGCACACACATGCGGGTTTATGAGCGTGGGGTAGGGGAGACCCGTTCCTGCGGCACCGGCACCGTGGCCGCGGCCCGGGCGGCCCTGGCCTACGCGGGCTTCGTCAATGGCACCGTCATGGTGCAGATTCCCGGCGGGCAGGTGGAAGTCACCATTGATGGCGACACCTCTACCCTGCGCGGCCCATCCGCCCTGGTGGCCACCGGGGAGCTGCATTGCGCGGCGCTGAACTAAGGGGTGTTGTTGGTGGCTGAGGATTGCAGCTCTTTCAGGCGTCGATAAGCGGCGTCTTTACGGGTGCGGCGCCGATCGTGCACCACGTAGGCGGCGAACACCCCAAGCAGCAACACCAGCAGCGAGAACGCGGAAATCGTGGCGTAGCGCAGGGAACGGGACTCCGCGGTATTATCGTCGGCCAATGATGTTGGGGCAATGTCGAAACCCGACACCGTAATCATGGCAAGCGAGGGGTTACCGAAATTATCCCAAGCCTTGACCGTGGTCGTTTCATCCTTGTCGAACACCCGGGAGTAGGTGTTCTTCTTGCCCGCCACTTCCTTCCATTCGGAAGAAATACCACGCAGCGGCTCGTCCGTGGTGATGACAATGGTGACCGGACCCTTCTTCTCCGAATCAAGATCCTGCTTATTCACCACCGAAATAACCGGCCCCTGGTATTCCGAGGCGGCACCGGCATCATTACGCACCCAACCACGCTCGTTCATGAGCGTTTTCGCCTCATCGAAACTGGGATGCGGGCACCAATACACGCCTTCCGCACCGATTGTGAGGTTTCTAGGCGCCTTTTCGCTCCGCACCCAACCGTCGAGCGTGGAGGAATAATTAATGGGGGACAGGCCGGAATGGTCAAAAATGTTATTGGCCTTGGTCAACGACCCTACATTCCAAGTACGCAAGTTGATGTCGAAATCCGTGGCCCCATCGAACATGGCGGTCATGTCCTGCACCTTAGAGGTATCCCAACTGCTAATGTCGGCGCTGAACGTTTTCGCGTGCGCAAACATGGAATGCATCTCAGTCACATTGGAGGTATCCCAGCCGGAGATATCACCATTAAATGCCTGGGCTTTATTGAACATCCCCGCCATGGAGGTCACACTATTGGTATTCCATGCCGCAATATCGCTATCAAAGCGGGTTGCCCCATCGAACATGTAAGCGGTTGAACGCACCTTATTGAGGTCCGGAGCGCCCGCGTATGGCGTGAACTGCACATTGGTTGCCCGTTGGAACATGCCCTCCATGCTGCGCCACTGATTCGTGCCCCAGGAATCCACCCGCAATAACGCATCGGTGGTTTGCGGCCGACCTCCAGAAAACCCCAGCTGCAGCCGGGGGATTGCACCCTGGATGCCTATGGTGTATTCGCCGGGATTGTCGTAATTACATGCTGCACTATCGTTTGGCTTATCTACCTTGAAGGAATTGCTCGGGTTAGCGATGTCACACGTGACTTTGAAATGCGGTTCGGCATCCCCTACCCCTGGCGCCGACATCGAAAAGCTTTTCGACGAGTCCCCAGTCAGGCGAGTGTCAACCGTAAATACAAACGCATCAGGGTTGCTGCTAATGAAATTCTCCCGCAGGGATTTTTCTTTTGCCGACTCTGCAGCCGTCGCAGCGGTGGCGGATTCACTACTGTTTGATGAGGTGCTTGTTGATGACGTCGATGTGGAACTCGTGGCCGAAGAAGACGTTGATGGTTCCGTCGACGAGTGTGGAGTCTCGGAAGTGGGATGCTGCGCCCCCCGGGGCACGGTGGCCTCCGGGTACTGTGGTGGGTTTTGTTGATGCGAATCACCGTTAGGTGTTGCGGCCTGGCCACTGCCCGAATTATTTGGGATCTGCGGCACAGCTGGCGCCGGCACCTGGGGTGCGGCGGGGGCTGGTTCATTATTCAGTGGAATACTGGGGCCCACGATAGGGACCGGCACTCCTGGGGCTATCACCACGGGTACCACGGCTACGGGAGACACCTCCACCCCAAGTTCGATTTGGGCTGCGGCGGGAGCGGCTGTGGCAAACAAGGTGCAACCAGTTAGCACAGCGGTGCTGAGGCACGCTGCCCAACGATGCGATGCGCGGGTGCGCTTGCTCAAGTCGTCTTCTCCTGTCTAGCCGAATATAAAAAGTTGTGTCAAAACTCACAAATTAGAGTTTTTTGCTGCACCTTTTACTGCACCTTTGCTGGTGATATTTGGTGCATAATGTAAACCATGATGAGTCCACAAAAGATTTCATCTTGAGAATACCAAAGATATTTAAATTTGATAATAGCGCTAACACCCTTTCCTTAGCCCAAACTTAGGTCTGCTGCCATAATTCTGGGTGATTATCTGCAAAGATGAAGATGTTTTCACATTCGAGTAGTATTCTCAGCTTGCCCCTTAGTGAGGGGCCATATCAGGGTGGCCATATTTTATGTTAAGCCGCCATGACATGCATAATTTGCTGCAATTGTGGTACATAAACTTTCGGTTGCTGTCGAAAAACTTAGGCCATGAATCGTCCCAATCTCGCTTCAGTAACACTATTCTAGATGGCGTTTGCTCTTTTGATTTTTTATTTGAATAGACTGAACACAGCATTATTTATTTCTAGCCCATATTCTATGTTGTGACACCTGGAGGTATCTCATGAGAATCCTATTGACGGCTTTCAGTCCTTTTAATGGCGCAACGGAAAACACTAGTTTGGCCGTTGTCACGAATCTCGCAGAACTCTTGCCCAACCATAAAACCCAAGTATTGGAATTGCCGGTGGCCTTCGCCAACTCACATAAGGTTGCCATTTCTACCGCTAAACAATTTCGCCCCGACATTATCCTCAGCTTCGGTGAAGACGCCACCCGTAACAGCATCAATGTGGAAACCCAGGCCTATAACCAACAGCAAGCCACCATTCCCGACAATGATGGTTTCCAACCCAAGGGCAAGGCCATCATTCCTGGGGGTATTCCCACCATTGCCACGAACTTTCCTATTTGGCCCAAGGCGGTGGTGGCTAGTTTGCGGCAAACCCCCTGGCCCATGGAATTAAGCGCCAACCCTGGTGGTTTTGTCTGCAACCATTTGGCCTATCATCTTTACAGCTCACCGTTCCCCACCTTATTCATGCACGTGCCCGCCCTGCACTCTGGCAATGATGCAGCCACGGCAGCCGCCGATGGGGATGTGGCCGGTGAAGTGAGGGGCGTGGAAGCCGACACTTCCACGCCTCCTACGGCTTCTGATTCGGCCGATGCGGTACAGAAGATGGCCGAGACGGTGTGGATGTTCGTCGACAAGCTTAGCTAGCCTGGTAGTTCTTCCCCAGACGCTGGGCAGATTGTCGCGCCTGTAACCAAGCCTCCTTGAGCTCTAGCGCCCGCACATCGGTGAGTTTGAGCAGCGACTCCAACTGCTGGATGCTGAGGTTTCGACTGAGCCGATCGTTGAGCCTAGGCACAAACCGTCGGGAAGTGCTCGCCAGAAAATGAAACGAAGAAATATCGGGATCGGTACAGTTCTCATCGGCCAATGCTGGCCGGTGTAGTGTGCGATCCGCAATAGATTCCGTATCGTTTTTGTATAAAAAATCCTCGTACTTCCGTAGGGTATCCTCAATGTCCTCCCGAGAAAGCACAATAGATGCCTTCAGCGCAGCCGTTTCCTGCGAATACGGATGATAACGCGACAATAAAAACGACGCGACCAAAATGAGGCAGGATAGTGCTGCCCCCTCAATTTGCAGCAACGCAACCAATAACAAGCAGGCACCAGCGATCGCAACCCACGGCCAGGCGATGCCCGAGGAGTCGTAATCGTCAATTGCCTCTATCTCTTGCACTTGTAGCTCACCCACTTAACGCAAACCTTACGCTCAACTTCGCTACTGAAGCCTTAGTGACCACCACAACCGCAGCTGCCGGATCCGCAACCACCAGAACCGCACCCCTGTGGTGCCAAGAGTGAACCAACCATGACCGCCCGCCCGGCAATCACACTGTTTTTCTTAGGCAATTCAGTAATATTTAAGGCGTCGGGGAGGCATACATCATAAGCAAACGATCCGTCAACCGTGGCGTGAATGAATCGCTGCCCCGTGAGCGCATTGGTGCGGTAATCCGCATCGAGCACCCGCGCGCTAAACGACGCCCCAGCATCCGGGTGAACTGCGCCATTACCATCAGCAACCACCGAAATCCCATCAGAGTCCAAAAATCCGGGCTGGTTGCCGGTCTCGGCAATATAGTCGTCAACGGTGGGGTAGTATCGCAAATCTTCCGCCGAAGCGAGAGCGGTAATAGCGACCTGTTGCCACCGCTGTTCTGGTTCGTCCACCAAGAGTGGGCCTTGCGCCAGATTGCATGTTAACGAAGTAACAGCCTGGCCGTTATAGTCAATGATGTCGCATAATGCTAGAACATCGTTCAACATGGTCACGTGTGCAAAACTCATGGCAACCGAATCGAACCCGGCATATGTGGCAAACGGTTCCACTGCTAGAATATTGATCTGTGCACCAGAAGAATCCGCATACTGAATTAATTGGCCGCCCCTAACTTCACCAGTGACGCTAAGCTTATTAGTGCTAATGGCAGCTTCGACGGCATCCTGCCATTTGTCGAATTTCATGCCTAAAGCCACAAGATCATTGCTCATAGCACAACATTGTACGTGCTGAAGTCTAAGAAATAGTCATCGTATTGATGGTTGAGATGCTATTGTTACACCTG
>ERZ773099.3195-NODE-3195-length-10692-cov-19.584751_pt1 | contig 10692 bp, 7 predicted proteins | sample MGYA00511120_ERZ773099 | MGnify/ENA primary metagenome ERZ773099 (study PRJEB29015, sample SAMEA2738012) | human oral metagenome | biome: human oral; feature: human-associated habitat; material: dental | place: China | collected 2104 ... | reverse complement strand
CCTCAAGGGTAAGTGGAGCGTGTTCTTCTTCTATCCGGCAGACTTCACGTTTGTCTGCCCGACGGAGCTGGCGGATCTCCAGGATCAGTATGCGGAGTTCCAGAAGCTCGGCTGCGAGATCTTCGGCGTTTCCTGCGACTCCCACTTCGTACATAAGGCGTGGCACGAGAGCTCTGAGCTTGTCGGTAAGCTCACCTATCCGATGCTCGCAGACCCGACGGCAAAGCTCGCACGCGACTTCGATGTTTACATCGAGGAGGACGGACGCTCCGAGCGCGGTACATTCGTCGTGAATCCCGAGGGCAAGATCGTTTCCTATGAGGTGAGTGCAGGCAACGTCGGTCGCAATGCACAGGAGCTTCTTCGCAAGGTGCAGGCGCTCCAGTTCGTCGCGAAGCACGGCGATGAGGTTTGCCCCGCACGTTGGAAGCCGGGTGAAAAGACGCTGAAGCCGAGCTTCGATCTCGTCGGCAAACTCTAAGAAATTGAACCGGCACTTCGCGAGGCAGCTTGCGGAGTGCTTTTTCCTATGGAGCACGGATTGATTCAGAGAATCCATATCAAGCGAAGAAGAGGTGCTTTGGTGGACAAAATGTATGATGCCGTCATCGTCGGCGGCGGCCCCGCGGGGCTTTCTGCCGCCATCTATCTGGCGCGTGCGAAATGCAAGGTGCTGGTCATCGAGAAGGAGAAGATCGGCGGACAGATCACGATTACCGCCGATGTTGTGAACTACCCCGGCACGGGGAAGGTCAGCGGCTCCGAGCTTGCGGCACAGATGGAGGAGCAGGCGCGTGGATTTGGTGCGGAGTTCGTCACGGCAGAGGTCATCGGTCTAAAGCTCGATCAGGATATTAAGGAACTTGAGACGACGGCGGGCACGGTGGAGGCGCTCAGTGTTATCCTCGCGACGGGGGCAAATCCGCGCAAGGTGGGGTTCTACGGTGAGAAGAAGTTCCAAGGGCGTGGTGTTGCCTACTGCGCAACCTGTGATGCCGAGTTCTTCACGGGCATGGATATTTTCGTCATCGGCGGCGGTCTTGCGGCGGTGGAGGAGAGTATGTTCCTCTCGCGCTATGGCAAATCCGTCACGATCCTCGTGCGCAGTGACAAGTTCCGTGCGCCGCAGACAGCAGTGGACGCACTTGCGAACTACCCGAATATCAGCGTGCGCTTCAATACGGTGGTGGAGCGTGTCGGCGGTGAGACGATGATTTCCTATGCTGATTTTCGCGACGAGAAGACGGGCAAGATTGAGCACTATATGGCGAAGGACGGGGAGACGTTCGGCGTCTTTGTCTTTGCCGGCTATATCCCGAACACGGGGCTCTTCCGTGAGCACGTCGCGCTCAACGAGCAGGGCTACGTCATCACGAACGAGGAGAAGGAAACGAATGTCAAGGGGGTCTTTGCGGCAGGCGATGTCTGCATCAAGACGCTGCGTCAGGTGGTGACGGCGGTTTCCGACGGTGCTGTCTCTGCGGTTGCGGCAGAGCGTCATGCGGCGGCACTGCATGACCGACTGAAGCTGCCCGCCTTTGCCCGCGCCGAGGTGGATGCAAAGCGCTTTGAGCAGCGCAAGTCCTCCATTGAGAAGGAAGCGGCAGAGGGGAATGAAACGAACTTTATCTCTGCCGAGATCCGCGCGCAGCTGGCGGCGGTCTTCGAAAAGTTCGAGCGTCCGGTCAAAATTGTCGGACACTATGATGACGGCGATCTCTCACGCGAACTGCGCGGCTTTATGGATGAATTTGCAGGTCTCACGGATAAGATCAGCTACGAGGAGAGCGAGGCGGCAGGCGGCGAACCGGGCGTCGAGGTCCTGCGTGCTGACGGCACGTCAAGCGGCATTACGTTCCACGCTGTTCCGGGCGGACATGAGTTCAACTCGTTTATCCTAGCTCTCTACAATGTGGCAGGCCCCGGTCAGGAACTGCGCGACGAGACGCGCGCGAAAATTGAGCAGATTTCCGCGCCCTCCGATGTCAAAGTTCTCATGTCCCTCTCCTGCACGATGTGCCCCGATGTTGTTGCAGCCGTGCAGCGCATTGCGGCAGAGCGGGAGAATGTGCGCGCTGACATCTACGACATTCGCTACTTCCCTGAGATGAAAGAGAAGTACAGCGTGATGAGCGTTCCCTGCATGATTGTAGGGGAAGACCTCTTCTTCGGCAAGAAGAACATCGACGAGGTCGCAGATATATTGGTCAATCGAGGCTGAGTGTTTTGTTGCCCGCCCCCTGAGCAAGGCGCCTATGGGGAATAGAAACGCTCTGTCGATTGATATAGTTGCTGTGTATTATTTTTAGAAAAGGAGAGCATCATGGAACTCAAGGGATCACAGACCGAGAAGAACCTCTGGGCGGCATTTGCCGGCGAATCGCAGGCGCATACGAAGTATCTCTACTATGCGTCGCAGGCGAAGAAGGATGGCTACGTCCAGATCTCGAACATCTTCAACGAGACGGCAGTCAACGAGAAGGCACACGCAAAGATCTGGTTCAAACTCGTGCACGGTGTCGGCGATACGAAGGCAAACCTCGCGGATGCCGCCTCCGGGGAGAACGAGGAGTGGACGAGCATGTACCCCGAGTTTGCGCGTGTGGCGCGCGAGGAGGGGTTCGACAAGATCGCACGCCTCTTTGATGCCGTCGGCAAGATCGAAAAGGAGCACGATGCCCGCTACAAGCTCCTCCTGCAGAAGGTGGATGAGGGCACGGTGTTTGCACGCGATGAGAAAATCATCTGGCAGTGCCTCAACTGCGGCTATGTCTGCGAGAGTCCGAAGGCACCGATGAAGTGCCCGGTCTGTGAGCATCCGCAGTCCTTCTTCCAGCAGCTTGTACAGAACTACTGAGCCATACGGCTTTGACGGAAAGGGGCTGTTGCACGAAGTTTTCTAGCTTCGTGCAACAGCCCCCTTTTATTGATAGGAGAATGATATATATGCGCAGGAAATTTGACTTGTCCGCCTATCTTGTGATCGGTCCTGAGAATACACATGGGCGCCCCGTGGTGCGCGTGATCGCGGAGGCAATACGTGCGGGGTTCACCTTTGTCCAGATCCGCGCGAAGGGGGCGGACGCACGCGAGATTATCGATCTCACGCGTGCAGCAGCGGATGTGATCGTCGCTCAGGAGAAGTCGGATGCTGTGGCACTCGTTGTAAACGACCGTCTGGATGTCGTGCTCGCGGCGCGGGAGCAAGGGATCAAGGTGGACGGCGTGCACGTCGGGCAGACAGATATCCCCGTTGATGTTTGCCGGAAGTATCTCGGCACAGATGCGATTGTCGGACTCTCTGCACCTACGACGGAACTGCTCGACTATGCGGCGCACTGTGATACCGCGTGCATTGACTACTTCGGCGCGGGTCCTCTGCACGCGACACCAACAAAGCCCGAGGCGGGACGTACCGCCTCGGGCGAGATCGTGACGCACAGCTTTGAGGAGCTCGCCGAACTTCACCGCATCAGCCCTGTGCCCGTCGTCGTGGGCGGCGGGGTGAAGGCGGCAGATCTGCCTGCGCTCAAGGCAACGGGCGTTGAGGGCTTCTTTGTCATCAGTGCCGTCACGGGCGCGGAGCATCCCTTTGCTGCTGCGGAGGAGTTGGTGCGTTTATGGAATGCGTAGAGGTGCATCTGTTCCTGTGATTCCCTAAAGATGCTCTTGGTGGTGCGATGTCCCGACCGATTGCGTAACGAGGTGTTCGTGAGGGACACGCATTACAGCATATCACTCATTCGTAATATTTTAGCAGGCTCTGCGTGCCGTCAGCCCCACCGCCGCGCTCCTCGATGGCGCGTGCTTCGCTCAGCACCTGCTCCAGAATGGGCAGGTCGACACCGTATTCCTTGCTCGTCTCGGCACCGATTGTCATATCCTTGACGAAGTGCTTTATCATAAAGCCGGGGGCGAAGTTGCCGTCGAGCGCCATGCGTACCATGTTGCTCATCTGGAAGCTCGCTGCAGCACCGCCCGAGATGGAAGCGTAGACCTTTTCTACATCGAGCCCTGCGGCGCGCGCGTAGGCAAATGCCTCGCACGCACCCGCAAGTGCGCCCGCGATGGCGATCTGATTGGCCGCCTTCGTCTTTTGTCCCGCGCCCACCGCGCCCTCGTAGACGATGTTCTTGCCCATCGCTGCAAAGACGGGGCGCATGGCATTGAACGCATCCTCGTCACCGCCGACGAGAATGTTCAGCGTGGCGTTCCGCGCGCCCATATCACCGCCCGTGACGGGGGCATCAAGCGCGTGGATGCCGCGTTTTTTTGCCTCTGCGTAGATGCGCTCGGCGAGTGCGGGGGAGGAGGTTGTCATATCGGCGGTATACGCACCCTCTCTGAGATTTGCGAGGATACCGTCTGTGCCGAGATAGACCTCCTCCACATCCTTTGGATAGCCGACGATGGTGATGACGGCGTCCTGCCCGCGAGCACACGCGCCGGGACTGTCACAGTACTTTGCGCCGCGTGCGACGAGCTCATCTGCTTTGGACTTCGTGCGGTTGTAGACGCTGAGTTCATAGCCCGCGTCCATCAAATGTCCCGCCATCGCTGCACCCATGATGCCAAGTCCGATAAAACCGATTTTTTTCATGATTACCCCTCCATATTGCATGAATAGATTTCTTGCAGTTGTTTGTTTAATTTAGGGAAGCACTGATAAATTCAGCGCCGCCATCTTGACGCATCTTTTTCGCCCGCACTTCGTCGGCAAATCCTCCACATAGCTCTTGCTATGCGTCCGGTTTGCCTCCTTGTTCGGACAAAAAATCTACGTCAATCTGACGGACTTCATTTTATCAGCGATTTCCTAGGAATATCTTTTGTGATCGTTTCCCACAGCAGTTCCTTATCTGCCGATTCATATTCGTGCGCAAAGAGATTTCTCATGCCCCTCATTTCAGCCCAAGGTACTTCTGTATGAATGTTTTTGAACTCCTCGGATATCCGCTTGGAAAGTTCACCAATCTGAAAAAGTGCCATAGAACAGGCATTGTAAAAAACATGATCGCGTTTGAAGTTCTCCTTCGAGAAATCAAAACGATCTACAGTCTCGATGATTTCCTCACAATGCCGCAGGATATGCTCAACAATACGACGATCCCTATCGTTCATAGAGCAAAACCTCGTCTTTCTTTAGATTTTCCTTGAACGCCTCCGAATCAGGGAGCCTACTCAGCAAATCGAGTTCTGTACCCAGTGCATCAGAGAGTTCTGAATAGATACCGCCAAGCATGAAGAAACTTTTAATATCCCCTTCAATACGAAGATCCACATCACTTTTCTCCGTGGCATTGCCACGCGCATACGAGCCGAAGAGATAGGCTCTTCGGATGGGGTATTTTTTACATACGGGAGCAATGCACTCCCGTATCCTTGGAATGGACAGCATAGCAATACCTCCTCTCAAGGCTCCTTGTTCTGTGTGTGCCTTATATTTAGGATAAATCAAAACATGGAAAATGTAAATGAAAATGCAGGACTTTTTTGATGGATTCCGAATTTTATAATCATAAGAGTGATACGAGAAAATATATAAATTTGGAGGGAGGATATTTTATGCGGCTCGAATTTTTGGGCGCAGCGCATGTCGTCACGGGATCATGTTATCTGCTTCATGTGGGGGATCACAGCTATCTCATAGACTGCGGTATGTACCAAGGAACACGCCGTCTGCGCGAGATGAACTACGAGGATTTTCCATTCAATCCCGCCGAGATCGAGGCTGTTTTTCTGACGCACGCGCATATTGACCACTGCGGACGCATTCCGCGGCTCGTGCGCGAGGGCTTTCGCGGTAAGGTGTATGCAACGCGCTCGACCTGTGACCTCGTCCGTATCATGCTGCCGGACTCGGCGCACATTCAGGAGAGCGACGCGGAGCTCATGAACCGCAAGAATGCGCGTCGCAGCGAGGCGCCCATCACGCCGCTCTATACACAGGCGGACGCCTTTGCCGCGCTTGAGCTGTTTGAACCCGTCGCCTATCAGTCCACGCTGCAGGTAGATGATCTGAAGCTCACCTTCCGCGATGCCGGGCATATCCTCGGTTCTGCAATTCTTGAGATCGTGGTGGAGGAGAACGGGCAGGAGACAAAGCTTGTCTTTTCGGGCGATCTCGGTCAGCCAAATCAGCCGATTCTGCGTGATCCCGAGACGATTGCGGGGGCAGACTTCCTGTTCGTCGAGTCCACCTACGGCGACCGCATTCACCGCGACTATGACAAGGAGACGGCACTGCTCGAGGTGATCCGCGACACGATGGATCGCGGTGGAAACGTCATCATTCCGTCCTTTGCCGTCGGGCGGACGCAGACACTGCTCTATTACTTCTACAATCTCTGGAAGGCGGGACGGCTCGACGACGATATTCCCATCATCATCGACAGTCCGCTCGCAATCCAGGCAACACGCGTCTTTCTCAAGAACTATGAGGACTTTGACGAGGAGACAATCGCGTTCTTTGGAGAGCAGGGGACGATTCCTGCGTTCCCGCAGGTACGCATTGCGGAGACGGCGGCGGAGTCGCGTGCGCTCAACTCCGCCGAAGGCTCGGCGGTTATCCTCTCCGCCTCGGGCATGGCGGATGCGGGGCGTGTGCTGCACCACCTCAAGCATAATCTCTGGCGGCCGGAGTCCACGATCCTTTTCGTCGGCTATCAGGCGGAGGGAAGCCTCGGACGGCGTCTCGTCGACGGCATCAAGCGCGTGCGCGTGCTCGGTGAGGAGATTGCTGTCAAGGCGCAGATTCAAGTGCTCGATGGCTTCTCTGCTCATGCGGACGCAGAGCAGATCGTTGACTGGATGCGTTCGATCAGTGCGCCGCGCCCCGCGAAGGTGTTCCTCGTTCACGGCGAAGGGCAGGCACAGGAGGCGCTCAAGGAGCGCATACAGGAGCAGCTCGGGCTTGAGGTCTATGCACCATTCCTCGGCGATATCGTGACGATGCAGGGGCGGAGTGCGAACCTCATCCCGTCGAATATCCCATCGGTTTCGGTCGAAGCGGAGATGGAGGATGTCATGCGCGACTTCGATGCGGAGTATCGTCAGCTGCGCAAGGCGATTATCCGCACGGTTGTACGTCAGCCGAAGCTCATGGAGCCGATCATCCGTACGATGCAGAAGGCGCGCAATTACTTCAAGAAACTCGCCGCTCCGTACAACATCTGAGCAGAATTTCTTTTTACAAAATGAAGAATAATTATTTAAAAATTGGATATCGCAGAACCGTGAGTGCCACACTTGCATAGTACTGTGAAATACGTTAAAATAGGGAAGCCTAAAATGGCTTTCCTATTTAATATGTATCGATTGAAGAAAATCCGTATGTATTCATACGGATTCGGATAGGTGGTGTTATTTTGGAATCCCCATTTCGTGTCGGGGTGGACGTCGGATCGACGACGATCAAGCTGGTCGTGCTCGGCGAGGAGCATGAGATCATCTATAAGAACTACGCACGGCATTTCTCCGAGATTGGAAAGGCGCTGCAGGACAATCTTGCGCAGCTGAAGGGTGTGGTGGGCGAGGCGAAATTCTCGTTCGCACTCACGGGATCAGCGGGCATGGGCATTGCCCAGCGCATCGGTCTGCCGTTCGTGCAGGAGGTCATTGCCTGTGCCTCGGCGGTGCGCCGTCTTATTCCGGAGACGACGACGGCGGTCGAACTCGGCGGCGAGGATGCCAAGATTACGTATTTCGGCGATGCACCGGAGCAGCGTATGAATGGTGTCTGCGCAGGCGGTACCGGATCGTTCATCGATCACATGGCATCCCTCCTCTCGACGGATCCCATCGGACTCAACGCGCTTGCGGAGAAGGGCAAGCGCGTCTATGCAATCGCCTCGCGCTGCGGCGTGTTCGCCAAGACGGATATCCAGGCACTCATGAACGACGGTGCTGCAAAGGCGGATATCGCGCTCTCCGTCTTTCAGGCGGTTGTCAACCAGACCATCGGAAATCTTGCGCAGGGGCGTCCGATTGACGGTACGGTTGCCTTTCTCGGCGGACCTCTGCACTTTCTCCCGGAACTGAAAAAACGCTTTATCGAAACCTTGAAGCTCGACGCGGATCATGTCGTCGATGTGGATTACGGCAATTATTTCGTCGCGGTCGGCGCGGCGCTCTCCGATGATGCCGGAGTGACGGATATGCGGGAGATGGAGGCGTGCATTGCACGCGCGGAAGAGGCTGCGGCGGCAGAGACGCGTACGTCGGATATCACCCTCTTTAAGAATGCCGCAGACTATGCGGCGTTCAAGGAGCGCCATGACCGTGACCGCGTAAAGCGCGGCAGTCTTGCCGATTATCGCGGTCCGATCTGCATTGGCATCGATGCGGGGTCAACCACGACGAAGCTCGTTGCCATCGGCAGGGACAAGGAGCTGCTCCATACCTCCTATGGGAGCAATCACGGCTCTCCTCTGCAGTCCGTCATCAATGCACTGCGGGAGTTCTATGCCGTGATGCCGGAGGGCGCGTACATCGCTGGGTCGATGACAACCGGCTACGGCGAGGCGATTGTCAAGGCGGCACTGCACGCAGACAGCGGCGAGGTGGAGACCTTTGCCCATCTGCGTGCAGCGCAGGAGTTCTGCCCCGAGGTCACCTTTGTCCTCGACATCGGTGGGCAGGATATGAAGTGTTTCTTCGTACAGGACGGCAGTGTCGGCAACATCACGCTGAACGAGGCGTGCTCGGCGGGCTGCGGCTCGTTCATCCAGAACTTTGCCGAGGGGCTGCACATGACCGCTGCAGAGTTCGCGGGCAAGGCCGTGGATGCAAAGGCGCCCGTCGACCTCGGCACGCGCTGCACGGTCTTTATGAACTCGAAGGTCAAACAGGCGCAGAAGGAGGGGGCGGAGGTCGCCGATATCTCGGCGGGCATTGCGCTCTCAGTCGTCAAGAATGCACTGTTCAAGGTCATGCAGATCAAGGATGTATCGACCCTCGGCGATCACATCGTCGTGCAGGGCGGGACGTTCTACAACGATGCCGTTCTGCGTGCACTTGAGAACATCCTGGGAAAGGATGTCATCCGTCCCGATATCGCGGGGCTCATGGGCGCATACGGCGCTGCGATTCTCGCACTTGAGACGGGGACGGAGCGGTCGACCCTGCTCGGCGCGGAGGAGCTGGGCGCATTCGAGATGAAGACCAGCTCCTATCGCTGCGGTAAATGCGGCAATAAGTGCCTCATCACGATGCAGCAGTTCCCGAACGGTGAGCGCTACTTTACGGGCAATCGCTGTGAGCGCGGCATCGGCGGCGAAAAACACGAGGACGATACGCCGAACATCTACAAGTTCAAGTACCGCCGTGTATTCAAGCACTACAAATCACCCGCCGAGCCGCGTCGCGGGCGCATCGGCATTCCGCGCACGCTCAATATGTACGAGGACTATCCGTTCTGGTTCACGTTCTTTGACAAGCTCGGCTACGGTGTTGTGATTTCGGGGAAATCCTCGCCGCAGCTCTTCTACAAGGGCATGGCGACGATCCCGTCGGACTCGCTCTGCTACCCCGCAAAGCTCGCGCACGGACACATCGTCGATCTTGTGGAAAAGGGCGTCGATACGATTTTCTATCCCTGCGAGCCGCACAACATGGAGGACAAGCCGGGTTCTTCGGCAAATAATTTCAACTGCCCAATTGTTGCGTCCTACGCGGAGAACATCCGCATCAATATGGACATCCTGCGTGAGAAGAACATCCGCTTTATCCAGCCGTTCCTGCCGATCAATGACCGAACACGCATGATCGAGCGCCTTGTGGAGGAGTTCGGCAAAATCGAGGGCATCGGAAAGAAGGAAATCACTGCCGCCGTCGATGCGGGCTATGCCGAGATCGAGCAATACCGGCAGGATGTGCGTGACTACGGGCAGCAGATCCTCGACCGTATTGCCAAGACGGGCGAGCATGCAATTCTCCTTGCGGGGCGCCCATACCACGTCGACCCCGAGATCAATCACGGCATCCCAGAGATGATTCAGTCCTACAAGTTGCCGATTCTCTCCGAGGATGCAGTCTATCATATCCCTGTGCACGAGCGACGGCTTCAGGTCGTGAACCAGTGGAGCTACCACGCGCGCCTCTATCATGCGGCGCAGTTTGTCGCGGAGCATCCGAACGTGACACTCATCCAGCTCAGCTCGTTCGGTTGTGGTCTGGACGCACTCACAACCTCCGAGGTGCGCGAGATTCTCGAATCGCATGAGCGCATCTACACGATGATAAAGCTCGACGAGGTGTCGAACCTCGGTGCGGCACGCATTCGTCTGCGCTCGCTGATTGCGGCGCTCGCGCGTCGGGAGAACCCCGCCTATCACGAGGCTCCCGTCATCGAGCGCCCGCGCTTCACCGAGGACTGCAGAAAGACGCATACGATCCTCGCACCGCAGATGGCGCCGATTCACTTTGACCTCTTCCGCACCACGATGAAGAAGCACGGCTACAACGTCGTGATTCCGCCGATGCCGGACAAGGGGGCAATCGATCTCGGGCTGCGCTACGTGCACAACGATATGTGCTATCCTGCGATTGTCGTTATCGGTCAGCTGCTTGCGGCGCTGAAGGCAGGGCTCTGCGATGCAGATCACACGAGCATCGCCCTCTTTCAGACCTGCGGCGCGTGCCGTGCGACCAACTATCTCGGCGTGCTGCGCAAGGCGCTGCGCGATGCGGGCT
>ERZ773099.3193-NODE-3193-length-10694-cov-11.433311_pt1 | contig 10694 bp, 10 predicted proteins | sample MGYA00511120_ERZ773099 | MGnify/ENA primary metagenome ERZ773099 (study PRJEB29015, sample SAMEA2738012) | human oral metagenome | biome: human oral; feature: human-associated habitat; material: dental | place: China | collected 2104 ... | reverse complement strand
GGAATTTCTTTGTTCAAATCCATCGGCAGAAAGTATCAGGAAACTGCCCTGATCAAGCTCATCGCCATCGGACTTGTCCTCGGCATCATCGTCGCCATTGCCTTGCCGCAGGTCGTGCCTGCGATCGCCATACTCGGCGACCTCTTCGTAAAGGCGCTCAAGGGCGTCGCGCCCGTGCTCGTCTTCGTACTCGTCATGAACGCCATGGCGCAGAAGAACGCGGACGCCAGCGCTTCGATGCGCCCCATCGTGCGCCTCTACGTCATCAGCACTTTCCTCGCGTCCTTGGTCGCCGTCACCTACTCGTTTCTCTTCCCGACGCAGCTTCATCTCGCCGTCGCCTCGTCCGAAGTGTCGCCGCCGAGCGGCATCGTCGAAGTCCTGCACAACCTCATCCTGAACGTCGTCGACAACCCGCTGCACGCCATCGTGACAGCGAACTACATCGGCATCCTCGCATGGGCTGTGCTCGCGGGAGTCGCGCTTCACTCAGCAAACGATACGACGAAGGGGACGCTGGCCGACCTCGCCAAAGCCGTGACGAAGATCGTGCAGTGGGTCATCCGCTTCGCCCCCTTCGGCATCTTCGGCCTCGTCGCGAACGCCATCGGAGAAAGCGGCATCTCCGCGCTCATCGGCTACGCGCAGCTCCTCGCCGTACTCCTCGCCGCTTTCTTCTCCGTCGCGCTCGTCATGAACCCGCTCATCGTCTTTTTGCACATCCGCCGCAACCCCTTCCCGCTCGTCTGGACGACGCTCCGGGAAAGCGGCATCTACGCCTTCTTCACGCGCAGTTCTGCGGCGAACATCCCCGTGAACCTCTCGCTGTGCAAGCGCCTCGGACTGTCGGAGGACACCTATTCGCTCTCCATCCCGCTCGGCGCGACGATCAATATGAGCGGCGCCGCCATCACGATCGCCGTCCTCTCGCTCGCTGCCGCACACACGCTCGGCATCGAGGTCGACATGCCGACGGCACTGCTCCTCTGCGTCATCTCGACCGTCGGCGCCTGCGGTGCCTCGGGCGTTGCCGGAGGCTCGCTGCTCCTCATCCCCGTCGCCTGTGCGAGCTTCGGCATCCACAACGATGTCGCCATGCAGGTCGTCGGCGTCGGCTTCATCATCGGCGTACTGCAGGACTCGTGCGAAACGGCTCTGAACAGCTCCAGCGACGTCCTCTTCACCGCCACCGCCGAATTTGCCGAACGCGCCAAGGAAGGCACCCTCGAATCTGCCGACCTCGTACCGCGTCACGAAGGCTGAGCGGCATACGATCAAAAAAGCCCATCGCAAGATGGGTTTTTTTATGCACATAATTATGTTATCATATAGGGAAGGAGCGTGTGTGACAATGACCCCGAAAGAAGCAGAAAATCTCATCATGCGAGATGGCTGGCGCTTGGAAAATATCCAAGGATCGCATCATCAATATACGCATCCTTACAAGCCTGGAAAAGTAACTATCCCTTTTCATACAAAACCAAAGGATCTGACGAAGCGAACCCTTCATTCCATCCTGCGACAAGCTGGATTGAAATGAGAGAAAACGAGGTGATTTCATGCTCACGATTTATCCGGCAATTTTCTATCAGCAAAAAAATGGCAGCTATTCTGTCATCTTTCCCGACCTGTATCACCTTGCCACCGAGGGCGAAAACATGGAAGAAGCCATGTCCATGGCTGTTGACTGCCTGGCAGGATATATTCACACGGCGCAAAAAGAGGGCTCTGCCATTCCTGCGCCCACACCAATGGATAAGATAGATCCCTACATCGAAGATGAACCTGACGAAGACTATTCTGAGGAAATCTCCCGCTTCATCACACTCGTGTCCGTCAATGTCGAAGAATACGCCCGCCTGCATTTCAACAAATCTATAAAGAAAACCATCTCAATTCCACAATGGATGAACGATTTAGCCGTGGCCAACAACATCAACTTCTCCCAGACCTTGCAAAACGGCTTGCTTCAAGAATTGGGTCTTGAAGCGTGAACTTGCACGAACATAGAAAAAGAAGCCTGCGCACAAAATTCGTGCACAGGCTTCTTTCAATAATCTGGATAAGGCTCTGCTTAGAAGAAGTATTCGATGCGCGTGAAGAATTTGTTCACACCATCCTGATTCGTCTTCCCGATAGTCTTGCCATTGAAATAGACCATCGAACCGACGATATTCTTGGCAAACGTATACTGACCGCCAACTTCCCACCCCTTCTGACCGAAACCAGCGCCATCAAAGGTCGGAGCAAGCGCTACACCGTCCCCAAGATACCGGTAAGCAGCGTAGAGTCCGAAAGTACGTGCATTTTCTTGCTCCGCACCCTTGTAATCAATCTGAACATTCCACGCATGATTGCCATCCTCATCCATGCGCTTATAATGAGGAATATTCCAACCATCTCTATAATTAAGCACATAATTCTTATTATCCCAATCAGCGTTTCTCCAATATCCCGCACTCAAAGCAACATTAGAGTCGAACTTGTAGTTTGCCCCAATGCCCCAGATATTCTGGACAACCGCCGCATCGTTTCGATCCTGCCAAGTTTCTCCTTCGGAAAGGCGATAGTATTCACCGGCAAGCGTCAGTGCCTCCGTCGGCTTCCAATTAAGATTCAGCCCCAAGAGATTCGCTGGCTGATCGCCAGCAGCATCGACCTTTTCAAGATTCAGGCGTCCAGCGCTCAGCGTCCCCGCAAATTTCGTTCCCTCGCCAACTGTAACGCTCGCACCCGAAAATTCCTTATCAAGCACGACACCCTGTTCCGTGAGAAGATTCATCAAGCCTGCACGAACACTCGTGATACCATAGTGCCCCTCAGCCCAAGCGCGCTTGAGTTCGACAGAGCCAGTATCACCCTTGTCCTCTTTCGCATTCCACGTCGCATCGAGACGAGCCTTGACCTTCCAATGATCGTTGACCGTGGCCTCCGGCTCAAGGCGGAACACCAACTCATTGGTCGTATCTGCGTCAGACGCGTCCTCTTTCTTCGTACGATCATACGTGTACTGCAGTTCGCCCGTCCACTTGACGTTGTCAATGCGGCTTTCGAGATTCGAGACGCGCACGCCGAGATTGTTGAGCTCCTCGCTGAATTCAGCAGCGAGACGGTCGATCATGGCCTTCTGCTGTGCATTGACCTGATCCTCTTTCGCCATGGCCTTTGCGACCATCTGCGCCATCTCATAGCGCGTGATCTCGTTCTGACCACGATACGTGCCGTCGCCATAGCCTTCGATGACACCTTCATCCGCCAATTCGGCAACAGCATCATACGCCCAATGGTCGGCAGGTACATCACTGAACGGATTCGCTGCCGCGAACGTCGTCGAGGCCGCGCCAACGACGAGCGCTGTCGTGAGCGCTGCTGTAAGTGTCTTCTTCATGAGAGATTCCTCCTTTTGAAATAAATGAACCTTGAACATCCTGCAAAGGAGTGAGGAATTCCTCAGAGTATCCATGTTTCCTCAAGAAATCCTCAAGCACCTTCATTACTGAGAATGATATCACATATCATAAATGAAAGCAACATGAAAATGAACAAGATTCATAAGTTAGGACTCTTTCACCAAAATAGATATTTTTCGCTACCATATTCCCCTCTTCGGATGAAGCACACGCGCAGAAATCCGCTTCGCCAGCGTTGTGAGTTACGCTTCCGTAAAAACAGCTGCTGCATGAAGCTGTATTCGCTTCATGCAGCAGCCTTGCTTATTTCATTATCGTTCCACACGAATGTCCTTGATGCCGTAATACTTGCAGAGACCGTCCTTTGTCACGCCGTTGTCAAAGTCGACGAAGAAGACGTGGCGCAGAGCGCGATTTTTCAAAAGAATGGGTTTCATATAAGCGATCTCCTCGCCATTTTCTGCTGCCTGTTTGACGATAGCGAGGCGCACGTCGTTCTCCTGCTGCATCGCCGCCGTGATGAAGAGCGCAGCGGTCATCGTGAAGATGCCGATGGCTAGAGATCCTGCCAGGAGCGTCTTCTTCGCGCGATTCCACAGGCAGTCGCGGACGACAGGATCGCGCAACACGGCACAGGCGGCGATGAGGATCATGGCGACGGAGCTGAAAGTCGCCCGCGCCGGAAATGTCGGCGCGGCAATCATGACGAAGTTGTTGAAAAGCGCCAGCGCGATGAGGAACGCCGCATACCGTGCTGCAGGAAAAGCATGGAGCACACTGCGCCACGGAACCGTTCGAGCGCCGGCAAGCGTTTCATGCGAGAAGCCCAAAGCACGCTTTAAGAGACTGTAGAAGAAGAAGATCGCGAGCCAATAGATTGCCATCTCCTCGAATCCCGCCATGACATTGGCAAAGTGCTCGACGGTGCGCGGCTTATCAAGCCCCAGCGGTGCGAGCACATGGGCGACGAGGAAATCGCGCAGCGCAGCGGCAAAGAAACTGCCATTGAAATAAGAAACGACGAGCAGAACAATGACGGCAAGGCAAAGCATCCTGCCCCAGCCAAAAGCTTGCCCGGAAGGTTCCGCCGTCTCACCGCCAGCCCTTGCATCCTCCGCAAGATGCAGTCGATAGATCCGTCCCGCGGCGATCAGTAGCAAGATGACGGGCAGGAGATAAAGTACCATCTCACCGTTTCCTGCAAACTGGTTGCCGATGTGGATGAGAATTCCCTTGCCGCTTCCCTGCGCGTCGTAGCGCACGAAATTGCCGGGCGCCGCCACGAGCAGCACGAGTCCTGCGAGTGCGCCGAAAGCCCCCGCCGGCATCCAAAGGGGCAAGTCACCCTTGCGTTTCGCCTGCCAAGAAATCCCCGCCGCCAATACGAACACCGTCACGGCAAGGTTTTCCACCGACCAGCCCGCCAGGACGCCAAGCGCAAACATCGGCGCGATGAGCCAATGTCTTGCAGGAGTATCTCCCTTATCAATTGTTTTGCAATGAAGATTGTACGGCACGAGAAAGATGGCGGAAAAAACAGACGACCAAAGGTAAACCGTCGACCCGCTCTTCCACACAGCTACTTCTCCAAAATGAGGAAGCGCGAGCCAGGCGAGAATCCCCATGACAGCGAGGAGTCCCGGCTCCCGCCAGAATCTCCAATCGCGTCGGGCATGAATCACAAGCAGCACAATAAAGGCAAGAAACACCAACGCATTGGCAAAATCAAAGAGTCCCTTCCCGCCCCACAGGAACAGATCGAGGCAGAATACCGTCACAATACGTCCACCGTGAAAGAGATAGTGACGCCAAAGAGATTCCACTACATCGGAAAAGGATATGATCTGCTCATGCGTCAGCCAAATCATCGAGTAGTCATAATCATCACGATGCAAGGGCATCAGATGATTGAGTCCATACATCAGCAGGAAGATAACAGCTGCCACGAGCACAGTACGCCAAAATTCATTACGTCTCATCCGAGCGACTCCCTTCCTCCCAAGAACTCGCGATCTGTCTCTCCAGAAGATCTGACGGCGTATACAAGATTTTTTTGCCATCGGCTTCTGCAACGAGATAAATCGGGCGTTGCTTGCTCTCCATAAAGACACGGCTCAAATACTCTCCCATAATTCCAAGGGAAAGCAACTGTACTCCGCCCAAAAAAAGCATCACCGTCATCAGCGTCGGATAACCGGCCACGGGATCGCCATAAAGCAGCGCATTGATAAGAACGACAAACATATAAGATATGGCGAGAAGTGAGACGGCCAGTCCCAAAAAAGTCGTCATGCGCAAAGGCGCTGTCGTAAACGAGGTCAGACCTTCTACAGCGAGATTATAAAGTGCAAAATAATTCCAAGTCGTCTTTCCTGCCGCCCTCGGCTGCACATGGAACGAGAGTTCCTTCTTGCGAAAACCAATCCACGTGAAGAGCCCTTTCGTAAATCGCTGATTCTCGCGCATAAGGCGCAATGCAGCAACGCAGCGGCGATCCAAAAGGCGGAAATCTCCCACATTGCGTTGTATCTCACAGCGGCTGACGGCCTGAAGAATACGATAAAAGAGATTTGTCATCGTACGCTTAAAAACAGTCTCATCACTTCGATCTGTGCGCTTCATGCATACATCGTCATAACCCCTGCGCCACCAAGAAATCATCTCGGGGATACGCTCCGGCGGATGCTGGAGGTCTGCATCCATGAGGATGACAGCATCTCCCTCGGCAGCATCAAGACCAGCCAGCATTGCTGACTCCTTACCGAAATTGCGTGAAAGACTTCTATAGTGAACATTCGGATCTCCTGCTGAAAGTTCCCGCAAGATCTGCAAGGTATCATCCGTACTTCCATCATCCACAAAAAGGCAGGAAAAAGAACAATCGTGCAAATCCCGCAGCACATTCGATAGCTTCGCATAAAACTGCCGCAAAACCTCTTGCTCATTATAACAGGGAACAACGATCACGATCTTGTCCATGAATCTATATCATCCCCTTTCCCAATGCCTGAAAGTTCACGATCTCAACGCCCTCTTCTGCCGCCAGCTTCGCGACCTTCGGCGAGAGGATCGCGCCAAACTCCGCTTCGAAGTCGTGCTGCCAGCCCGAGGCGCGCACGATTTCCTCATTCGCCGTGCCCGGATGCATCATGACCTCGGTCACACCTTCTCGAAGGTTCTTGATCGCATGGAGCAGATCCGCCTCATCGACGGCTTCTCCCGCGACGATGCCCGCGAAATGATCGGGCACAGAAATCCCCGCCTTCCTCGCCAGACTCGCGGCATTCCTCGCGAGGAGCGCGAGTCCGACGCGGCCTGCGAACTGTCCGACGCCGCCGAACTTTCCGGCAAAGAGCGGCGCAAACGGTGCGCGAAGCGCGGGAATCTTCGCCTCGCGACAAAGCCCGATGACGATTTCGATGATTCCCGGCAGGACGTGCATGTGTTGATGGCTGTCGGCATGATCGAGGGAAAGTCCCGCCGCCTCAAACTTTTTCAGCTGCGCGGCAAGCTCGGCACGCACCTCCGCCAGGTGCACGCCGCCCTTCGCATAGCGCTTGGAAAAAGCGCCATAGTTCGGCAGAAATACGCCGCTTTCATCGACGAGCGACGGAATCTCCTCGGGCGGAAGGACGGGAAAACCATCGACCAGCGTGAAGTGTATGCCGAGACCGAGTTTCGGCAGGCGACGCACGCGCTCCGCTGCGTCCTCGAACGCCGCAGCGCCCGTCATCAGCGTCGCCGAACGCAGCACGCCCATCTCGACACCCTTTTCCACCGCCTCATTGATGCGCACATGGCGACCGAAATCATCGGCATTGACGATCATCCGCTTCAATATTTCCTCACATCCATTTCATACAGGACAGATTTTTTCTTTCGTACATCTTGATTATACCGCAAGAAGAAGATGTTTTGCAAACGGCAGGGAATCGCAGGCGAAGGTCGAATATAGAAATATATATGAGAGATTCAAGGGAGGATTCATCCGTGACAAAAGAGGATTTTGATGCGCTCGTCGCCCTTGTGCTCGCGAGCAAGAGGAAGCCGCCCGAGGCGCTTTTTGCGAGCGGCTTCGGCAACTGGCACGCGCGCGCACGGCTCGGCCATTTTCTTGCCATGCAGGAAATCGGCAAAGCACAGGAGGCGCGGGAGCTTTTCTGCTCCGTTCTCGATGAGGACGTCGACGAGGGAAACAGCGAGGATATCGAAGAAAAGATCTTCGCCCTGCAGCGCCTCAGCGAAATCGAGCATGCGGCGAAGGAGAACGAAGATGCGCTCACCCATATAAACCTCGCGATCGAGCTTGCTGAAGAGACGGACTATCTCTACAAGTTCATCCTGCGCGGCGAGCTTTGGGCTGCGCGTTGGAACATCCTGCACGCGATGGGACGCGCCGCCGAAGCAGAAGCCGAATGCGACGAGCGCATCGCCGCCTACGAGAATATTCCCGTCAAGCACAACAGCTATCTCTATTACGGCTACCGCTTCAAGGCACAGCTCGCCGCCGAGCGCGGCGTCGTCCTCGTCGCAAAGGACTACATGCACATGGCGCTTCGCGAAATGGAGATTCCCGCAGAATACGAAGACGCACTCGAAAAGGCGTTCTCCGCCACGCATGAGAACGCCTCTTGGATCTTGAACGAAATCGACCGCGCAACACCGCGCCCCGAGCTTCTTTCTTGGGATATTTAAGGAAGCAGACAGGCAGTCGCTCACTCGGGCACATCGAATGCTTGATTCGCACACTTCTTCAGAGCACTGCTTTTTTTGCGCCGCTGCCGGAAGAATCGCTTCATGATGGCTCTGCACTCGTCTTCTAGGACGCCTGCACGCATCTCCAGCTGATGGTTGAGCGCAGGATGGCGGACGATGTTGAAAAGCGACTCGCACGCGCCCGCCTTCGCGTCCGTCGCACCGTAGACGACGCGATCGACGCGGCTCATGACGAGCGCGCCCGCACACATCGGGCAAGGCTCGATCGTAACGTAGAGCGTCAGCCCCGAAAGACGCCAGCGGCCAAGCTTCCTCGCCGCTTCCTGCAGGGCGATGATCTCGGCATGTGCCGTGCCGTCGTGCCAGGTTTCGCGCATATTGTGCGCACGCGCGACGACCGTGCCATCCGCATCGACGAGCACGGCGCCGATGGGCACCTCGCCCGCCTGAAAGGCCTCCTGCGCCTCCTTGAGCGCCTCCTTCATAAAAGCGACGTCATCCAGCATGGATTCGGCTCACAAGCCCGCGCAGGTCGAGCGCCTGCCGGTTCCGATAGAAAAGCGACTGCGTAGCACGGTGCACATCGAGATGGTAGGCGTCCTGCACAGCAGCCTGCTCCTTTTCCTCACGATTCTTCTTATTCTTCTCCATCGCCGACTCGAGCATGCGCTTGAAGTTTTCCTTCTTGTTCCCGCTCTCGCCGTCCTTCGCCTCGCGGCGACGTACATCATAGACGGCGCCCTTCATGCGCGCGATCTTTTCAACCTTGTCAATCATGGCGGACACCTCCTGAAAATGAAAAAGGATTCCATCAAAGGAAAATCGTTTTCCCTTATGCTTCTTATATCGTTCAAAATAGTCTGCACCTTAATAAAAAACCTATGCTTCTTAGGCTTTTTGTCTTATTAGATTTCTCCAAGAAAGGAGTCATTCATGACCACAGTTCAACCACAAAACACACTTCCTGCCAATACGGCGCAGCTGACCTACCGTTTCCTCGCGGCAGTCTGCCTCATCGTCTTCCTGCTCTGGCTCGCAGGACTCGTCTTCCTTGAGCCCGATCCCTACGCCCTCTACATCTTCACAGGAATCATCCTCGCCGTCGTCACGCTGGCCGCCGGAAGCAGTGCACGCGGACCGAAGGCGGCCACGATGAAAAGTTCGGAAAAAGTCGAATTTCTCAAGAGTCTGCCCGAATCCTTCCAGATCTTCACGAACGTGAGCATCGGCGTGCGCACAAACCTCGACGCCGTCATCGTCGGGGCGAACGGCGTCTTCATCGTCGACGTCAAGACGCGCTCGGGCAAGATCGAACCGACGGCCGGCAGCGACTGGATTCGTCACAAGGTCGGCAGCAAGGGCACGCCGTATCGCGTGCCGATGAAGAATCCCCTGCAGCAGATGAAGCGCAACATCCGCGAACTGCAGTCGTACCTCGCCTCCTGCGGCGTTCGCCCGTGGATCGACGGCAGCGTCTGCTTCACGCGTGCAGAATTCGAAGAACAAATCGAGGGCTGCTACACGTCGGAAGATGCGGTGCTCGATCATATCAAGAGCTTCCCCGACGAGCATCCGCTGTCCGATGAAGAACAAACGAAGGTTGCCGCAGCGCTCGCAGAACGATTGTAACCTGCGCACGCCAACGTTCGCTTTGCGTGCAAGAAAAAAGGAGCCGACCGGCTCCTTTTTTCATATCCCTTTCACGCTTTCCGGCAGATGGAACTTCATCACGTCGCCTCCGCCTGCCGGCTGTATCGTCAGCACGGAGGGATGCTCGTCCGCATCAAGCTCGAAGACGAGGCTCGCCGTCGCCGCTGCACCCGGCGGGATGTCGACGGCGTTGAACACGGGCGTCTGCCGCGCAGCGAGAGCCGCCATGCCGTCCTTCGATACACTGTGCCGCTCCTGATCGCTGTCCGTGAGCGATATGCCCTGCGGCACGACGCTCACGGGCTGCTTGTCGGCATTCGCGATCGAAGCCTTGACGATGAGGAACGGCCCATCCTCCTTTGCGCCCTCGATCGATTCGACGCGCTTCGCCTCCAAGATCATGACCTGCAGCGAATACGGACTCTTGCCTTCCTTCTTTTCCTTTTCCTTGTCCGCTTCTTCCTTCGCCTTTTCCTGCGCTTCCTTCACGTCCTTGGCGTCCACAGCGGCCGCTTCGTCCCCCTTCGCCGCCTTCCCTTCCTGCGCCTTCTCCTGAGACGATGTGCTCGCCGCCTGCTGCGCACTGCCTGCAAGAAGCCTTGCACTGCCGCCCGCAAAGAAGAACCAATAGCCGCCAATGCAAAGGACGACAGCCGCCAGCGTGATGGCGGCAAATCTCCCTGCCAAAGCTTTCATACATCCACTCCCCTTTTTTCACTCGTATGACATTATATCGTCAAAAAAGCCATTTTCCCAAAGAAAAAGCTCCCGCAAGATGCAGGAGCTTTTTTGACGTATGAGAGATTACTTCAGCGCATCGCCGAGCTTCGAGTTCGTGTCGCGTGCAGCGGCAACGCTCTCCGCGAACTTCGCCTTCTCCTCGTCGGAGAACTGAACCTCGATGATCTTCTCGCAGCC
>ERZ773099.3189-NODE-3189-length-10697-cov-3.217252_pt1 | contig 10697 bp, 11 predicted proteins | sample MGYA00511120_ERZ773099 | MGnify/ENA primary metagenome ERZ773099 (study PRJEB29015, sample SAMEA2738012) | human oral metagenome | biome: human oral; feature: human-associated habitat; material: dental | place: China | collected 2104 ... | reverse complement strand
TCTGAACAAACCCAAAAGCAAATTGCCTTTTTCGGAATGTCCACGTACTCTCGGTAGGAATCGAACCTACATCTAACCCTTAGGACGGGCCTATTCTATCCATTGAACTACGAGAGCTTGAGTATATGCAAAAATTTCCTCCTCAAGGGGAATGCCGATCCTTTATATTTATTTACGATATAAAATCAAGGAGAAAGAATCAGATTTTTTTTGATTGAAAAAAAGTCCCATGAGTTACATAGGACATTTTGAATAGTTAGATATACAAGAGTTCTATCTCATTGGTTAAATGAAATAGAGCTCTTGTATCTTTGTAGCCAATCAACCTAATCCCTTATGGGGACCGGAGTTTTTTTCTTCTCCTTTTTCTCTTCTTCTTTAGGCTTGGGATTTGTATTTAAGTCTAGAGGATCAGTAGTTCTATACTTCACCTTACCACTAATCCACTGTCTTCCTATCTTCCAATATCCTTTTGATAATCTTTCAGTTAGACCATATTGATGTTCTAGGTATATGAACGATCCTTCTGGTTTAGGATTATCTTGCGTGATATTAAAAGACTTTTTGTTGGTAGAAAGTGTTAGTACTTCTAAACCTTTATTACCAATTCCATCGCCTAATATTTCCCATTGTCCGTCTAATGTGATGTCTTCAATATACTCCAAATCATATATCTTTCCATCGTTAGCCTTCCTGTGTGGGATTTTTATCCGAAGTGTTAGATACCCTTCTTCCGTTTTAGTTATATCTAATTCACTTTCCCATTCTACATGGTTTGTGATAGAACTCTGAGGTGGGTAAAACAGAACTTGTTGAGAAGGTTCTTTCTCTAAAGGTTGATTTGTATCTTTGATATCTTCTTTTTTACAAGAAGTTATGAGAGATACTACTACAAGAGTTACGAGAAACAAAGCTACTGTCTTCACTTTGTTTGTCACGAGTTGGGGGATTTTTCTCATTTTATCTAAAATTTAATTGATTACACGTTTTGTTAATGATCTCAATCCTTAAAGAAATTAGATTTCTTTTTAGATTTACGTATTATCTTATATTTATTTTGAATAAAAAGTCAATACAAAATCAGATTTTTTTGATTGAAAAAAATCCTATGAGTTACATAGGATAGGAATTGAGCTTTTTGATTAGCATCTAAGAAATGTAGATGATAGGATGTTTAAGAGTTAAGTATTGCACAAGAATGAAAATAATTCAGATGATACCTAGGATTGCTTGGATAAGCCAGATTTTCATTACGATTGTAGATTCTTGCATTCCTTTGTATTCAAGCAGATGATGAAAAGGTGCTACTGCAAAGAGTTTTCTTTTGAGGATTTTTTTCCAGAAGATTTGGAGTCCGCTTGAGAGGAATTCTAAGATAAAAACTCAGAAAATTATGATAAAGGGAATAATGATTCAAAATCTCATATTGAGTAGGTAGAGGAGTGAAGCAACGATTCCTCCCAGTGCGAAGGCTCAGCTATCACCCATAAAAACTTTTGCTGGATTGATATTGTAGAAGAGGAAGGCTACTAAAACTGAAATGAGAATTGAGATAATTGTCGTCGCGATATAGGTTCCATTGAGGAAGGTTGAGATACCAAGGCATCAGAGGACGATGATGATGAGGCCTCCTGCAAGTCCATCAAGCCCATCTGTGATATTGATGGCATTAACGATTCCAATTGTCGTAAGGAAGGTTAAAATTGGGAAGAAAATTCAGATTTCTATTTTTCATCAAAGGGGTCGTAGATTGATATAGTCGATACCTAGTTTTACATAAAACCAATAGGAGATGAATGCTGAAAAGAGAATCATTCCTGTCATTTTTGCCTTTGCGCTTAGTCACTTGATCTTTCAGAAATTTTTGATATTAAGCCAGTCATCAACTAGTCAAATTAATCACATACTAAAGAAACCAAAGAGAATAATATAGGTTTCTTTGCTATTTCGGAGGGAGTAGGTGATGATTCCTTTTTTTTGTAGGATAAAGGAAAGTCAGATCATGATTAGCATAATCACCATGAAGAGTCCTCATCCCATCGTTGGAGTTCCTGCTTTGTGAGAGTGGAGTTTGGCAAATATTTCGGATTTTTCTCCAGTGGCGTTGTTTTCACGGATAGTTTTTCCTGCTTTGAGTTTTCTAAGGAGCTTGATATACAAGGGATAGAGGAGCATGGCGAGCCCAATACTGATCAAGGAATAGGTTAGAATTCAGATTATGTTTGCTAATGTTGACATTTTTCCTGAGGGAAATTAAATCACAAGAGTTTTCTTGAGTTTTTTGTTCAAAACTGATTCTGAGTATATTTTTTCTCAGGAGAGATTGCAAGTCAATTATAATGCTCTAATCATAAAAAATAAAAATGTCAAGCTATAAAGAGAGAAAGAGAATTCAGAATTTTATTTTTTTTGTACTTTTATGTATACTTATATGGAGAATTTTTATTTCTATTTTTGTAGTTATGGTTCAAAATTCTATTGATGTTTTAAAGAGTTTGCAGTCTGAGACTGATAAGATCAAGGCGGACCTTGATGCTTTAAAAAAATTGACAGAAAGTAAGGAAAAGGCTCAGAAAAAGCTTGAACTTTACCAATCTATTCAGGTTGTTCAGGAATTGGCAAAAGTTCAGTTTGAGAGGGAGAAAGATCAAAATGTAAAGGAGAAGATTGCAGAGGTGCAATCTAAGGTTTCTGATTTTTCAAAAGAGCTTTGAAAACTAGAAGATGTGGTTTCTCAAGGGAAAGATCAAGCGGATCAGGATGCTACTGCTATGAATCAAGATAATGGGAAAGATAAAACATCAACTCAGAAAAAGGAGGAGTGAACTTGGGCATCTATCAAGCATTTTACTGGAGAGCAGCGAGATGCGGTGCGTAGTAAGGAAACTTGGAGTAAAGAACCTGGTAAAAATATTCTTCGTACCGCTGGTTTTGTAGCTACAGGAGTTGGTGCTGTTGCACTTGTGTATAAGGGGGTTAAGTGGCTCTTTGGTAGTGATGAGGAAGAAGAAAAGGAAGAAGATACCAAAGAAGAATCAAAGTCAAAAAAAGAGAAAAAAGGCTGATTTTGGAATAGTTGGTTTTGAAAGGCTCTAAAATGGGGAGGAATAACTGCTGGTTCAATTTGGGGGATTAGTAGGCTCTGGAACTGGTTTAATGGCGATGCTGAGCCATCAAGGGGAGCTTCATGAGGTGAGAAATACCATGGATATGATAACTTTTACTCTAATCCAGAAAATAAGGAAAAGGCTGAAAATTATGAGAGGATTGGAGAGAATATTGATGTTTTATATTCAGCTTTTTATCAAAAGGAACTTGATGCTGGATATCAGGATGAGCTAGAAATGCAGAGAATCTCTAATGAAATGAAAAAATCTAATCCTGATGCTAAAAATTATAAGTGAATCATCCCATTTTGTCTCGATAATCAATATGGAAGTGTTGCAGGTATTTTGGAGCAAAACAGTTCATTTAAGAGTTTGTTAGGAGAGGGATTTGCCAAGATGAAGAACCATATTCTTAGCTGGAGTACCGAGAAACTTGCTGTTTTAGTGGAATCATTTTTTAGTAAGTTGTCATCTTGGAAATTGGTTGAAAATATTGAAGGATCAATCGTTGATAAAATTAAGGCGTGGGGAGAGAATAGTGAGGAAGCTCAGAATGAATTAAAGTATTTTTTTAGACAAGGGATCAGAGTTCAGACTTTTCTTTTTGAAAAGAAGGATCAATTGGCTGATGCTATCGCAGAGAAAAAATCTAAAACTCTCAATATTTCTAAGAAAGAGCTTCTAGCAGACAGTGACAATTTTGAAAAATATATTGCAAAGGATCCTGATTATCAGGCTTTCGTGGATGCTCCGATTGCTAGTGCAATGAATATTCTCAAAAAATATGGACTTGATTCAGCAGACGTTTCACAAGATCTTAAAGGTGAGATTCAGAAGCTTGATCAGAGAAGAGATGAGCTTTTGGATGCTCAGAGTGGAAAGTCGGATATTTTGCAAGTAGCATATAATAAAAAGTCTGGAGAAACATTTACTCCGGATGAGAAGAAGAATCTTCAATCAGCGTGTGAAAATGTTGCGAAAGATATTGATGAAGAATTGATTGATGCTGTTGAGGAGGGTGTATTAAATATGTATGGAGATCTATTTGCAACGGATAGTGCATGTTTAAGAGAATATATTGAAAAATCTGGTCTTCATGAGATTTTTCGTGGTTCTCAGACTTTTCTCCAACAACAAAAGCAGCGTTTGGCGAATTGAGAGGAAATTCCTACAGAGGAGCTCAAAGCTACAGCTCAGGTGATGAATGATCTTTTAGCACTCAAAAAGGAATGTTTTCTCGGACAGATGACTATCCAAAAAGATATCGATGAGAACTGAAATATTATCTACAGAGTGCCAGGATTTTTGCTTGGATCAATAAAGAATTTACGAAAGAGTCTCAAACAAGTGTATAACTGAGAATATCTGTCAGGTTTTTCTACTTTTATGGGGTCACTTTTGGGAACTGGAATTGTGATTAGTGCTGCAGGAGTCCTTATGAAGAGCAATAAAACTGTGATTTTTGGACTTAAAACAGCGGGTGCTCCGTTGACAGTACCGCTTTTTGTGATGAATAAATTGATGGACAAAACTGCGATTGGAAGTAGACTGAGAAATAAGATGATCTATGGATCTCCAAGCTGGGTACAGTCAAATCTTTTCTTTAGAGGAGAACTTGGACAAGAAAAATTGCTTACGGCACTTGATAACTGAGATATTTCTCTTGAAAAAGTTGAGCGTATTTTGAGTAGAAAGAGCCATGCTCCGTTTATGGATGTAGATAAAAGAGAAGAGTGGCTCAAGATGTTCAATATATCCAAAGATACCAAGAAAGAAGAGTATCTTGCTAAGATTTTTGATACCTATGTAACAAGAAAGAACGGGCAACAGTATCTTTTTGATCTGAGAAATAATCATAGAAATCTGTATGATGATCTTGTAAAATACTTTGATCATTCTTCAGATATTAGAGAGGCGGTGAGGACTGGTGTAAGTCCAGATGCACTGCAGATCGGAGTTGATAAATTCAATAAGGGATTGCCTGTTGATTTTAAAGGTATTCAGCAGCTCTTGGATAGTCCTGAGTATAAGGGACTTGTGCAAAGAACTCTTAATTCAAAAGCTTCCTTATCAAAACAGTTAGAAAAAGCTAGTTCAGATGCTGGTAAGCTAAAGATCAAGCAACAACTTGATTCTTGTGATGAATTTTTGGATATGTTGTCTTGAAAAACGATTTCAGAAGTTGCTCAGATAGTTGATGTTTTAGATATGTTTTGACCATCTCAAGATGCTGGGCTTTCTCTGGCAGCGATCAAAAAGCTAAAAACTCTTTCTCGTCTTCAGGATGCGGTAGATGCTAATTGAAATAAATTGGTTTCTAATTTTGATGACATTTTGAAAAATCTTGATGTAGATGAATTATCAAAATTGCTCAATAAGAAAGTTGGTTGAGTGCTGGATTCAGAATTAGATAGTTTGATTAAAACTTTTAAAACTATTAAAGCTGATGGATTTAAAAAAGCAATAAAAAATGCTGATGAGTTTGCAACTTGTGTGAAATCACTCTTTAAGTTTGCGGCTAAGCTTAGCTAATTTTATGTAATGAAATAATAAAGGTCATATGTCAAGTCAGGTAGAAACACTCAAACAGGAAATTTCCGGGTATTATCTTGAGGATTTCAAAAAAGAGCTTTGATGGTTTAAATCAATAGCACTTTTACCTATTGAGAGTAAAGTGAAGGATATTATTGTTGGGAAAACTGAGCTACCAAAGCACTTTGATGAGGCAAAGGAGTTTGGTTGGTGGAGGTATATTATTGATTTTGTAGCGCCTTCTACTGCAAAAGAGATTTTTGAATTTATGAAAGCAAAAAGAATAGAAATTGAAAAAAGAAATACTCAAGAGGAACTTTCAAGACTCAAGGCTGAAATTCTCTGAGAAACTCCTGTAGCTGATGGGACAGAAAATATAGATCAGAATTCTGATCCTTCTTGAAGTTCACATTCTGTTTCACATTCCGCGGACCAACATTCTACAAGTATATCTTCAGGTGTAGGTCTAGAGGAACAGGCTAGTGGAAGCTCTCCTGAGAGTTCTACAAATACTTCAGGCAATCCTCGGCATAATATTGGCTATGGAGCTTGAACTTCTCTACTTGGAGTTGGGGGAGTTGAGACCGTAGATAGGTTGATTAAGCAGGCTGAGGCTCGCAATCTGAATAATATTGATGCAGCGAAGATGAAATCGGGAATGCATAATTTGATTGAGAATTTGGAAAATGAGAAAAAAGCATTAAGTTCTCGTTTGAGTAAAAGACAAATCAAAAATATTGATAAGACGATTCAAAAGATGAGTTCAGAATTTGAATCGTTGGATGATGAAGGACTTGTGGCGTTTAAACAGTGGAATAGTCTTAAAGGACAGATTCCAGATGAGTTATTAACTGCTGCTGGAATGCATCCTAGGCAATTTTCAAAGCTTGTTCCCTATGCAGATGAATTGATTGGAAAGACTCCTGCAGAGATTCGCGAGATTATGAAACTGAAAAAAGTTGATATTGAGCTTAGCGATGATGTTTTGAAGCTGTTAGGATCTGCTAAGGATGCTCAGGAGTTTCATGCGATGAGTAATGTTTTGTCAAAAGGTAAAAAACTCACGCAGTGGGCAAAAAGTTTGAAAGCTGCTATGATGATTGATGTGGCGTTTCTTGGACTGGATGTGTGGACTTACCTTGAGACGATGGACGAGGCAGCATTGATCGCAAAGGTCAATCAAATAAGGGCGGAAAACAAGAAAAATCAGGCAAACTTCCAGCTTGCAGTTTGACTTTCTTCTTTTGCGATAGAGGCAATTATTATCTGTGGTGGAATTGGAGCTGTAGGTGGTGCTCCTGGAGTGGTCGTTTGACTTGCGGTTTGAGCAGTGACTGCGGCTGTGAGTATTGGAGCTGATGCCTTGTATTTTGATACGCATGATTTTTATCTGCAAAATAGAGAGGATTTCTTGAGGCAGAGTAGAGCTGAGCTTAGGCAAGCAGTTTTGCAATGACTACATACTCAAAAGTTTTGAAACCAGTCTTGGAATGAGAAAATTGGTGCTCCTGCAGATAATATAAAATCTAAAAACCTGGATGAAGCTCTGTATTCGCTCCTTTTTATTGAAGAGATGAGAGATAACACAGATGAGATGCTTCATTATTATATCGCTTCTAGGAAGTCTGAGTCAGATTTTTTGAAAGATTTATCACCAGAGCAGGCTGAGGTGTTTACTATTTCTCTGAAAAAAATCAAGGAGAAAATTGCTGTTAGGACTAAATATTTAACTGAGCAGTTTAAAAATCCGAATCTGATGAATAAGCTAAAAAGCTGAGCAGGTACTTCAGGTTTGATTGATCTGGTTGCAGAGTCTGCTGGATATTTGAAGATGTTTGAAGCAAAAAAATGGGATGAGAATCTTGATTATGCCAAGAATCTGGCACAGTTTAAATCAGAATTTTTTGCAGATTTTCCGAGAGAAAAAGTTAAAAAACTTGAGGATTTGAGAAAGAATAATCGTTTTCTTTTTGAGGAACTGATTTCGGTTGCTGATTTTGATTCTTTGATGGCTGAGGGAGATTCTCCTGAGTATAGTGAGAATTTGCAGCTTATCAAAAAATATAAGGAATGGATCAGTCTTGAGCAGAGAAGTGAGGAAGTATCATATTTTTCACCTCAGGATACTAATAGAAATATGGCTATGCTTGAAAAATTGATTGAGAATGGTTTTGATGAGCAGAAATTACAGTTTGAAACTTTGAATAAGAATGAATTAGTTGATATTGTTCAGTTTGCTAAAGAGAGGAATTCAGATTTAGAGTATTCTGATGATGTAAGTCAAAATGTAAAGTATCAACTAGCAAAGAGACTTTATGGCTATGAGGGAGCGAATTCAGCAGAGGAGTTGATGGCTTTCTTTTCAGAGGATAAGTGAGGAGTTCATGGTATTTATTATACTAGTGAGTGGAAGATCAATAGAGATTGGCTGATAGATAGTGCATTATCCCAGCAGCTTCCGAAGGAGTTAAAATCTGCGGATGTGCCTGGATTGGTGGATCGCTTGATTAGTGGTATTCGTGGCTCAAATATTGATACGAAGACTGAGGCGATTGATCCTTATTTACAACAAGAGTTTGAGAAAGTGCTCAGAGAGATTTTGACTGAGGAGCTTATGGTCAGAACGCTAGAGGAGCAAACAAAGGTCAAAAATCAGATTTCTACTTTTGTTAAAAATCATGCTTCTAATGGAGGGTATTTGGAATTACCATATTATCTGATTATTGAGGCGAAAAGGGCTGGACTTGGTGATCTACAGAGAAAATTTTTCACTTGGGAAGGAGGAAAAATGAAGATTTGCTCGATGAGTTCAGAAATAGGAAGTTTGGATGCTTTTACTGGAGTTGAGAAGCAATATCTAGTATCTGATAGGACAAAATATACTCCTGAACAGCAGAAATGTATTGATCGTGTTGAGCTGGCACATAAAAAGTTAGAGGACTTGAGGGGGATCGATGGAAGTTTTGGTTTTGAGGATGATTTAGATTTGCCGAGGGAACTTGAGCTGATGATCAGTCAGAAATATAAAGATCGAGAGCAAGTTAAGGCAAATCTATTGGTGTATGCTCCGTGAACTTCGGCGTCTTTGACATTGAGGCAATCAGAGGAATATGCTCAGTATTTTGAAAATTTATATAAAGGTTTACTTTTGAGAGTGAGTCAGTTTAAGTTGACTAATGATATTGATGATTTTGGAAGTTTTCAAGAAGCAGTTAGGCTTGGGCAACAGAATATTTTTGATAAAGATGGAAATCTGAATGTAGAAAAGGATTCTCCGTTGGATCAGCAACCAATTAAAGCGTATTATGCAAAAAAACTAGAAAGTCTTAAACTTAAGGTCAATGGAGAAGAAAAGTCGCTTAAATCACTTTGGGTGTCTGATAAATCTGAGGAACGTAAGTTGGCCTTGCGCGCTTCAAATCTTGTGATTGAAAAGATTTTGGAGTGATGGATGCTGAGAAATATTTGAACTACGAAGATGAATATTACTAAAATGAATCTGAATCAGTGACTTTTCGCTCAAATTGATAAGCGTATTCAGGAGCAGATTTCTTCTCTTGAGGTAGTTGCGTATATTGATGACACAAAAATCCCTGAGTGCGCCTATGAAATTAAAACACTTTCTCAGCCTGAGGAAGCGGTTATTGGAGGACTTGGAGAGTTGCAAAATCAGATTGAAAATCAGAAAGATACTGTTGTTTGGCAGGGGAAAAGATGAAATATTGAGTATTTACCGAAGAGTTCAGAGATTAAAAGCCGAGGTCATAAGGTAAAATTTGAGCAAAAGGCTGATAAATTTATACTCTCAGGTTTATCTTTGGAGCTTTCTTTACATGAGATGCTTTGGCTGGCGAACTTCAGAAATCGATGTGTATCTAAATATCATGGGCAAAAGGTTGAATTTAAGACGGATTTTACAAGTTTGGAGATTTTGAAGTTTAGATTTCAGCCGACGCTCGTTATTGATGGTACAACACTCGTGAAGAGATCAGATTTGGAAGCAAAATGTTGAGCACTAAAAGATGATACAATCGTGCAAAAGTTGGCAGATTGGCTGACAAAAGAGCTTTCATAATTTTATATGATTATATTATAAAGAATGTGAACATTAGATCATTTAGGACAATTTATTGATGCGGTGAGCTGAGAGGCTAGTTCTACTCAGGAAGAACTTGTTGAACTCAAAACTGACTTAGCAAAAGCTGTTGTTGGAAAGATGAAGGAGAAAGATCCGCTTTCTATCGTTGGAATCGCAGATGATATGGTAGTTGATTATCTGGTTTCTGAGTGATTTTTTGATGCGATCAAGGATAATATGATGGGGAAGGCGCTTGAGCTAAGTTCTTTACATGGATTGCTGTCAGAGATTAGGGAAAAACTAAAAAAAGTCGATACTAAGGAACAACTTGATCAGCTCAGAGCTGAGGTTTTGAGTAAAATAGATGAAAAATCTGAATGAAGCCAAGATCCTGCTTGAGAGACTCAGGAGAATACTTCTCAAGATCAGAAAAATGAAGAAAATCAGAATTCTTCAGCTTCTTCCACTACTGGGGGAGTTTCTCCTCAGGAACATAAGGTTCAACCTCTAGATTCTCATCATGAGATTAAAAATCGACCGAGTGAGCAGATACCATACATTGAGGCGACAATTAAGTCTGCGGAGGGGCAAATTGGAAAGCCATATCAATGGTGAGCTACAGGTCCAAGTGGATTTGATTGTTCAGGACTTTGGAATTGGGCGTTTCAGGAGCAGGGGATTAAGTTTGATTCTCGTTTTACGGCAGCGGCTTTTGAAGCTAGTGATGTTAATATTCCAAAAGAAGAAGTCAGAGTTTGAGATTTTATGTATTGGGATGAGCAGCCAGGTAAGAAGAGACATAATCCAATCTATCATATTGAGATGGTCGTTGGACAGCCGTATCAGGAGAATGGGAAATGGTATGTGAAAACAATCGGCTCTTCAACTGATAAGTGAGTCTTAGATCTCAATGGACAAAAGACTGCTAAGAGTTGAGTTTGATATAGAGTGAGAGAGATTACTGGATATCGTCATTTTGG
>ERZ773099.3182-NODE-3182-length-10720-cov-6.338022_pt1 | contig 10720 bp, 9 predicted proteins | sample MGYA00511120_ERZ773099 | MGnify/ENA primary metagenome ERZ773099 (study PRJEB29015, sample SAMEA2738012) | human oral metagenome | biome: human oral; feature: human-associated habitat; material: dental | place: China | collected 2104 ... | reverse complement strand
CGGCCAGCTCGCGGGTGAAGGGGATGGCCTGCTCCACCAGGAGGCTGGTCACCGCCGCCCCGCCGAGGCTGCCTCCCCCGCCGGCTCCACGGCCGTCGCCCTGACCGGCGCGGGCACGGGCCACCGAGGCGATCCACTCGGCGGCCTCACCCTCGCGCAGGGACTCGGCGCTGCGCACCAGCAGGACCCCGTGGCCGTCATAGCCGCCGCGCGGCGTCTTGAGCAGCACGGGCCAGCCGTGCTCGTCGGCGAAGGCCTCGACGGCGTCGGTCATCTGCTCGGCTGTCTCCTGCTGCGAGCCGCCGATCTCGTCCCAGGCGGGCTGCGGGAGCCCTGCCCGACTCATCATCCGTCGCATGGCCAGCTTGTCACGTGCCAGCGTCAGGGCCTGCGGGGTGGGCTGGACGCTGACCCCCTCGGCCTGGAGCCGCTCCAGCAGGCCCGATTCCTGGTGCTCGTGCTCGAAGGTGAGGACCGCAGCCGGTTCCCCTCCGAGCCCTTGAGTACCATCTCCGGCGACGACGGCGCGCACGGCGGCCTCGTCGTCGGCGGCTCCAACGGGGGCGTCCGGGGTCACCTGGCCGGTGGACCCGTCAGCGGCCTCCACCAGGGCCCTCAGGCGAATGCCCAGGGCACTGGCCTCCTCCTGCATCATGCGGGCCAGCTGCCCGCCTCCGATCACGGCGACGATGGGTGCGCTCACACCCCAAGGCTACCCGCCCGCCGCTCGTCCTCACCGCATGCGGGGTCCCAGACCGTAGGGTGGAGGCCGTGACGCCACCCGCCGCAGAGTCCTCCACCACCCAGCAGACCCCGTCCTCGCGCACCGCCCCACCGTTGTCCTCACCGTCATCCTCTCCTCGGGCGCGCAGCGCGTTCTCAGGTCCGCCCCACTCGCTCCAGGTCCTGGCGGTCTGGGCCGCGGCGAGCGCCCTGACCTTCGTCATCCTGCGGCTGGGCGCCCAGGACACGCCCACTACCCCGTGGGCCGGCGCCGCACCGTCCTGGGAGGAGCACATGCGCTTCTGGGACGCCGGCTGGTACCACCGGATCGTTGAGGAGGGTTACCCGGATCGACTGCCCGTGGATGCCAACGGACGGGTCACCCAGAACGCCTGGGCCTTCATGCCGCTGCTGAGCGGCCTGGCCACCTTGCTCGGCTGGACCGGCTGGTCCTTCTACGCACGCGCCGCGATCGTGTCGATCCTGGCCTCGGCGGGAGCGGCGGTCGTCATGGACCGCTGGCTCTCACCGCTGACGGGGCGGCGCACCTCCCTGTGGGCGGTGGCCCTGGTCTGGTCCTCGCCGTGCGCGGCGGTTCTCCAGGTCCCCTACGCCGAGTCCCTGGGGCTGGCACTGGTGGCGCTGACGCTGTGGCTGGCGAGCCGCGGGCGGGCGCTGACAGCGATTCCCCTCGCGTTGGCCGCCTGCTTCGCCCGCCCCGTCGGGGTTCCCCTGGGGGCGGCACTGGGGCTGTGGTGGGCCTGGGAGGTGGCCTGCGCCCGAGGCTGGATCCCGCCCTCCTGGTTCCCACGTCTTCTGCCCGGCCATGTCCCTCAGGCGCCGAGCGCACGATGGCGGCTACTGGCGCTGACACTGGTCACCTGCTCGGCGGCTCTGACCTGGCCGGCCATCGCCTGGCTGGTCACAGGCCGGCAGGACGCCTACACGGCCACCGAGACCTCCTGGCGCGGCGCCGACCTGGCACCCTTCGTGCAGTGGGCGACCCGGTTGGGCGACTGGGTGGGCCCGCATCTGGGGCTGGTCCTGCTCGCTGTCGTGCTGGTCACGGTGACCCTGCTGCTGAGCGCCCCGGGCCTGCGCGCCCTGGGACCCGCGGCCTGGTTCTGGTGCCTGGGCTACCTGCTCTACCTCCTGGCCTTCTTCGACCCGACGACGTCGGTACTGCGTCTCCTGCTTCCCCTGGCCCCAGTGGGCTGGGTGCTGGCCGCCGCGGCCTGCACCACCCGCAGGCGACTGGCACTGCTGGCGGCCTGCGTCGCCGGTCAGCTGGTGTGGGTCTCGTGGGTCTGGGACTTCGGCAGCGTCAGTGTTCACTGGGTACCGTGACCGGCTTCAGCTTGCGTCATCCGGCGGCAACCGGCATAGGATGCCAATCATGACGCGTTCCTCCAACAATTCCTTGGCACAGCGGCTCATTGCCCTTATCAAGGAATTCATGCAGTTCGGCATGGTGGGCGCGCTTGCCTACGTGATCGACGTCGGCCTGTTCAACCTGTTCCAGCACGGGCCCGTAGGGTTCCTCTCCGGCCACCCGAACTCGGCCCAGCTTCTGGCCTCCTCGATCGCCACCGTCTTCTCCTGGCTGGCGAACCGCTACTGGACCTACCGGGGTCGAACCCAGAAGAACGTCGCTCGGGAGGCCGTCCTGTTCATCCTGGCCAATCTGGGCGGGATCGTCATCACGCAGCTCTGTCTGCTCTTCACCCACCACGTGCTGGGACTGACCTCACCGCTGGCGGACAACATCGCGGCCTACGTCGTCGGCTTCGGCCTGGGAACCGCGTTCCGGTTCGTCTTCTACCACTACATCGTCTTCACCGGGCACAAGGACCGCGGCGCCGGCGACGACGTCGAGCCCCAGCCCACTGCCGTTCATCCCTGAGCCGGCCCCGGACCGCCACGCCCTGACCACCGGACAAGGGTGCCCGATTCCACAGTCCGGAGAGGACCACCCTCACGGCGTGGCAGCGAGGGAACCGCTTAGCCTTACCCGGTGACTGCTCTGACCGCCATGGCCCCAGCGCTCGATCTGCCCGCCACCCATCTTGCGTCCCTCCCCGCCGCCCACGCCCCGATGCTCGGCCCCAAGTGGCTCGATGCCGCCAACCTCATCACGACGATCGTCGAGTGGTTCGGCCCCTGGGCCATTGTCGGCGTCATGCTCGTCATCTTCGCCGAGACCGGCTTACTCATCGGCTTCTTCCTGCCGGGCGACTCCTTGCTCTTCACCCTGGGGATGTTCGTGGGCACCGGTCACGTCGGCGTACACATCTGGGCGGCGGCGCCCCTCGTGTGGCTTGCCGCCATCGCCGGCAACCAGACCGGCTACCTCATCGGTCGCAAGGCGGGACCTGCGATCTTCAACCGGCCGGACTCCCGTCTCTTCAAGCAGGAGCATGTCGATCGCACCTCGGACTTCTTCGAGCGCCACGGGGGCAAGGCCGTCACCCTGGCCCAGTTCGTTCCGATCGTGCGCACCTTCACCCCGGTCATCGCCGGCGTCGGCAAGATGCACTACCGCCACTTCATCACCTTCAACGTCCTGGGCGCCACCTTCTGGGCCTTCGGCATCACCTGGCTGGGATACTTCCTGGGCTCCTTCGAGTGGATCCGGGAGAACATCGACGCGATGATCCTCGTGATCGTCTTCATCTCGGTGGCGCCGATGCTCGCCTCCGCGATCTCGAAGTTCATCAGGTCCCGCCGTCAGAAGTCCTGACACACCTCCCCTCCCGTCGCCTCGCGTTGCGCGAGCGGCCGGCGGCGGGTCAGAAGCGACGACGTCGGCCCACGGAGACCAGCGCGCCTTGCGGCAGGACGTTATTGGGGTCCAGGGACTTGGGGACGGCGTTGAGCAGGATCGAGAAGACGGCCGGCTTGCGCTGGGACAGCTCGATGCGGCCGCCGTCGGCCTCGACGAGATCCTTGGCCAGCGCCAGTCCTACACCGGTGGAGCCGTATCCGGAGACATGCCGCTCGAAGACATGCGGGGCGATGTCCTCGGCCACACCCTCGCCCTCGTCGGCGACGTCGATGAAGACCGCGTGGCCGCCGTTGGCGCTGCGCACACTCACCGTGGTTGTTCCCGCCCCGTAGCGCAGGGAGTTCTCAACGACAGTGGCCAGGACCTGGGCCAGCGACCCGGGTGTGGCCAGGACCGGGTGCCTGATCTCATCGCTGAAGGTGATGGTGCGCCCGGCCTGCTCGAAGGCCGGCTCCCACTCCTCTCTCTGCTGGGCGAAGATGTCCTTGAGATGGAGGGCCTCTGTGGTCCCGCCTCCGGTTCGGCGTGAGACCTTGAGCAGGTCCTGGACGACACCGGTGAGCCGCTCGACCTGCTCCAGGCAGGCATGGGCCTCGGCGCGCACCTCCTCCTCGCCGGCGAGCAGCTCAATCTCCTCAAGGCGCAGGGACAGGCTCGTCAGTGGGGTGCGCAGCTGGTGCGAGGCGTCGGAGGCGAACTGCCGCTCGGCGGCGATCCGCCCGGCCACTCGCTCTGCCGAGCGCACGAGCTCGGCCTGGACCAGGTCGATCTCCTCGATCCCCGAGGATCGCAGACGCGGCCGAACCTGACCGCTGCCGAGCTGTTCGGCCTCGGCCGCCAGGTAGATGAGGGGCGCGGAGATGCGCCGGGCAACCCGGGAGGCCACGACGGAGGCCGCTGTGAGCGCAGTACCGGTGAGAACCAGGACCGTGAGGATGACCGTGCCGATGATGGTGACCCGGTCCCCGCCTCCGGAGGTACGCAACGCGCTGGCGATCCAGGCGCCCCCCAGTGGCAGTCCCAGCAGGAGGACAGCCACGGACACCGCCGACATCGTCATCGTCATGGCGTAGCGACGCATGGCTGCCCTTCCTTCAGACGCGATCGGTTCTCCGAGGCGGCCCCAGGGCTCAACGGCGTCTGAGAACCGTCCCGGTCAGTGACTCAGCCGATGGCCAGGCGGTAGCCGTCCTCCTGAGCCAGCAGGAGGGCGGGCCGCTCCTCGTCGTCACCGAGCTTGCGGCGCAACCATGTCACGTGCATCTGCAGGGTCTGCGGGTTGCCGGTGGGATCCTCACCCCAGACCTCCTTGAGAATGTCCTCGCCCGAGGCGACCTCGCCTCCAGCACGCACCAGGACTCGCAGCAGCTCGAACTCGCGCGTCGTCAGCTGCAGCTCCCGTGAGCCGACGAAGGCCCGGTGGGCAGCGACGTCGACCCGAATGTCTCCAACGATCAGCTCGTCCTCCGTGGCCTCCCCCGAGGCGCGGCGAACCTGAGCCCGCACCCGGGCCAGCAGCTCCGCCAGGCGGAAGGGCTTGGTGACGTAGTCGTCGGCCCCGGCGTCCAGGCCGACGACGAGGTCGGAGTCCTCGCTGCGCGCAGTGAGCATGAGGATCGGGATGGTCAGGCCCTGGGCGCGCACCTGACGGGCCACGTCCAGGCCGTCGATGTCTGGCAGTCCCAGGTCCAGAACGATGATGTCAGCGGCCGAGACCTCCTCGAGGGCGCCTTTGCCAGTGCCGTGAGTAAGGACCTCATAGCCCTCGCGTCCAAAGGCACGGGCGAGGGGCTCGGAGATAGCGGGGTCGTCTTCGACGAGCAGAACAGTTGTCACATCCGCGATGTTAGGCGACGACGCAACGACCCGCCATCATCCCAGGGGTGGAGAAGATGCCAATACGAGACCCGAAACGAGCGGGCCGGACGCCCCACGCCCGCGGGGCAGAACGGGTTTCTCATGAGATACAGCGACAAACCGCGATCCCGATGTGACATGTCAACGGCCGGAGGACCAATGAATAACGAGATGATAACGGACGCTTCAGGCCCTGTGGGGCACCCTCAGAGCCGGACTGGAGAAGTCCTCTCCAACGACCAGGGCACGATCTGCCCCAGCCCCTTGGCCACGACCTCATGACACTGCCCCACCCGGTACCTGCTGGCCTCAGGCGAGCGGAGGATGGCCATAGCAGTCGCCTCATCGAGACGGATGCCGCCGGGCTCGGCCGCATCCACGAGCCGCGAGGCCAGGTTGACGGTCGGGCCGAAGACGTCTCCTGAGCGAGAGATGACCCGCCCCTCAACGAGACTGGCCCTCACCCGGATCGCGTCCGGCCCCTTCTGGAGCTCATCGACCAGTGCGGTGACGACATCGGCCGCGACCAGTAGGTCGTCGGAGATGTACATGACGGCGTCGCCGATCGTCTTGACCACCCGAGCCCCCCGCGAGGTGATGACGTCACGGGTCGTGTTCTCGAAGCCCTCGAGCATGTGGGTCAAGGCCGCCTTGCTCATGCCCTGAGCGCGCTGGGTGAAGGAGACGATGTCGACGAACCCCAGGGAACGGATGAGCGGATAGAGATCGGGGCCGGTGTCCTCGCGCCCACGGGCGGAGACTTCTGCATCGGTACGCCCCAGGATCGAGGCCATGTGACGGCGCCAGACATAGTTCAGCTGACGCGACAGGAGGTCCACGAGGCTGTCGATGCGGTCGAGGGCCACCAGCCTCGCCGAGGTGTCGTCCAGGCTGAGACGTTCGCTGAGGTCGGTTACGAAGGTCTCCAGCTCCCACAGGACCAGGCGGTCCATCGTGTAGGACTGGGCTCTCAGGAGCTCGAGCACGCTGGCCGAGGCCAGGGCTGATTCGCTGGTCTCATCGAGCAGCGTCGCAGTGTCTTGCAGCGCGGCGACATCCTGCTCAGTGAAGTGGACCGCATCGGGAGTGACGTCGGCGAAGCCCATGGCGCGCCAGAACTTCTGCGCCGTCTCCAGGCTGGTCCCCGCCCTGCGGGCCAACTCGGTCAGGGTGAGGCTGGGGGCCTCCCCCAGCAGCAGGTGCTCGTGCCCCGCCAGGGTGGTCCGCTCCGCAGGCCCCGCCCCGACGGTGGTCTCACCTTCCACACGTTGGGTATCCGCGTGAGCCTTCTGCCGGGCGCCTTCCTGGACCCCAAGTGAGTCCGCTGCGCGCCCATTGCTCGCTTGGCTGTCTAATATCACCGTGTCAGAGTAGCGCAGATCACACGCCGATGCCTCCCGAGAGATTCTCCGCCCAGGACGGCAGCCCGTCCGCGCCACTCATTCCTCCTTTCGCAGGCTCAGCCTGTGACACGCACCAGCGTGACGTCGCCCGCACGAACCTCGGTATCACCCGCCTGATTGCGCAGCACCAGGGCGGGGGTGACATCGACAGCCAACCCGCTGAGCTCACCGTCGGGAGCCTGAACACTGACGTGCTGTCCCAAGGTGGTCAGGGCAGCGCGCAGCTCGCGCCCGAGGGCCCCGTCCCCGGCGTCGACGTCGCCGCAGGCCCCCTCCCACTGCTCCAGGCGCCGGGCCAGCTGATGGCCGATCGCGTTGAGGGCGACCTCTGCGACAGCTGCGTGCGCAGAATCACCGTCCGCGTCGACTACGCCGAGAGTGCGCAATGAACCCGCCCATGCCACCGGCAGGTCATCGACCTCCTGCCCGATATTGACGCCGATGCCGAGAATGACCATCGGGGCCTCATCGCGACCGGCGGGCCCCTCGTCGGCCACCGACAGCTGAGTGGCACGACCCTCGGAGGGCTCCGGAGTGACGAGCTCACTGAGCACGCCGGCGATCTTGCGGGTGCTGGCCCAGCCGGGCACCGAGGCGACCACCGTCGAGCTCTCGGGTACGGCAACGACGTCATTGGGCCACTTGGTACCCATCCTCCAACCGCGCCCCCTCACGAAGGGCTCCAGCGCGTCGCGCACGGCCAGACCGGCCAGCAGCGGCACCCAGGTCAGCAGCCGCGCCGGAACGAGGGGCCGCAGGACCACCGAGACCAGGAGGGCGCCGTCATCGGGAGTGACCCACGCACGCCCGGATCGCCCCCTGCCCGCAGTCTGCCTCAGCGCACGAAGGGCTGACAGATGGGGCCAGGCCTCAGCCTCGGGGCCCCTCAGGGCGCTGCGCAGGTCGTCCTGGGTGGAGCCGGTGACGGGGACGGTGACAAGACGCGAGAAGGGACTGCCGCTTGTGCTCATGAACCGAGCCTAGCGGGCGGCGCCGTATAGGGTGACACCGTGATCCTCCTGGCATCCAAGTCATCTGGCCGCTTGGCCACCCTGCGAGCCGCCGGCGTCGAACCACTGGTGCGAGCCTCCTCCGTCGATGAGGAGGCAGTACTTCACGAGCTGGCCCAGCGGCGTCGAACCACGGGTCTGGCGACCCCGAGCGCCGCCGAGCAGGTACAGGCCCTGGCTCGAGCCAAAGCGCTCGACGTCGCAGCCTCCACCGACCCGCAGGATGCCGAGGTGATCGTGGGCTGCGACTCGATGCTGGAGATTGACGGCCGTGTGGTCGGCAAGCCCGTCAACGCCGCCGACGCCCGCGAGCGTTGGCGGACAATGAGCGGGAGCACCGGCGCCCTGCACACGGGGCACTTCCTGGTGCGCACCGTCGATGGGGCCATCGCCGAGGGGGTCAGCTCGGCCACCATCCGCTTCGGCTCCCCCTCTCAGACCGAGATCGACGCCTACATCGCCAGCGGCGAACCGCTGGGATGCGCGGGAGCCTTCACCATTGACGGACTGGGTGGCGCTTTCATCGAGGGAATCGATGGCGATCCCCACGGGGTCGTCGGCATCTCTTTGCCGCTACTGCGCCGGCTGCTGGCAGATCTAGGGGTGCGCTGGACAGACCTGTGGGCGCCGCCGGTCGGCGAGGGAACCGACTGACGACGCCCACCGATCCGCGGACAGTCGACGCGATGCGTCAGGATGCCGAGGACGCCGACACCCCGGAGTCATCCGGAGCCTGAGCGACGACCTTCATGAGCTCAGCCAAAGCGACCTGCTGCTCCCGACTGAGACGGTCGATGACGTGTCGACGCACGCCGTCGAGGTGCACCGGTGCAGCCCTGCGCAGGAAGTCGAGGCCTGCCGGAGTCAGCGCGCAATTGACGCCACGACGATCCGAGTCGCAGGAGCTGCGCTCGACGTAGCCCACATTCTCCAGACGTCGGACCGTGTGGGTCAGCCGGGAGCGGGAGTGAGAGACGTGCTCGGCCAGAGTGGACATGCGCAGCGTCTGCTCCGGCGCCTCCGACAGGCGCACCAGGATCTCGTACTCGTGCATGGAGATGCCGCAGCCGGCTTCGAGCTCCCGGTTGAGGCGGGCGGTGACAGAGGTCGAAGCCGCCAGGAAGGCGCGCCAGGCATCCATCTCGATCTCATCGAGCCGGCGGAAGCCCCCCTGCGTCGACTGCTCGGAGGAGTCGTTCTGTCCGCAGGCCTCGGTAAGCACCTGCCCACAGGTACCGGCCGGCTCCTGGCCGCACTCGGCCCGGCCGGCGACCTCAGCCGACTCCTGGCTGTAGGTGGCTTCGACGGCTTCCTGATCGCTCTGGGTCCACTTCATCTCGACGTCCTCAGTATAGGCCGTCGGCTCCACCATTGTCCGCTCTGCAGTAATCACCTTATTGACTCCTCTCAGCACCGACCCGTATAGGCCGCGAACCCTCAAGCACTCACTTGTTGTCTGCCTTTGGCTTTCATACAAGTGCAAGTCCGCTCCTTTTTTATCACACTCGGTCAGAGCGTCAGCATGTCGATACAGCCGTTCAGAAGATCAGACAACCTGTTCAGGACCATCAACGTCAGCGACTTTCGGTTGATATAGCGGGAAACTCGGAGAGCTCCAGCCGTCCCGGAAAGAAATTCTCGCCCCGCCTTCACGCCACCCTGACATCCATCAGATTGACAGTGTAATTACCCATCTTTGTCACGTTATCATCCCCACTGACCGATGATTGGAGGGGGTCTACAATTCATTTCAACCCTCTCATCTCGCGGGCACCTAGACAACACTGAATCGCCGTCAGAATTCTCTCCAGCGGGTAATCATTTTTTCCTCACGAAGTGATAGGTGCCCGATCAGCCCCCACCGCCGCCGTGCCTCCAGATCCGGCCGGCCGTCGTCACCGTCGCCGCAGGACAGGGCGGCCCGCCTGGACGATGGCACCGGTGTCGAGGTCGACGACGAGAGTCGCACCGGGCTCACCATCTCCTCGAGGAGACGCCGGAACATCGGCTGAACCAATGAATTCCAAGCCAATGCGTCGATGAGACGAAGACTGGACGAGCGCGAGACTGAGCGCGCCGACGAGAAGCCCGTGAGCGACGACGTCATTCGTGCCGGCTCGCAGTCCGGCCTCGGCAGCCCTGCCGGGCAGGAGGTGGATGGGGTTGCGATCTCCGGTGACCTCCGCCCAGGAGGCAATATCACCGGAGGTGAGCCAGCAGGACCTGGCGCCGGAGGACGGATCAATTCCGGCCCCGCCGTCCGTGATTTCCCACCCCCGGGATGCCCTCGGACGGGCCTCGGCGCGACGGGCGACCTCATGGGTCACGTGCCAGTCCCCCGTTCCCACCTCCACCCGAGTCGTCGCTCGAAGGAGCTCCCAACCCGCTCGACGGATCTGTCGGACCACCAGTCCGCCAGGATCGGCGGAGCTCACTACGGCCTCGGTGCTCAGATGAGCCGGAGTCATGCGGCAACGACGGTGCAGCAGACCATCCCAGGAGGCGCTGCCTCGATGCCCTCGTATCCACTCCTGGAGCTGTCGCATGGCCAGAACGGCGGGGAGAATCGCCGTCGCACCGCGCAGAGCAAGGCGGCCAGCCGTGGGACTGGACGGCCCAGGCGGCGCGGAGGGCTCGGCGGGTCCCGTGGCGAGAATGCCGGCGAGGACCGCTGTAAGCCGCTCGACGACGTCGTCACAGGGACCAGCAGGGTTCACGTCACCGATGCTAGGCGGCAGCCGCCTCGGGCACGACGAAGCCCCGCCGACATCATGCCGACGGGGCTTGATCCAGACGTCGCAGGTGGCTGCGACAGGGGCCGGAACGCGCTTGCTCAGCGGGTCTCGCGGTGCTCGGTGTGCTTACCGCAGCGAGCGCAGAACTTGGCGATGCTGAGACGGTCGGGGGTGTTCCGACGGTTCTTCTTGGTGATGTAGTTGCGC
>ERZ773099.3178-NODE-3178-length-10727-cov-8.046102_pt1 | contig 10727 bp, 8 predicted proteins | sample MGYA00511120_ERZ773099 | MGnify/ENA primary metagenome ERZ773099 (study PRJEB29015, sample SAMEA2738012) | human oral metagenome | biome: human oral; feature: human-associated habitat; material: dental | place: China | collected 2104 ... | reverse complement strand
CGACGAGCAGCCACTGCGTGAAGTAGAGGCCGAGCGGCATGTCGCCGGCGGACAGGGGCGCAAGCATCGCCGGATGCTCGCGCTCGATCGTCTCCAGGATTGCCCAGTAGCCGCCGCCCGCATCGAGCACGAAGTAAAAGAGCAGCACGATGCCGATCATCATCATGACGGCGCAAAGCGTATCGGTCAGCGCGACGGCGCGGAAGCCGCCGATCGCCGTGTAGAGGACGACGACGGCGCCGAAGAGCACGAGTCCCGTCAAATAGCTGTAGCCCGTGACCGCCTCGAAGAGCTTCGCGCCGCCGACGAACTGCGCCGTCATCGTGCCGAGGAAGAACAGCACGATGACGAAAGCGGAAAGGTTCGCGAGCGTATCCGAGCCGAAGCGTGCGCGGATGATATCGACGATGGTCACGGCGTCAAGCCGGCGCGAGAGGAGCGCGACGCGCTTGCCGAAGATGCCGAGCACGAGGAAGATCGCCGTGACCTGCACGACCGCCATGTAGATCCAGCCGAAGCCAACCTTCCACGCCATGCCGGGACCGCCGACGAACGAGCTGACGGAGCTGTACGTCGCGACCGTCGTCATGGCGAGCACGAAGCCGCCGATCGCACGGTTGCCGATGAAGTACTGCGAAACGAAGCCCGCGCCTTCCTTTTCCCTGCGCACGCGCACGGCGAAACTGACGGCGAGCATAAGCCCCATGAAAGCGAGGAGCGGCACGAGGACGCTGAGCTTTTCCATCACGCCTTGCCCCCCTTCCGTGCCTCTTCGTCGTCAAGCGGCATGTCGCGGAAGACGAAGCGCAGCAAGAGGGCAACGATGAGCATCGCCATCGCCCATGTGCCGAACGTGCCCAAAACGACCCAGAGCGGCAGCCCTGCAATGCGGATCCCATTGTCGAGGAAATTCGCCGTGCCGAAGCCGGCCAAGATCCAGTAGACGATGAGCGCGGCGAGTGCCAGTCCTGTGGCTATGGCCTCGCGCTTTACCTGGCAGTACTTCTCTTTGTTTGTCATAGTATTCGATTTTCCTTTCCGAAAAACGTATCAGCGGGAATTCCCGTCTGATCGATAAGCGAAAGGAGCCTGCCCCTGCACGGAACAAACTCCTTTTCCGGCTTTTTTCTATTCTTCACCCATGTCCTTTTTTCCTGCTTCTTTTTTCTTCCTAAGCTCCACGCACTCCGCTCCCTGCGTGACGGCCAGGCTTCGCTCCAGGCTTCCCGGTCCTTCCCTCTCCACGCGGTTGCGGCCATGCGACTTTGCCTGATAGAGCGCATCGTCCGCACGCTTCAGGAAGGCCGCCGACGTGTCGCGTGCCGCACCGTGCCACCTCGCCACGCCGATGCTGCAATGGATGGACTGGTAGCGGCAAATGGGCGCGGCGGCGATTTTCTCCCGCAGCCCGTCGGCAAATTCCGCCGCTTCCTGCAGCGTATAATGCAGGCAGAGGATGATGAACTCCTCGCCGCCCCAGCGGAACAAAATATGGCGGCGATCCAATACGCCGCGCAGTTCCTGTGCAAGCCTGATGAGCACGCGGTCTCCCTCATCGTGGCCGTAGCTGTCATTGATCTTCTTGAAAAAGTCGATGTCGAGCATCAGCAGAGCAAGGCTGCTGTCCGTCCGTTCCGCGACCTGCACCCATTCGCAGAAGGAGCTGGGAAACTTATAGCGGTTAAAGCATTTTGTCAGCGGATCGATCTGCGCCCTTTCCTTCGCCTCCATAATCTCATGCTCCAACGATGCCTGCAGAGCCTCGCTGCGCACTTCATCACGGATGCGCATGCGTATGATGCTGAGGATGAGGAACACGAAGGAGAGCAGGGCAAACGGCGTGAGGTACATATTCCACGAAAACAGCCGGTAATAGAACCAAAGGCCGTCAAAAAGCCCCAGGGGACAGACGACAAAGACCGGCACGAGGGCTATGCGGCAGTAAGCATTGCCGTTTTTCGCCTCGCACAAAAGGAGCCAGCCTGCCCAGGGCGCCAGGATTGCCACCAGCGGATAGTAGAGCGCCATATTGTAAAAGATCATGCCGCGCGAGAAAATGATTTCTCCCAGGAGCGAAACAAACAGCAGCAGGACGAACGGCAGGGCCAATAGGCGCATCGTGCGCCGCGGCTTGACGGGAAAAAGCTCCGCAAAGAAGAGGAAGGCGAAGACGGGAAAGCCGTAGATCGCCGGAAGCTGCAGATACCACCAAAAAGCCGCCCAATCCAGAACGAAAGACTTGACGTTCGACGCGCTGATCATCCAAACCCCATAATTCAGCAAAAAGAGCAGCAGAAAGAGGTAAGCGCGCCGCCGATGGCGCAGCGTGAGGCCGTAAAGGCCGACGATCGCGCTCAGCATGAAGACGAGCGACAGACCGAACACAAACGGGATATCGTAGAAAAACAGATCGGAAACGCTGGTCCGCATGTCGCGCAGATACATATGCCTAAAGATGCCGAGATGCGTCAAGTCGAAGGAGTGGAGACCGAAAACAAGGCTCTTTCCCGCATATCCCTCCGGCATCGGAACCAAGTGCCAGCGCTCCCCGTAATTATAGGTGCCGTCCTCCATCGAGCCGTATTCATAGATGAGCTTTCCGTCAATCCAGACGCGCACGGCCTGGTTTGTCGTAGTGAAGAAGAGCGCCATGCCGCTCTTCCCATCCTCCGGCAAACGCGTCGCCAGCCAGACATAGCGCGTATCCGCAGCAAGCGTCGGAGGCGAGGGGAAGGCAAGATGCTGCCAGCCTTCCGAAGCCGTCCCCCCGTGGCCGGCCGCTCTGAAAAACGCCGCCGCCGTCTCCTCATCGGGAGGCGCCGCCCCCTGCCAGTAAAGCCAATCCGACGGCACCTCGATTTCCGCCAGGGGCGCCTTCCAACCGAATACGCCGTTGGCTGCTTCGGCACGGGGCATGGGCGTCGGGGCGCAAAGGAGGAAATACGCCAACGCCAAAACAAGCGTAAAAAGCCCTGCGATGCCGCTTTTCTTTTCCATGTTCCCCACCTCCCGCTTCATCGATTGCCGTCGTCCGATCTTCCAAGGCCAGGCATGGCTGCAAAATCCGCCGCCGGCATATTGCCCCCTGCCTGTCAAAAAAACGTGTGGACACAGGCTGCATCCACACGTCCTTCTTTCAATATATCACATTTTAGTACAATAGTCTAGTGTATTTCGCAAAACTAATCTTTCTTCCTATTTTTCTCCTCGTGCCTTCCGCAGCGTATTCAGTCTTCGCGCCGCACACGATAGACGACGACATACATCACGGGCAGAACGAGCAGCGTCAGAACCGTCGCCGCCAAGAGGCCGCTCGCAATCGCCACGGCCATCGGCCCCCAGAAAGAGCTTGTCATCAGAGGAATCATGCCGAGGATTGCAGCAGCCGCTGTCAGCATGATGGGCCGAAAGCGCAGCACGGCAGAATCGATGACCGCCTGCCACGGCGATTCGCCCGCTTTGATGTGCTTCTGTATCTGGTCGATGAGGATGACCGAGTTGCGGATGATCATGCCCGAGAGCGCGAGGATGCCGAGATCGGCGACAAAGCCGATCGGCTCGCCCGTGAGGAACATGCCGCAGGCGACGCCGATGATGCCGAGGGGCGCCGTCAGAAGCGTGATGAGCATCGCGCGGCCCTCGCGCACCTGGAAGATCAGGAGCGTCATGATGATGAAGATCATGGCGGGCACGGGCACGAGAAGGTATTCCATCGAGTCCTCGCTGTCTGCAAGACTGCCGTCCGGCTCAACCGCATAGCCCGCGGGCAGCTTCTCTCTGAGCTCTTTCGTCGCCTCATACGCTTTCTTCGCCGCATCCATCGGCGTGCCCTCGATGATGTCGGCACGCACGGTCACGGCGGGCTTCAAGTCGCGCCGCCAGATGACGCCGTTTTCCGCACCGTAGGAGATCTTCGCGACCTGCGCGAGCGGCACATAGCCCGTCTGCGGCAGATAGATCGGCAGTTCTTCAAGACGTGAGAGGTCGTCGCGGTCTTCCGCTTTGAGGCGCAGCATGATATCCACCGTACGGTCTCCCTCGTAGAGCTCCGCCGCCTTCATGCCCGTAAGCTCCGTGTAGAGCGTCTGCTGCACCGCCTGCGTCGAAAGGCCGAGCGCCTTGAGCTTGTCCTGGTCGAGCGCGAGGTGCATGACCTTGCTCTTTTCCTGCCAGTCAAGATTCACATCGCGTGTGTTCTCATCGTCCGCCACGAGATCGGCGACCTCATTGGCGAGCGCCATGACCTTTTCCTTGTCCGTTCCTTCGACGCGCAGCATGATGGGGTACGCCGCAGGCGGCCCCGTCTGGATGAACTTGAGATTTGCGCGCACGTTCGGGAAGTTTTCCGCAAGCTCCGCACGAATCTTCGCCGTCAAATCTTCGCGCGAGTCCTTATCGTTCGCGACGATGACGAACTGCGCGTAGTTGTCGGCAGGCAGTACGGGATCGAGCGTCAAGACGAAGCGCGGCGCACCCTCGCCCACATAGGCGGAGTAGTTCCTGTACTCGCTGTCAAAGCCGTCGAGAAAGGCGGCGAAACGCTGCGCCTCGTCATCCGTATTCTTTATGGACGAGCCTTCGGGCAGGCGCATTTCCACGATGATTTCAGGGCGCAGCGACGGCGGGAAGAAATCCTGCCGGCAAAGGCCCAGCAGAACGACGGAGAAGACAAAGACCAAAGCCGTCCCGCCGAGAACAAGCCAACGGTGCGCGAGAAATGTATCGAGCACGCGGCGGAATCCCTGATAGAAGCGTCCCTGATAGAGAACCGCACTGCCGTCCTCCGCACGCTTCGCCTTGATGCGGATAAAGCGATAGCCGAGGAGCGGCGCGACCATGACAGAGACGATCCACGACAGGAGCAGCGCCGCAGCAATCACGGGGAAGAGTGAGGCGCAGAATTCCGCCGCCATGCCTTTGGAAAAGGCGACGGGGATGAAGCCTGCGCAGGTGATGAGCGTGCCCGTCAGCATGGGCAGCGCCGTCGCGCGGAAAGCATGGGACGCCGCCCGGAAGCGGTCAAGCCCCTCTTCGAGCTTGACGCTCATCATTTCGACGGCGATGATCTCATCATCGACCAAGAGCCCGAGCGAAATGATGAGAGCGCCCAAGGACACCTTCTGCAAGTCGATGCCCGCACCGTACATGAAGAGGAACACCCCCGTCAGGACGAGCGGAATGCAGCAGGCGACAACGAGCCCCGTGCGCAAGCCAAGCGTCAGAAAGCTCACGGCGAGCACGATGATGACGGCTTCGCGCAGGGTAGCGATGAAGTCGTCGATCGACTCCTCGACGACCTGCGGCTGATCGGACACTTGGTGAATCTCAAGGCCGAGCGGCAAATCCTCCTTGATCGCGGCAATCTCCTTCTGGAGATCCGCACCAAGCGTCAGGATGTTGCCGCCGGGACGCATGGAAACGGCGATGCCCACGGCGGGCTCGCCGTTGAAGTACATCTTCGGGGTCGCAGGCTCGGCATAGCGGCGCGTGACGCTCGCGATATCGCCAAGGCGGAAGGTGCGTCCTGCAGCGCGGATCGGGAGGGCGCGGATCGCCTCGACGTCGTCGAAAGCGCCCGTGACGCGCACATAGACATTGTCCGTCTCCGTCTCAATCATGCCCGCCGGTATCATCTTGCCCTGCGTCTGAATGGCCGCAGCGATGGCATCCGGAGGTATGCCGAGCTGCGCGAGACGCTCGCGCGCCGCCTCGACATAGATCTTCTCGGACTGCACTCCGATGAGTTCGACTTTCTGCACATTTTCGACAGAGAGCAGATCGCGCCGCGTCTTTTCCGCCTGTGCACGCATCTCCTCATAAGACCAGCCGTCGCCCGTCACAGCGTAGACCGAGCCGAAAACATCGTCGAAGCGGTCGTCGTAGTACGGTCCATAAACGCCGTCAGGCAGTGCGCTCTTCTCATCTTCGCAGAGGTTCCGCACGTCGCGCCACGTCGGGCGGATATCTTCCTTCTCCGTCTTGTCGTCCAGCGTCACATAAATGACCGCCCGCCCCTCACGCGAATAACTCCTAAGCTCCTTGAGGCCGGGTACGTCCTGCAGCTTCTTTTCGAGCTTGTCCGTGACCTGCTCCTCCACCTGCTCCGCTGTCGCCCCCGGCCAAGCAACGGACACGACCATCTGACGGATCGTGAAATCGGGATCCTCCATCCGGCCGAGCTTTGCATAAGCGAAGATGCCGCCGAGGAGGATGACGATGATGAAGTACCAGACGAGGCCCTTATTCTTTAAGGAAACTTCCGCGAGATTCTTCATTGTGCATCACCCAGCCTCACCGCATCGCCTTCCCTCAGCTTGTGGACGCCCGCCGTCACAACGACTGCGCCGTCCGGCAGCCCCCGGACGAGCACATCGTTGCCGTCGTATCCATCCACCGTGATCTTTTGCAGGAATACCTTGTTGTCCTCCCCGACGAGCCAGACCGAGGGCGCATCGCCCGGCTGGTAAATCGCCGTAAGCGGCAGGCGTACGGCTGTCGTAGGCGCCTTTCCCACCGCCACGTTCGCCGTCATGCCGAGCGCCAGCCCTGCGGGCGGTTCCGGCACGGAGACGCGGACGCGATAGGTGCGCGATGCCGCATCCGCCATTGGCGCAACCTCGCGCACCGTACCGGGAACCGTACCCGCACCGAGCGCCCAGAAGGATACGGCGACCTCCCTGCCCGGCGGCACATCGGCAAGGCGATCCTCCGGCACGGCGATCTCGACTTCAAGCTCCCCCGTCTGCACGAGCGTCACAACCGTCTGCCCCGCAGCGACGACCTGTCCCGCCTCCGCCATGACGGCAGAAATCACACCCGCCGCATCGGCGGTGAGCGATGTGTAGGAAACGGCATTGTGCCCCTCCGCTGCCTGTGCGAGCGCCTGCCGATAACTCGCCGCCGCCGCCTCGTAGTTCGTCTCGTATTGATCGAGCACGACGGCCGGAATCGCCTGCGCCGCATAGAGCTCACGGTAGCGCGCGAGGTTCGAGGCGGCGAGATCGAGCTGTGCCTGCGCCGCGCTGACCTGCGCATCGCCTTGGCTCGCGCGCTCGACGATGTCCTTAGCGTCAAGGCGCAGGAGTGTCGTGCCGCCCTGCACGCGGTCGCCCACATTGACCGCACGCTCGATGATGCGGCCGCCGACTTGGAACGCCAGATTCTTTTCATAGCGGCCGCGCACACTGCCCGCATAATTCACCGCGCCCGCCGCCTCATTCGTCGCTGTGCGCTCGAAGCGCACTAAAGGCGCTTTCGCCTTCTCAGGTGGTGCATCGCCGCAGCCTGCCACAGCAAAGAGTGCGGCAGCAAGAAGGAGCAGCAAGATTCCTCGTGCTTCATATTTCATAGCCCATACCTCCCCACACGATAAAGCCTCAATGCTCCGTTTTCCTGACGAGCTCACGAAAGTCCGCATTCGTCGAGCGTTCCGCCAAGAGCCGAAACCCCCGCGCCACGACATCGAGCTCCTCCGGCGGCAGCGCCTCGGCCAGCCAATCGACCCAGCAATCCATGACAGAGAGCAGGAAGCCATGCTGCATGCGGCCGTACTCCGTCAAGTAGATGCGCTTCACGCGGCGGTCGACGGCATCCTTCTCGCGGCAGATGAAGCCCTTCGCCTCGAGCAGCTTAACTACGCGCGCCACAGCCGACTTGTCCGCATGGAGGGCACGCGCCAGCTCCTCCTGGCTCGCGCCCTCACAGTCGAAAATCCGCAGCAGCAAAATGTATTCCGCATAGGTAATCTTCAGCGGTCGGCAGGCCTCCAACACATAGCTGCGCGAACGCCTGTCAAGAATGGCAAAATAGCGCGCAATCTGCAAATTCCCCATGGAAATCCTCCTCTCCCCCCTCCCCGCCTTCCAGATGCAGCGACAGCAATTTCGCGCCTGCTTCTTTCCTGCAGGGATGGGCAGGCATATATAGTGAAAGCTTGCAGCGAAGCTCTTAGTTGATTATATCAACTTTTTATTTCTATTGCCACAAAAAATTCGCGCCCCTCATTTCTGTGTGGCAGATGCATGACCTGTTGGAAACGCATCATGCTGTTCCCCCTCCGCCGGGATCCGCCACCTCTATCCAACCGTTGTCATTCACCAGCGCATCCCATGCCTCATGCAGAGCGTCCAGATCCTCATAGAAATCATCCTGGGCGCATTCCAATGCATCGGGAGCGTCGTACTTATACAGATAGATTCCATCTTTTGTCGTATGAAGCATGATCTTATAAATGATTTCCCTGCCATTACAGCGAACCGGCTTTTTGAGCACTGCGTATTTTCTCATCTTTGCACCTCTTCACAGCTTCCAGGAGCAACGAATCCGTTTCCGGCAGATATTGCGGATGATCGTACAAGTTGACTTCCCTATAGCCGGACTTTGGCAGAATTTCTAAGGCAAGGCTGTCCAGAATGTCCATTTCATCGTATGTTTCCGTATCCATATCAATACGAGCATAAAAACAGCCAAGAAATTCATAGGGATCATCTATGGGATTCTTGTGCCATCCGTATATCCAGTAGAGATGCGCAAAATTTATTACCGCTTCCGGCTCTGTACATTTTGCACGCAGATAATCGCATGCCGCACAATATACATCGCTCCAACCATGCTGCCTCACGAGCTCTCCGGCATCGTTCTCGATTTCATACTGCTCCTCTTCCGACATTTCTTCGTCCCAATATCGATGAAAGAGACGCTCGATTTTCTCGTCCAATTCATGATGCGGCAAGATCCGGCCTTCTCTTTCCATATAAGCGTTTCCTTTCATTTCTCAGGCAAAGGCAGGACGGCGGCCATGACGATGTTCTTTGTCAGCACTTCCTTGTTGATATAGTCTCTGAAATTTTGTGAAATATGTCTGCCGAAAGCTTGCCACATTCGTCCGTCATCCGAAATACTTTCGAGGATCGTCACATCAACCACATTCCGAACCTCATCATCGCCGTTTTTCCAAAGATGCTCAATCAAGCCGCAATATTTCTGAAACGCTTCACTCTCTGCCTGAGACTCGAATTCATGCAGCATCGGCGTATTGATCGTTTCCATCGCAAAAACATGCGCGAGCACCTCCCCATATTCCTTGCGATGCTCCGCGCGATACTGCTCATGCTGCAAAAATGCGGCAGCAATGCAGTCCGCCATTTCCTGTATATTCATGCTTCTCATACTCTCGACGCCTTGCCGCGCAACGCCTGCAAGTTCCACCGTGCCGCGGCAGGAAATGAGCGCCTCGCCTTCGAGGAAGAACCGCCTGCCCGTCTCAACGAAGAGCGTGCCGCCCGGCTGATCGACGGCGATGCGCGTGCCCTCCGCCGCGTCTCCCAAAGCGAGCGCGAGCGCGAGACTGCCTGAACCGCAGGCACGCTCAAAGACACGGCTCTCGGCACGCGGCACGGCGACGTAAGGACGGATGCGAAAGTGATCGCGTCCCATGCGCTCAAACGGCACGACTCCGTAAGCATCGGCGTCCGTCTCGCGCATCAGACGGGCAAGCAGCTCGTCGTAATCCGCCGCTGAGAGGTCTGCGGCTTCGACGACGAGATGCGCGATGCCCGGAAGCGATACACATGTTGCCGCGTCTGCGAAGGGCTGCCCTTCAAACGAAAGCCCCGCAAGCGAAAACCGCCTCAGCTCATGCGCCTGCGGCATCTCGGCGCGTGCCAGCCAATGTCCTGCACCGAGCGGACGCGCCTCCGCCCGAAGAGGCCCTTCCGCACCCGAGCACTCAATAAAAAAAGGTGACTCAGCACCTTCAGCTGCCGCCAGAGCCGCCGCCGAAAGCGTCGCATTGCCGCAGAACTCGCCGCCCGACATCTCGATGCGAAGAAGCGCCTCCTCGGAATGCGGCGCAACGAGGAAACCCGCCTGCTCCGCCGCCAGATGATCGTAATCCATCGCCTCAGCGAGGAGCGCGGCACGCGCCTCCTGTGCGGCCTCCCCGCGCAAAAACACCGTCGTATTTCCCAGCGGACTCAGCTTGATGAAATCCAATTCCATGATTCGTCTCCCAAAACCTCAAGATACAGCAAGGCTGTGCACAAGCCCCAAGCTCGCGCACAGCCTTCAAAACTACAACTTCGTGATGTCCTTGCCGAACCACTTCTCCGAGATCTTCGCCATCGTGCCGTCGGCGCGCATCTCGTCGATGACCTTCTGCATCTTCTCCTTGAGCGCCGTGTCGTCCTTGCGGTAAGCGACGCCGAACTGCGTCACGGGGCCGACGTGACCGTCGAGCGCGGCAATCTTGTCGGGGTGCTTCGACATGTAGTAGCGGCCGATGATCTCATCGCAGACAATCGCATCGACGCGGCCGTTTTCAAGATCCATGAACGCCGACAAATAGTCTGCGTACTTCTTGACGTCCTTGTAGCCCGTCGCGTCCTTGTGACCGTCCACATAGTCCTCCGCCGTGCCCGAAGCGCTCTGCGTCGCGACGATCTTGTCCTTAAGGTCGTCTTCCTTCGCGATCGAGGCGTCGTTCGCACGCTTGAAGATCACCTGCTGATCGTTCATGTACGGCTCGGAAAAGAGCAGATTCTTCTTGCGCTCCTCCGTGATTTCCAAGCCATTCCACAGCGCGTCGATGCGACCACTCTGAATCTCAGCCTCCTTGCTTGCCCAGTCGATGCCCTTGAACTCGACCTCCGTGCCGAGGCGCTTCGCCGCCTCTTTCGCCAATTCCACGTCGAAGCCCGTGATCTCGTTCTTCTCGTCGAGGAATCCCA
>ERZ773099.3176-NODE-3176-length-10738-cov-3.160067_pt1 | contig 10738 bp, 9 predicted proteins | sample MGYA00511120_ERZ773099 | MGnify/ENA primary metagenome ERZ773099 (study PRJEB29015, sample SAMEA2738012) | human oral metagenome | biome: human oral; feature: human-associated habitat; material: dental | place: China | collected 2104 ... | reverse complement strand
TTTTTTACAAGTTCGCTTGATATTGAGCCGTATTTTCTGTGGCGCGAGTCATTTTTCTTCGTGCTCATAGAAGCCATGATGCCTGAATGTTGATTCAGACATCATATGCTTGTCATCAATATAAGTTAACGCGTTGTTGGATTTCGGCTGCAGCCCCGTTGTTCAGGCATCGCTCTTGTCCGTGGGTTTGTGCAGCTTTTTCTCGGCGTCCGCCCAGCCCTGGGAACCACCGCTCTCCTGCCCCATCGGGAAGGCACCGGGGAAGCTGCTGAACATGTTGCAGGCCTGCTGCTGCATCTGATCCTGCATCTGGAAGAACAGGTTCTTGCTCTGTTCCAGGTAGTTGCTCATCATGCTCTGCATCATCGGCGCCTGACCCTGCATGAACTGGGTCCAGAGTTCGGCGCTGGGCACGCCCTGGCCTTCGTACAGGTTCCGTGACTGGGCCTGCATGCGGTTCTGCACTTCGATGAAGGTCTGCAGGGTCTTTTCCAGATAGGCACCCATCATGCCCTGCATGGCGTGGCCGTAGAAGCGGATCATCTGCGCCAGCATCTGCTCGGAAAACAGTGGTGCGCCGCCAGCCTCCTCATCCAGGATGATCTGCAGCAGGATGCTGCGGGTGAGGTTTTCCTGCGTCTTGGCGTCCTGCACCTGGAAGCTCTCGCCATCCAGGACCAGCTGCTTGATGTCGGCCAGCGTGATGTAGGCGCTGGTCTGCGTGTCGTAAAGTCGACGGTTGGGGTATTTCTTGATCAGCCTGGTCGTGGGGGCCATCGGGTGCTCCACTGCTGGATGGGTTGTCGTCGTTTACGGCATGATACCTGCTTGGTCAGGGCGTCTGCCGGGGGTGAATCCGGTGGCTCCAGAAGCCATCAACACATGTGCAGGCCACCGTTGACGGAGAAGTCGGCGCCGGTGGCAAAGCCGGCATCGTCGGAGGCCAGCCAGGCCACGATGGAGGCAATCTCGGCAGGTTCGCCCAGTCGGCGCACCGGGATGGTGGACACGATGCGATCCAGCACGTCCTGACGGATGGCCTTCACCATGTCGGTGGCGATGTAGCCGGGCGAGACGGTATTGACGGTGATGCCCTTGCTGGCCACTTCCTGGGCCAGGGCCATGGTGAAGCCGTGCAGGCCGGCCTTGGCGGTGGAGTAGTTGGTCTGACCGAACTGCCCTTTCTGGCCGTTGACCGAAGAGATGTTGATGATGCGTCCCCAGCCCTTTTCCAGCATGCCGTCGATGACCTGACGGGTGACGTTGAACATGGAGTTGAGGTTGGTGTCGATGACGGCACGCCAGTCCTCGACCGACATCTTGCGAAAGAGCCCGTCGCGGGTGATGCCGGCGTTGTTGACGACGATGTCGGGGTTGCCGAATTCGGCCTTGACCCGGTCGAAGGCCGCAACGGTGGAGTCCCAGTCGGCGACGTTGCCGACCGAGGCATGGAAGATGTAGCCCTCTTCCTTCTGCTGCTCCAGCCAGGCGCGGGTGTCGCGGCTGGGGCCGGCCCCGGCAATGACGACATGCCCTTCCCGGGCCAGGCGTCTGCAGATGGCGGTTCCGATGCCGCCCATGCCGCCGGTCACGTAAGCGATGCGCTGTGCCATGATTCAGATCCTCTCCTTGACGTAACGGCCGGGTGCCGGCTCGATGGGGGGATACTGCGCGGAGCCGGGCGCGGTGGGGGCTGGCACGGCCTTGCCCTGGTGGCTTTCCAGCCACTGATACCAGTCGGGCCACCAGCTGCCGGCATGTTCCTTGCCCTGTGCCTGCCATTGCTCGGGTGTGAGACCGGCGATGTCGGGGCCGGTGGCGTAGCTGCGTTTCTGTTTGGCGGGCGGATTGACGACGCCAGCGATATGGCCGCTGGCGGCCAGCACGAAGCGCGGCTTGCCGCCCAGCGCCTGGGCTGATTCGTAGCCGCCCTGCCAGGGCACGATATAGTCCTCGCGGGCGCACAGCACGTAGGTGGGCACGTCGATGCGCCTGAGATCGATGGGTTCCCCCAGGCTCTGGAAGACACCGGGCTGCACCAGTTCGTTCTGCAGGTACAGATGGCGCAGGTAGGTGCAGAACATGGGGCCGGCCAGATTGGTGCTGTCCGAGTTCCAGTACAGCAGGTCAAAGGGCGGTGGGGTCTCGCCCTTCAGGTAGTTGCCCACCACATAGTTCCAGACCAGCTCGTTGGGCCGCAGGAAGTTGAAGGTGAGCGCCAGATCCTTGCCGGGCATGATGCCCCGCTGGCCGATGGTGCCTTCTCGCAGGGCCAGCTGCATCTCGTCGATGAAGATGCCCAGCACGCCCGGATGGGTGGAGTCCAGCAGCGTGGTGAGCAGCGTGAGCGAGGCAGCAGGTTTCTCGCCCTTGGCGGCCAGCGCAGCCAGCGCGGTGCACAGCAGCGTGCCACCGATGCAGAAGCCCAGCAGGTTGATGGTCGGCTGACCGCTGATGGCCTGCACGACGTGGATGGGATCGACGATGCCCTTCTGCAGATAATCGTCCCAGCCCAGCGTGCAGTCCGGATCCTGGATGTTGCGCCACGAGACGACAAAGACGGTGTGTCCCTCGGCAACGGCATGGCCGATGAAGGAATTGCTTGGCTGCAGGTCCAGGATGTAGTACTTGTTGATGGCAGGCGGGATGATCAGCAGCGGCCGTTCACCGACCGAGGGTGTGGCGGGCTGGTACTGGATGAGCTGGACAAGCTCGTTCTGGTAGATGACGGTGCCCGGGGTCGTGCAGACGTTGCGGCCGACCTCGAAGGCATCGGCTGGCGTCTGCGAGATGCGGCCCTGCTGCAGGTCGTTCAGCAGGTTCTGGATGCCCTGGCGCAGGCTCTCGCCCTGGGTCTCGATCATCCGCTGCTGGGCATCCGGATTGGTGGCCAGGAAGTTGGCGGGTGAGACGGCATCGATCCACTGCTGCACGGCAAAGCGCAGGCGATCCTGCGTGCGTTCATCGGATTGCACCAGGGCGACAGAGCGCTGCAGGAATTCCGAATGGAAGCGGTACCAGGCCGCCTGCCAGCCAAAGAGCGGCTGCTTCTGCCAGGCCTCGGCCGCAAAGCGCCGGTCATCGCCCAGCTCGGGGGCGGCGCCCGACATATGCTGATTCAGCTGGGCCTGGAAGCGCTGCATGAACTCGGCCTGCAAGGCGGACAGCGCCTCGGGATCGATGTGCCAGGTTGGCGCTGCAGTCGCGGTGTCCGGGTGCTTGCCCTTCGGCTGAGACGACCCGGTGCGGGGCTTCTTGCGCTGCCGGGCGGATGGCGAGGTCGTGGCCAAGATTGGTCTCCTTGGGGTGCTGTTTCGCCCTGTGTCCCCGGGCGTGGCCCTGTCGGATCATTGTAGGCGCTGACACACACCCTCACCATGGCTCAGCGGATGGGGAAAACCATGAAGACCGGCTGATGTCAGGGGGGAGCCGGGCGGTTCATGCCTTGTCCGTGGCACGGAATAAGCTGCGTGTTGGATGCGGACCATGGGCGGCCCGTGCGGGATGTCCGTGGAGCGCCCGGACGCGGCACAATGCAGGCATGCTGATCATCATCATTGCCTGGCTCTACGTGGTCATCCTGATGTCGATGACCGAACACTCGGTCATCGCCGGTGTCATGACCTTCCTGCTCTACGGCGTGCTGCCACTGTCGGTGGTGGTGTACCTGCTGAACACGCCAGCCCGGCGGGCATGGCGCAAGGCGGCAGAAGCGCAGAAGGACACGGCGGCGGTGACGGAAGATGCGGAAGGATCCGATCGATAGCCTCAGGATGCCTCAGGATTTCCGTCAGGGCTTGATCCAGATGAGCCCGGCCATCCGCCCGCAGGTCTGGTCGCGGCGATAGCTCCAGAAGCGCGCGGGATCAGAAAAGGTGCAGGCTCCGGCCGTGTGGATGTCGGAGATGCCCAGCGCGTGCAGGTGCTGGCGGGCCAGTTCCGGCAGGTTGGCCAGCCATTTGCCGGGTTTTCTGCCGGGCTGGAAGGCGGATTCTGCGCGCACTGTGCACTGCGCGTCTTCCTGTTTCGGTGGCCTGCCCTGCAGATTGGTCGCCATGTCCTGCGCGGCTGCAATGAAGGCGGCACGCACCTCGTCGCCGACCTCGAAGACGGCGGAGCCGATGCTGGGGCCCAGCCAGGCTACGATGTCGGCGTCGGGCACTTTCTGGCGCATTCTCTGGACGGTGGCCTGCAGGATGCCGCCCGCCAGGCTGCGCCAGCCGGCATGGGCCGCGCCGATCACCCTACCCTGTCGGTCGGCCAGCAGCACGGGCAGGCAGTCGGCCACCTGCACGGCCAGGGCGATGCCGGGCCGGGTGGTGATCTGGGCGTCGGCTTCCGGCTCGGGGACAGGGGGATCCGTCGCCGGGATCATGTCGGCGCCGGCCGATATTCCTTGGACGTGGGTCTGCGGTTCCTGCGAAGGTGCGTGGCGGTTCGTCCCTCGGGATGCGTCGGTATCGGGATGCGTTTCATCCAGATCCAGCACGCGGATGCCGTGGACCTGTTTCAGCCACGAGATGGGCTGGCCAATGATGGCTTCCACCCGCCGGCGGTTCTCGTGTGCCGCGGCAGGGTCATCACCGCAATGAATGCCCAGGTTCAGGCCACCCGGAGCCGATCCGGTGGATCCGGACGCTGCCAGAGCGGGCGATGGGGCCTTGGGGCAGGCTTTTCCTTGCCGGGGAGTCAGCCCGTCAGATGCTGCCGGTGTAGCGTCACCCGAAGGCGTGTGGCCTGCGGGATTGGCGTAAGCCCCCCAGGGCCCCTGGCTCACGCCGCCGCTGCGCAGGGTGAAGGTCCAGCCCACCAAGGGATGCGGTGCCGACGGCATGGGCAGGAAGGCGTGGTCGTCGTTCAGGGAGATCGTCATGGCGTCTGTTCCTTCAGGCCCCTTCTGATGAAGCGGCCGGGGGCTGGGCGGGCAATGCAATCTGTAACTCGGCAGCTAACGTCAGCAGGTCGGACGGGATGGGGGCAACAAACACCTGCGACTCCTGGGTGGCAGGATGGATGAGCTGGAGCTGCCACGCGTGCAGGGCCTGCCGGGCAAAGCCGGCCAGTGGCTTGCCACCGTACAGGGTGTCGCCCACCAGCGGATGGCCGATGTGGGCCATGTGCACGCGGATCTGGTGGGTGCGACCGGACTCCAGCTTGCAGAGAATGGCGGCGGCCTCGGCATCGGGGCTGGCGGCGAGCAATCGGTAATGGGTGCGGGCCGGCTTGCCGGCAGGCGGCTGCACGACGGCCATGCGCAGGCGGTTGCGTTCGTCTCGGCCAATGTTGCCCTCGACGGTGCCTTGGGCCAGCGTCTGGCCACAGGAGATGGCCAGGTAGCGTCGTCCCATCTGCCGGCTGGCCAGCTGGGCGGTCAGGCTGGCAAAGGCGCGTTCGCTGCGGGCGCAGACCAGCAGGCCACTGGTGTCGCGGTCCAGCCGGTGGACGATGCCGGCCCGTGGCAGCCGGGCGGCCTTCGGGTCGGCATGCAGCAGGCCGTTCATGAGGGTGTTGCGCCAGTTGCCGGGGGCGGGATGGGTGACGAGCCCGGCCGGCTTGTCGATGACGGTGATGTCGGCGTCCTGATGGACGATGGCAAGCGGCACCGGGTCGGGCGCAAAGGCGGTGTCGCTTTCCAGCGGCTGCGGTTCGACCTCGATGCTCTCGACGCCCTTCAGGCGCAGCGAAGGCAGCCGTACCTGCTGGTCGACACGCACCGCTCCCAGGGCGATCCAGCGCTGGATGCGTGTGCGCGAAATGCCGTCGAGCCGTTCCTGCAGATAACGGGTCAGGAACTGGTCCAGCCGCTGGCCCTGCCCCTCACGGGCATCGATGACAAGGAGCGTGTCGGGTGTGGATTCGGTGCTGAGGTCGTCGGACAGGCTCATGATGATGGGGCGGCGGGAACGGCCGGAAGCTGAAGGATGCCCGGGCAAGGCGGGTTGGCGGCTCGTGCGCTTTTGGCCGGCCTAGCGTCTAGTTTAGTCAATAGTTGTCAATAGACGGTGCCGGGGTGGCGTGACGGCAGGCCGTGACCATCCGATACGCTTCGTGGCTGCCCGGGCGACAGGGCGTTTTACGCGTGCCGCTGGGGGGCTGTCTATAATCGGCCGCTTATTCGGAGGAATGTTCGGATGTGGCAAGGCAACAGGCAGATGGCAAGGCAGCATGATGCGGACGCAGCGCCGGAGACGGGTCTCGGGGGGCTGCGTGCCGCCGGGATGACCGATGACCGCGTGCAGCGCACCCGCGCAGCCCATGCCGGCAGGGCCACGGCACGTCGTGCCTCGGGCTGGCTGGCCGTGCTAGCTGCGAGTGTGCTGCTGGCAGGCTGTGCGGCCACCGACAAGGACCCCACCGCAAACTGGACGGCCGAGCAGCTGTATGCCGATGCCAAGGCGGATCTGGATGCGGGCAACTGGGCCAGCGCCATCAAGGGCATGGAGCGGCTGGAGTCGCGCTATCCGTTCGGCAGTTATGCGCAGCAGGCGCAGCTGGACATCGCCTGGGCGCATTACAAGGAAGGCGACCGGGCCGAGGCGCTCTCGTCGATCGACCGCTTCATCCGGCTGCATCCGGCCCACGAGCGGCTGGACTATGCGTATTACCTGAAGGGACTCGTGAACTTCAGCAACGGCACCGGGCTGATTGCCCGCTGGGCGGGCCAGGACGCTTCCGAGCGCGACCTGGCGGCCACGCGCGAGGCCTATGACGCCTTCCAGCAGGTGGTGAACCGCTTCCCGCAGAGCCGCTACCGCGAGGATTCGATTGCGCGGATGCGCTCGCTAGTCAACAGCATGGCCTCGGGCGAGGTGCATGTGGCACGCTTCTACCTCAGCCGCGGGGCCTACGTGGCCTCAGCCAACCGGGCGCAAGGGGTGCTGTCTTCCTATCAGGGCACGCCGGCGACCGAGGATGCGCTGAACATTCTGGCCACCTCGTACGAGCGGCTGAATCTGCCGGACCTGCGTGACGACACGGTGCGGGTGCTGGCACGCACTTGGCCTCAGAGCGCCTATCTGAAGAATTTCCCCAAGCCGAAGGATCCGGATCCGAACGCGGAGCGGCCGGCTGACGCCAACACGGCGCCCTTGCAGACGGCCCCGCTAATTCCGGACCTGCCCGAATCGCTTCGCCAGAATCCGGACACGGGAGGCGGTGATTCCGGCAGTGCGCCGGCACCGAACCCGATGGAAGGAATGCCGGGGATCTGATTCCGGGCGTGGCGGGTCAGTGTTCCGCCAGAAAGTCCAGCGCCTCCTCGAAGCTCTCCAGTCGCCGGAACGGGGGCAGGCTGGAGAGGATGCGGGCGCCATAGCTGCGGGTGCGCAGGCGCTCGTCGCAGATTACCAGCAGGCCCCGGTCGGTCTCGGTCCGGATGAGACGGCCTGTGCCCTGCTTGAGCGCCAGCGTGGCCTGCGGCAGGGCCAGTTCCCGGAAGGCATGCTGGCCGCTGCGGGCCATGGCCTGGCTGCGGGCGCGGAAGATCGGGTCGTCGGGCGGTGCAAAGGGCAGCTTGTCGATGATGACCAGCGAGAGCTTGTCACCGGCGATGTCCACGCCTTCCCAGAAGCCGGCCGACCCCACCAGCACGGCGGCCTCGGCCTCACGAAAGCGCGTCATCAGTTCATGCCGGGGGGCTTCGCCCTGCATCAGCACATCGATGTCGTCACCGGCCTGGGCGCGCAGCTGCTCGGCAATGGTGCGCATGGCGCGCAGTGTCGTGCACAGCACGAAAGCGCGGCCGCGGTTGCGGCGGATCAGCGGCCAGGCCTGACGGGCGACCCGCTCGGGAAAGTCCGGCGCCGTGGGGCTGCCCAGTCCGCGCGGGATCCACAGGGCTGCCTGTTGGGGATAGTCGAAGGGGCTGGCCACCTGCATCTGCCAGGCCTCGGGCATGCCCATCTGGCGGGCGAAGTGCGCCAGGCTGTCGTCCACGGCCAGGGTGGCCGAGACGAAGATCCAGGTGCCGCCCAGGTGCTCGCGCTGCTCGGCAAAGCGCTGGGCGACCGACAGCGGCGTGGTGCGAAGCTGGGCGTGGTTGTCGGTGGTCTGGGCCCAGAGGATCAGGTCGTCGGTGGATTCGGTGGGCTCAGCCGGTGAAGCGGGCGTGAGTTCGGCCGCGATGCCGGCAAAGACTGACGCGGCCGGCTCCCCTGCCCGACCGCCTGGCTCGGGTCCGGATGCCGTGGAAACCGGGGGTTCCTGCGGGTCGGGCCCCGCCCGGGGGCTTTCGGGATGGCAGGCGCGATCAAAGGCCCGGTGCCAGTGGCGCAGCCGGCTCAGCAGCTCCAGCGTGCGCTCCTGCAGATGGGTCAGATCGGCCGAGGCGGCAGCGACCGGGCGCAGGGCTTCGGCGTGCTCTTCCAGCACTTCCTCCACGTCGGGCAGCACGTCGCTCAGCCATTCGTTCACGTCCTGGGCGTCGGCGGCCTGAAGTTCGTCCAGCCCCAGACGCAACATGCCGGGCGGCAGGGCCAGCCGCAGCCGGCCAGCCACCTGCTCCAGCTGGCGGTAAAGCCCGGGCCAGTCGGCCAGGCCGGGAGCGTCCTGGTTGCCGGTTCGCAGGCTCTCGCGCCCCAGATCCAGCAGCTGACGGGTTGAGACGGTGTTGCCGAAGAATTCGGTGGCAATGTCGGGCAGCTGGTGGGCCTCATCGAAGATGAGGATGTCGGCCTTGGGCAGGAAGTCGCCGATGGCGTCGTCCTTGAGCGACAGGTCGGCGCAGAACAGGTGGTGGTTGACGATCAGCACGTCGGCCTTCTGGGCCTGCTGACGGGCCTTCATCAACGGACAGTGGCGCAGCTCCGGGCAGTCCTGTCCCAGGCAGTTGTCGCGGGTGGAGGTGGCGAACTGCCAGGCGGGGTCTTCTTCGGAGAGCTGGGTGCAGCCGGCGCGGTCGCCGGTCTCGCTGAGGGCTGCAAAGCGCTCGATGATCCGCAGTCGTGCCGGGATCTGGGGATCGCGGAAACGCCCGTCACGCAGCGCACGCGACAGGTGCACGGGGCAGACATAGTTGGCACGGCCCTTGAGTACCGCGACGACGGCATCGCTGCCCAGGGCCTGCCGGATGCGCGGCACGTCACGCTGATGGAGCTGGTCCTGCAGCTGGCGGGTGGCGGTGGAGAGCAGCACGCGCTTGCCCGAGAGCAGCGCGGGCACGAGGTACGCAAAGGTCTTGCCGATGCCGGTGCCGGCATCGACCATCAGCACGGCCTGGGCGTCGATGGCATCGGCAATGGCCTCGGCCATTTCCTGCTGACCGGGACGCTGCCGGTAGCCGGAATCCTGCCGTGCCAGCGCTCCCCGGGGCCCGAAGGCGGTGCGGGTGGCCTCCAGCAGAGCGTCGTCGGTGTCGGCTTCCTCGGCGGTGGATGGGTTGGACAAGGTGGGTGCAGGCGTATCGGGCAAGACGATGCCTGGATGGCAACGGGAAGGCCCGGATGATAAAGGGATGGGCCCGGGAAAGGACAGACCGGGCACTGCCACTGTGGCAGGAAGAGACCGCGCCTTCAGCCCAGCCGATCCGCCTGGGCGCGGCGCGCCTCGTTGCGGTAGGTGTCGGACTGCATCTCGTGCAGCCGGCTGGCGGTGCGGACGAACTCGTGGGCCATGGCGCCTGACGTGTAGAGCTGGTCGGGTGGCACCTCGGCCGAAATGACCAGGTTGACCTTCTGGTCGTAGAGCACGTCGATGAGCCAGGTGAAGCGCCGGGCCTCGGAGGCCATGCGCGAATCCATCTGCGGCACGTCCGATAGCATGACGGTGTCGAAGCGCGAGGCGATGTCCAGATAGTCGTTCTGTGAACGGGCGGTCCGGCACAGGGTGTCGAAGTCGAACCAGACCACCTCATCGGCGCAGCGCACGGCGCGAAGCGGCCGGTTCTCGACGATCAGCTCGGGCGAGATCTCGGCGCCGTCGGAAAGGCGCGCAAAGGCCGCTTCCATGGCGGTGCGGTTGGCGTCATTCAGTGGCGACAGGTAGGCCGGCACGCCCTTGATGGTGAGCTGCCGGTAGTCGGTGCCGACATCGACCGACATCACGTCCAGATTCCGGTTCAGCAGTGCGATGGCCGGCAGGATGGCATCGCGGTGCAGGCCGTCCGGATACAGGGCATCCGGCACGTAGTTGCTGGTCATGACGAAGACCAGGCGATGCTGGAAGAACGCGTGCAGCAGGCGCTCCAGGATCATTGCATCGGCGATGTCCGAAATATGGAACTCGTCGAAGCAGATGATGGCGTAGCGCTCGGCGGCGCGGCGGGCCACTTCGTCGAGCGGGTTGGCCATGGCCTTGAGGGTGCGCAGCTCCTGGTGCACGGCCCGCATGAATTCGTGGAAATGCAGGCGGGTCTTGCGGGGCGTGGGCAGGGCCTCGAAGAAGCAGTCCATCAGGAAGCTCTTGCCGCGCCCCACGCCGCCATACATCCAGACGCCGCGCGGCGGTACCTTGCCGCGCGACATCAGCCGCTTCAACAGGCCGCCGGGGCGGTTGTCGAAGTCGGCCAGCTCGTCGGCCAGCTTCTGCAGTCGTTCGATGGCGGCCCGCTGGGCCGGGTCGGCGGTGTAGCCGCGCTCGGCCAGCCGGGCTTCGTAGCGACCGATGACGTTGGGCATGGTGTGACGAGCCGATGGCACTTACATGTTGAGTGCGCGTTTCTCGACCGCAAGCGCTGCCTCGCGCACTGCCTCGGACATCGACGGGTGCGGGTGGCAGATGCGGGCGATGTCCTCGGACGAGG
>ERZ773099.3175-NODE-3175-length-10741-cov-4.624088_pt1 | contig 10741 bp, 12 predicted proteins | sample MGYA00511120_ERZ773099 | MGnify/ENA primary metagenome ERZ773099 (study PRJEB29015, sample SAMEA2738012) | human oral metagenome | biome: human oral; feature: human-associated habitat; material: dental | place: China | collected 2104 ... | reverse complement strand
AGGCGACGAGAATCTGCGCCGCGCCGTACGCGAGGGCGTTGCGAAGCTGAACATCTATACGGATTTCCTCACGGGTGCGATGGCGGAGATCAAGGCGGCGCATACAGACTCGCTGATCGAGACGCAGAAGGCGGCGGACGAGGGAATGCGCAGGGTGCTTACGCATTACATCAATCTTATTTCCAAAATATAAGCACGCGAGCTGTCGATTTTCGGCAGCTTTTTCATTCGGCGCATAAGGATTGGAACAAAAGACAAGAGCATCAGTTTGCATGGAAGCACATTTACAAAAATTCAATAAAGTATTTATTGTAAAAAATATCACCCGATGCTATAATTCAATCGATATATGAAGACGACGCGGAGGGAGGCGATTTCTTGCAGACGGAGATGCTTCTCGGCGGACTGTTTCTGCTGTTTGTCATCCAAGTGGCCGGCACGCATTTGCAGGTCAGGGAGTACAAGCGCGCCGTGCGCGAGATGCACAAATTGGGCAATGTCGGCATCGGTTCGCGCCGCCGCCGGCTCGGTCCCTCGAACATCGTGATCATCGCCTGCAATTCGGACGGCGAGATTCTGGACGGACGCATGATGCAGGGGATGACCATCCTCAGCCGCTTCCGTCCGATGGAGGATATCGTGGGGCGGACGATTTACCGCCTGCATGAGGAGTATGCGGCGCTCCCGGAGAAGCGGCGCGCACATTACAAGGGGCATATGCAGGCGCTCGAGGCGCTGATGACGCGCCTGCGGCCGGCAGAGGAGCCGGACCCTGCATAGCGCAGTGTTCGGAGAATATATGGAGTAAGGCAGTTCATCGCATAGGAGGAAAACGCATGTATAAATCTGTGAAGATTGTCGCAGGAAAAGGGGGCTGGGGAGGTCCGCTCGTCCTTGTTCCGACGGAGACGCGGAATAAGATCGTCAGCGTTACGGGCGGCGGCGTTCACCCGCTCGCAGCGCAGATTGCAGAGATGACGGGCTGTGAGACGGTGGATGGATTCTCGACAGGGGTGCCGGATGAGGAGATCCTGCTCGCTGTTGTGGACTGCGGCGGTACAGCGCGCTGCGGCGTCTATCCGAAGAAGGGAATTCTGACGGCGAATGTTCTGCCTGTCGGCAAGACAGGGCCGCTTGCGCAGTTCATTACGAAGGAGCTTTACGTTTCGGCCGTCGATATGTCCTGTCTGTCCTATGCGGACGAGGCGGAAAGCACGACCGCGGCAGAGGCGGCGCCCGCCTATGCGCCTAAGAGCAAGGCGCAGGCAAAGGCGGAGATCGCGGCGCTGCAGAGCGGGCGCGAAAAGAATTTTGTCACGCGCCTCGGCATCGCGATCGGCGGCGTTGTCAATAAGTTCTATGCCGCGGGACGCGAGACGATCGACATCACGATCAAGAGCATCCTGCCGTTCATGGCGTTCGTCTCCATGATTCTCGGCATCATCAGCGTCTCGGGACTTGGCAATATCATTGCGAATACCATCTCACCGCTCGCGAGCACGCTGCCCGGCATGCTCGTCATCTCGCTCATCTGCGCGATTCCGTTCATTTCACCGGTTCTCGGCCCGGGTGCGGTCATCGCCCAGGTCGTCGGCACGCTGCTCGGCGCACAGATCGGCATGGGCAACATCCCGCCGCAGTATGCGTTGCCCGCGCTCTTCGCGATTAACGCGCAGGTCGGCGCCGACTTCGTCCCCGTTGGACTCAGTCTTGGCGAGGCGGATCCCGAGACGATCGAGCTCGGCGTTCCGGCCGTTCTCTACTCGCGTGTCATTACAGGCCCTCTGGCGGTGCTGATCGCCTATGCGGCAAGCATCGGACTTTACTAATCGGGAGGGATATAGTATTATGGAACTGATAGCAGCAGCAGCAAACGGCTTTATGGATCTCTTCCGCGCAGGTGCGGCGACATTTACCTCGTGGGTGACGGGGATCATTCCCTTGCTCGTCATCATGATGACGGCGGTCAACTCGCTGATCAAACTCATCGGTGAGGAGCGCGTGAACGGTGTGGCTCAGCGCGCGACGGAGAACATCATCACGCGCTATACGGTGCTGCCCGTGTTGGCGGTGCTTTTCCTCGGCAACCCGATGTGCTATACGTTCGGCAACTTTGTCGATCAGAAGTACAAACCCGCTTACTATGACGCGGCGGTCAGCTTCGTGCATCCCGTGACGGGACTCTTCCCCCATGCGAACGGCGGCGAACTCTTCGTCTATATGGGGATTGCGGCCGGCATTACGGCGCTCGGACTGCCGCTCGGTGATCTTGCCGTCCGCTATTTCTTCGTCGGCATTGTCGTCATCCTGATTCGCGGCATCGTCACCGAGAAGATCTATCTCTATATGAAGCGCCGTGAGGAAAAACAGGCATAGGAAACAGTCTGGCAAGACAGGGGGATGCGGTATGAAATTCTATTGTGAAATCACGAGCTGGGGCGAGGAGGCTCTCCTCTTCCTGGATGATCCGAACGCCAACTTCATCATTATCTTCAACAACAATGCTCCGGCGGAGCTGGCGGAGTTCTCTGTCCTGCATACGCCGGCGAATTACAATGCAGACCCTGCGGTCGGCGACACGATGATCATCTGTGATAAGGCGTTCAACATCAAGGCGATCGGCGATGAGGCTCTGCATACGCTGAAGGAACTCGGTCACTGCACACTCTCCTTCAAGGGCGGAACGACGCCCGAACGGCCCGGCTGCATCATGCTGCAGGGGGATGCTCCGCTCACGAAAGAGGATGTCAAGATGGGAGCCAGCATCGAAGTCTACTGAGATGATGCCACAGGGGGCTGCCGCTGCAGCGGCAGCCCTTTTTTCGGCAATTTGATAGAAAATATGTCAATGAGGATGACAAAAGATAGAATGTGTTCTGTACGCAAAAGGGGGTTGCCATGAAGAAAATTGTTGATGATGTGCGCTTGATCTTCAAATGCTGCAGTCTTTACTATCAAGACGGCCTCGGGCAGAAGGAGATCTGCGAAGTGCTCGGCATTTCGCGTCCCACCGTCTCGCGTATGCTCACAATCGGCAAGGAGCGCGGCATCGTCCGCATCGAGATCCAGAATCCGGATAACATCGCCTACGGGAAGATGGAGCGTGAGCTGGAGAAGAAATTTAATCTGCAGGAGGTTATCATCGTTCCGTCCAGCCCGATCTCGGACGGACAGTATCCGATCAACTCTGAGATCGGCAGCGCAACGCTCGAGTATCTGTCTCGTGTTTTGCTGGACGGCTATCTCGTCGGTATTACGATGGGGCTTTCGATACAGAATGTCGTGCGTTCGGATTACTTTATCCGCAGCCCGATCAAGGCGACCTTCGTGCCGCTTGTGGGCGGAGTGGCGGAGAGCCGCCTCGATATTCACTCGAACTACCTTGCGCAGGAGTTTGCCGATCGCTTTGTCGGAGACTGTGTTCAGTTCTTCTCTCCGGCTGTGTTCTCGCAGCGTGAGGTCCTCGAAGGGTTTTTGCAGGAGAAGACGATCCAGAACGTGATCCGCCTGTATGCGCGCCTCGACCTCGTGCTCATGGGCATCGGCGTCCCCACAACCGAGCATTCGACCATTCTTCGGACAGGATATGTCGATCACACGATCCTCGAAGAGTTCACGGTGCGCGGTGCGGTAGGGGACATCGCTCTGCGGTATTTTGACGAGAACGGCGACACGACTCCGTTTCAGGACTTTAACGACCGCGTAGCAGGCATTTCGCTCGCCGCGCTGAAAAAGATTCCGCGCCGTGTCGGCGTTGCGGGCGGACGTCATAAAAAGGACGCCGTGCTCGGCGCCATCCGCGGCGGATTCATCAACGTGCTGATCACGGATATTGACTGCGCCGAGAACCTCCTTTAGTGCGGTTGTAAAAAAGAAAATCTATGGTACAATGCAGATAATTTCTTTGGGATTTGTGAGGTGCACATCTGCATGAACGATGAGAAAAATCTTGCGTGGCCGGTTTATCTCCTGCTGCTCGTCATCATATCTTTTCAGATTCTGTACGGGATCGGCGGGACGGCTTTGCTGGATCCTGACGAGCCAGTCTACGCAGAGACGGCGAAGGAGATGATCCGCTTCGGTGACTACCTTTCGCCGCGCATCTACAATGAATTCTGGTATGACAAACCGCCGATTTTCTACTGGCTTGTCGCGGCTTCATTCAAGCTGTTCGGCGGATTCAGCGAGCTGACGGCGCGTCTTCCTGCTGCGCTCATGGCGATCGGCTCGATCCTTATGACGGCGCTCGCGTCGGCGCGTCTTTTCGGTGCGCGCACAGGGTTCTGGTCGGGGATTGTCATGGGGACGAGCGTCATCCTCATGTATATGGGCAAGGCTTCTGTGACCGACAGTACGCTGCTGTTCTTTATGACGGCGGCGCTCTTTTCGTTCGTTCACCGTCAGTATTGGCTGATGTATCTTGCCTGCGGTCTCGCGGTGATGACGAAGGGACCGATCGGCATTGTGTTCCCGGGCGGGATTATATTTTTCTATCTGCTCATCACACGTCAGCTCGAGCAGCTGCTGCGCATGCACATCCTGCGCGGCATTCTCCTTGTCGCTGCCATCGGGCTGCCGTGGTATATCTATATGTACGAGGTGCACGGCATGCCGTTCACCTATGAATTCATCGGCTTTCACAACGTCAGCCGCTTTACCGCGCCTCTGCACCCCGTGCGTGCGCACTGGTGGTTCTATTTCCCCGTTGTCATTCTTGGGTTCTTTCCGTGGACGGGGCTGCTCTTTCAGTCGGTGAAAAATGCATTTCACCGCAGCTTTGGTGAGGAGGCGCAGCTGCTCGCGTTCTTCCAGGTGTGGTGGATCTTTGTGCTCGTATTCTTCTCCATCGCCCAGACAAAACAGGTCTCCTATATGCTCCTGCTGACGCCTGCGCTCGCGACGATCATCGGATGGAATCTCGCGCGCATGCTGGATGACTGGCGGCATACACATCTCGCCTGGGCCGGCGGGAGTGCGCTCATGTTCCTCGTGCTCGGGCTCGGCTGGCTGATGAGCGGGGACAGCCTTGCGGGACTTGCCGAGGGCGGGCTCTGGCTCGGTACGATTACCCTGGTGCTCGGGGCTGTGATCGTCTATGCGATCACGGCGTCGCGTCAGTTCCTGCTTGCCGCATGGCTGCATGTGCTCGCGGGCATCGTGACAATGGTCATCGCCTTCGGCTTCATGATGCCCGCGATCGAGGGACATTTCAGCGTGAAGCAGGTGGCGCTGGACTATGCTGCGAACTATCATGCAGCAGCGGAGGCGGAGGGGAGAGCCCTCTACATCGACAAGCAGCTCCGCCCCGGCGTCATGGTCTATACAGACATCCCGGGCATTGAGGCAGATACGAACGAGGCGGGGTCGCTCGCTGCGCTGCACGCGGATGAGCGGCCGAAATATATCATCATGCGCGACTTTATGTACCGCAAGATGATGAAGGAGCTCGGCGCGGAGAATTGGCAGCTCGTCGAAGAGCGCGACGGCATCTGTATATTTAAGGATGACAGAATATGAGCGCGCCCGTCCTCTATCTCGTCATTCCCTGCTATAACGAGCAGGAAGTACTGAGCGACACGGCAGAAAAACTCGCGCATAAACTCACGCAGCTGATCGACGCGGGAAAAATCAGCGAGCGCAGCCGCATTGCCTTCGTCAACGACGGCAGCAGCGACCGTACGTGGGAGATCATCCGTCAGTATACGGAGCGCAGTACGCTTTTCTCCGGCATCAATCTCGCGCACAATGAGGGACATCAGAACGCGCTCCTCGCCGGGCTGATGACGGTACTCCCGTATGCGGATGTCACGATCAGCATGGATGCCGACCTGCAGGATGATATCAATGCGGTCGACGCCATGCTCGAGAAATACGCGGCGGGGGTGAACATCGTCTACGGCGTGCGCGCGAACCGCAGCTCAGATACATTTTTCAAACGATTTACGGCGGAGAGCTTCTACCGTGCGATGCGGGCGCTCGGCGCCGACATCGTGTTCAACCACGCGGATTTTCGCCTGATGGATCGGCGTGCACTCGAAGCGCTTGCGGAGTACCCCGAGGTCAACCTCTTCCTGCGCGGCATCGTGCCGATGATCGGGCTCTCGCATGAGATCGTCTACTACACGCGCAAGCAGCGTCTCGCGGGGGACTCGAAATATCCGTGGCGGCGCATGGCGTCATTCGCTTGGGAGGGCGTGACCTCGCTCTCGGCGCGCCCCATCCGCCTTATCTCGCAGATGGGCATGTTCATCTCCTTTATCAGCGGACTGATGCTCATCTGGTCGATCGTCCGTCACTTCGTGGGCGAGACCATCGTCGGCTGGACGAGTCTCGTTGTCTCGCTTTGGTTCCTCGGCGGGCTCATCCTCCTCTCCATCGGTGTGATCGGCGAATACGTTGCGAAGATCTACCTCGAGGTCAAGCGCCGCCCGCGCTATCTCGTGCAGGAATTCATCGACGGAAACGTGCGCGAAAAAAAATAATCCTCTTTTTGAAAATTTTTTTGGGAGAAAAGAAGGAGAATACTATTTTGTGGAGAATTATTATTTGTGAAAGACGAAATAGATAACGACTATGATGTTTTTCGCACTCCACATTTGAAGGAATACTTCCTTCCATTTACTTTGCTGTGTATTTACGAAGAGGAAGCTCGAGGCTTCCACAATAGGAGGGTTATTTATGTCAGTTTTTTACGTTGCAGACAAGAAGCATATGATTGAGGTCTACGGGGATGAGGTTCTGGATCTCACGTGCGCAGGTGCTCCGCTGAAGGCGATTGTGCCGAACACGGTGGATGCGGCGAAGGAGAAGCACGTTCCCGTGGCGACCTACGATGCTGCAAAGAACGAGGTGCACGTGACGGTCGGTTCCGTCGCGCATCCGATGACCGAGGAGCATCTCATCGAGTACATCATCCTCGTGACGAAGAAGGGCGTTCAGCGCGTTGATCTGACGGCGACGGATGCACCCGAGGTCACATTCCGTCTCATGGACGGCGATACGCCGGTCAAGGTGCTCGAGTACTGCAACCTGCACGGGCTCTGGCAGGCAGAGATCTAAGGAAACCTGTATAGAGAGAAAGCTGCTGTGCATTCGTGCGGCGGCTTTTTTACTGCATGGGCTTTGCACGCTGAAAGGAAGGTCATATCATGTTAGAGGCTTTGAAAAAGCAGGTTGCTGCCTATGCGCTTCAGGCAGAGCGGATGGGGCTGTGTAAGCATCGCTCCGGAAATTTCAGCATACGGGATGAGGAGACGCAGCTGGTCTGTATCACACCGACCGGCATGGATCGTGAGGATATGTCCTATCATGACATTGTTGTCATGAGAATGGATGCCGAAGTTGTCGAAGCAGAGACCGGGCAGCGACCGACCAGCGAATCTCTGATGCATCTCATGGTGTATCAGACGCGTCCGGATGTGCGTGCAATCGCACATACGCATTCGAAGATTGCGACGGCATTTGCGGTGCTCAACAAGCCAATTCCTGCTATTGTCTACGAGATCATGATGCTTGGCTGCAAGGAGGGCTATATTCCTGTAGCGCCGTACGGCAGACCCGGCACGACCGCACTTGCCGCGTCCGTCGTCGAGCCGCTGAAGATTTCAGATGTTGCCCTGATGGAGAAGCATGGCGTCATTGCGGTTGACAGCAAGGACCTCAAGGAGGCACTGCTCAAGGCATCCTACGTCGAGGAGCTGGCAGAGATCTATCTCACGACGCTGACGATCCTTGGCAACAAGGAGCCGCAGGCTGTCCCGAAGAGTGAATTGCAGAAATGGGAGTATCCAAAGGAGATCAAATTCCCAAAGTAAAATTCTATCGCATTTCCAATCTTTTTCCTGTATAATGACTATCATTCAGGGAGAGAATGTATATGCTGTAGGGGGCGATGGAATGCGATGGGCACAGGTGAGCGTTGTCACAACGCATGAGGGTGCGGATCTCATCGGCAACATTTTGATGGAACTGGGAGCTGCGGGCACGGAGATCGAGGATCCGTCTCTCGTCAATGAATACATTGACGCAGGGCTTTGGGACTATACCGATCTGCCGCGCGCCGAGGATACGGATACGGTGACAGTGCGCGCCTATCTGCCTGAGGATGCGCGGCTCGAGACGAGCCTCCTGACGCTCTCGGAGCGAATCGAGGGACTGCGTCGTGCGGATGCACCCATCGGCGTGGGCACGATCTCGCATACATTCGTCGCCGATGAGGACTGGGCGGAGACGTGGAAGGCGTACATTCACACGGAGAAGATCGGGCGGCGCATCGTCGTCCGCCCGACGTGGGAGGAATACACGTCGACGGGGGACGAGATCGTCATCGACCTCGACCCCGGCGCTGCGTTCGGTACGGGGGCACACGCGACGACCGCGATGTGTCTGCGCTGGCTGGAGCATCTCGTCTGTCCGCGGATGCGCGTCTACGATGTGGGCTGCGGCTCGGGGATCCTCGCCATCGCCGCGTCGAAGCTCGGTGCGGGCGAAATCATTGCAATGGACTACGATCCCGTGGCGGTCTCGGTCGCGGAGGAGAATATCCGCGCGAACAATGTCACGAATGTTGCCGTGTTTGAGAGCGACCTTCTCTCGATCTGTGCGGGGACGGAGCCTGCCGAACTCATTACAGCGAATATCATTGCGGACATCATCATCCGCCTGTTCGACCAGCTGGATGCGCATCTTGCACCGGGCGGTGTCCTTCTCGCCTCGGGCATCATCGACGACCGTATCGCGGACGTGGAACGTGCGGCGCGCGAGCATGGCTATACCGTACTCGATATGACCTGTGAAAAGGAATGGGCGGCGATGATCATTCGCCGCAGTGAGGAGTTGGGATTCTGATGCGGCGGCTGTTCTATGCGGGAGCTCTCGCAGAGGAAATTACGATCACGGGGGGCGACGCGCACCATCTTGCGCACGTCATGCGCGTGCAGATTGGGGACGATATCACGGTTGTGGATGCGGCCGGCAGGGTCGCCCGTATGACGGTCTCTGCGATCGTGCCCGATGCAGTGCGGCTTTCCCTCGCGGAATATCTGGAGCAGGAGGAGGATAATTCGCACGAGGTCATCCTCGTGCAGGCGCTCCTCAAGGGCGAGAAGATGGACTTCGTCGTGCAAAAGGCGGTGGAGCTGGGGGCAGCGGCGTTCTATCCCGTCATGACGGAGCACGTTGTCGTGCGCTATGACGCGAAGAAGGCGGCGGCAAAGGCTGCGCGCTGGCAGAAGATCGCGGATGAGGCGGCAAAGCAGTGCGGGCGGCGGGCACTTATGCCTGTTGCGGAGGTTGCGCCGCTCTCCTCACTTTTGCAGAATGGCGAGCTGTTCGGTGCGCCCGATACGGCGGTTATCTTCTGCTACGAAGGGGAAGAGGAGCAGCCCATGCGGACGGCACTGCGTGCATGCACGGCACGCCGCATTGTGCTCATTGTTGGTTCGGAGGGCGGCTTCTCCCTTGGAGAGGCGGCAGCAGTCTGTGCGGCGGGCGCAGAACCGGTTTCTCTCGGGCGCCTCATCCTGCGCGCGGAGACAGCAGCGCTCGTGGCGCTTGCCGTGACACAGTATGAACTTGGCAATTTTGATATTTGAGGATTATTCAGAAAGGAAATTTATGAAGAAGAGATATACGGCGCTTTTTGCGGCGGTATTTGCACTCAGCATGATTGCGGGGTGCGGCGGCAATGACACTGCGGATCAGGGTACGACGGCAAGCGCACAGTCTGCCGCAGAACAGGGAAAGGGCGGCTTGCGCGGCGAGGCAGCCCCGAAATTCACACTCAAGAATCTCGCGGGCGAGGATGTTGCCGTTGAGGCGAAGGGGAAACCCTACATCATCAATTTCTGGGCGACGTGGTGCCCGCCCTGTCAGGCGGAGATCCCCGATCTTGCGGCGTTCTATGCGGCGCATAAGGACGCGGTTGACTTCTATGCCGTCAACCTGCAGGAGGATGCCGCGCCCGTGGAGAAGTTCATGGCGGAGCGCAAGGCGGATCTGCCCGTCGTTCTCGACACGAAGGGATCGGCGGCAAATCTCTACGGCGTGCGTGCGATCCCGACTACGATTGTCGTTGACGCGGAGGGCAATGTCGCCTACCGCAAGACGGGCGGCGTGACGAAAGAGGAGCTCGAAGATGTCATTGGCAAGCTCTAAGCGCTCCGTGCGGGGAGGCTGCGGCACATGGAACTGACCCTGCTCGGCGGCGCGTTTCTCGCGGGCTTCCTCTCCTTCATCTCACCCTGTGTCCTGCCTCTCCTACCGACGTTCTCGCTCATCCTCGCGAAGAACAGTCAGCAGGACGGCGGCGAGGCGCGTCGGCTCTACGCGAATACGACGGCGTTCCTCGCAGGCTTTACCCTCGTCTTCGTCCTGCTCGGCGCAACGGCATCGCTCATCGGCGCGTGGCTTTTCTCCTACCAGGAGATCCTGCGGCAGGGCGCGGCCGTCCTCATCATCGTCATGGGACTTTTCATGACGGGGTGGATCAAGATTCCTCTGCTCCTGCGTGAGTACCGCCCCTTCCAACGGCGCGGCTTCGGCGGCATCGGGGGGGCGTTCCTCCTCGGCTGCGGCTTCACACTCGGCTGGACACCGTGCACGGGGCCCATGCTTGCGACCATCCTCCTCTATGCGGGGGACACGGCGACCGCCTATCAAGGGGCACTCCTGCTCCTCGTCTACAGCCTCGGCTTTGCCGTGCCGTTCTTCCTGCTCGCCGTCATCTGGCGGCGGCACATCA
>ERZ773099.3174-NODE-3174-length-10745-cov-11.866511_pt1 | contig 10745 bp, 10 predicted proteins | sample MGYA00511120_ERZ773099 | MGnify/ENA primary metagenome ERZ773099 (study PRJEB29015, sample SAMEA2738012) | human oral metagenome | biome: human oral; feature: human-associated habitat; material: dental | place: China | collected 2104 ... | reverse complement strand
AAGATAAGTCAAATGATGAAGAAGGCTTAGAAAGTTTAGGAAGACCAGCAAATGAATATGTAAAGAAAAAGTTTGGAGAAGATAATAATAGTAAGATAAAGCTAACAACAGATGGAATAGATTTAAGTAATGCTGATGTTGGAGAAAAAGTTGGGGATAAAGCTAATGAAGGATACAAACTGTTTAGATATGATTTAAGATTGGGAATAAATGAAGATAGTATTGGAACTCGTGATCTAAAATTTACAGATAAACCATATACAGAAAAAGAAATACAGGAAACTATCAATAAAATTGATGAAAAAAAATCATATAAGGTTGATTGGAAAAAATATAACGAAGATTATGAATATAGAGAACAAACAAATTATTATTTTTATCAAGCAAAATTCTTTGTTAAAGTAAAAAGTATTGATAAAATTAGAGATGACTATATTGAAATTACAAGAGATAATGGAGAAAAATTAAAATTGAATAAAATTAAAGCTAGTGAAGCAATATACCATAATATTGAAAGAAAAGACGGAACAATATATTTTAATTTTAATGAAAATACTCGTTATAAAAAATATGTAAATGAAGATGGTTATGAAGTAATATTAGATCAAAATAATAAACCAGTATATGATCCAGTAGTTGTAGGAACTTACAATTTTCATACATATAAAAGTATGGCAAAAAATCCAATAGATTTTGTAAGTCATGGAAAAGATATTAATTTATGGAAAAAATATGGAACAGGTCCAAATGATCCTACAACAAGGGAAGAAAGAGAGAAAATAGGAGATCTTTTTTTGGGATATAAAATTCAAAATAATTATGATGAAATAAGGAATGAATTAGAAGCAAGAGGAAAAGATAAAGCTTCACTTAATGAGTTAACCGAAATTTTAGAAAAAATAGAAACAGAAAAAATGGTGAAAAAAGCTTTAAAAAGAGTAAAAGAAATAGAAGAATATTAGGAGGTATAAATGAGAACATTCATAGGAATAGTTGTAACATTTTTTATATTCTTTATTTTGATATTTATGATAAAATTTGTGTATGTAGTTCCAGAAAATCATTATTCTATTTTAGATCAAACAGGTGAAGTAAGATTGGAAGATTACCCAGAGATAAAGGATATATCTTTTATGTATAATACTGATTTATTAATAGAATTTTATAGCAAAAGAGATGATTTAAAACTAGAAAGAATTAATTTTCTTTTCAATAATGATGTAATAGGAACAGTAGAAATAAATAAAAATATAAATGACTTAGAAGATTTTGGAGAAACTTACATAGCTGAAAATGGTGAAAAAGTAAGTATTAGAAAAATATACCCATTACAAAAAGAATTTTTAAGAATTTTAGGAAGAAATGCAGAATTATATGATTCATTAGAAGATGGAAGATTTTATATAGATATCTATATAAAAGATTTAAAAATAAATAAAACTTTTGTAATAAATAGAAATAACATTTTTCTTGAATTTGAAAGTGGAGGTCCAAAAGTATTTTTACCAAGTATTTAATTTTATAGTAAAAGTAATAGCTAGTTTAGAAATTTAAACTAGCTATTTTCTTAAGTGAAATATAATTACAAAAAGCTAAAAATGAAGTTGAAGATTTAGGAAATGCTGTAAAAAATACATCAAATCCATTAGGAAAAGATAAAAGAAATATATTTTCAAATCTAAGAGCGCAAAGATGGAGTACAAGTTTCTATAATGTAATAGGTTCAAGAGTTGAAGAACTAGGTAGACAGTTTAAAGCTAGAACAATTAATGAAGAAGACTTAAAAGAAGCATTGAGAGATATAGTAAAGGGTTATGGAAAAGATATAGGAATAGACTTTGAAGTAGCATACTTAGATGAGTCTACAATGCCAAAAGATTCAAAAGGAAGTACAGGTTCATCCTATATAGTAGATAGAAAAAATAGGAAAGTATTAATACCAATAGATGTAAATAAAATAGAAGATATAAAGGAATTGTTAGGAACTGTAACAGAAGAAGTAGCCCATGGAAAAGATGCCTTAGAAGGAAGACAAGATAAGAAAGTAGCAGAAGATAAGTCAAATGATGAAGAAGGCTTAGAAAGTTTAGGAAGACCAGCAAATGAATATGTAAAGAAAAAGTTTGGAGAAGATAATAATAGTAAGATAAAGCTAACAACAGATGGAATAGATTTAAGTAATGCTGATGTTGGAGAAAAAGTTGGGGATGTTGTACCAATTTTAGCAGCAACAGTAACCTATGCTGGTTCTGTAATTACTTCACCAGATCTGCAACTTGACTTAATTGCATTGAGTGATGATTTCTCATTATTTATGCAAACAGGCTCTGTAGAGGCTGGAGTATTAACTGTAATAGATGGAATTAGTGTAGCAATTCCAGGAATTGAAGCACAAGTAGGTAAAATTGTTTATAAATCAGGTAAGGCATTTTTTATTTCCAAAAAAGGAAAAATATATAAGATAATTGGAAAAGAGGCTGAAGAAATTGTTAAAAGATTAACAAAAAATGGAAAAAAAAGTATAGGAAATGCTGTAAAATATATAAAAGATAGTATAAAAAAAGCAGAAAAAACTACAAAAGATATAGGTAACAAATTTATAAGATTTTTGAAAACAGATGATTTAACTGACATTTTAACAAGAGATACAGTTAAGTTAACTACTGGTTCAAAAATTGGAGCAAAGTTTATGACTGAGAATGCATCTATAATTAAATTGAAGGATGCTAAAAAGTACACTACTGAAATAGATGATATAATAAAAAATGGAGATCTTAATGGAGTAAAAACGGAAGCTTTATTTGATAAAATATTAAAAGAAGATTCTAAATATATAGTTTTGGATGGAAAATATGGTTCAAATAATGGAATAGATCACTTATTTATTGATAAAAATACTGGAACAGTTTGGATAGTGGATAGTAAACAGATTGCTTCAGCAAAAATATTAGAAGATGGATCAACTAAAGTTATAGAAAATGCTGCTAAAAAGTTTAGACAACTATCTCCAAAATGGATAAAACAGATGGCAGATACTTTTCCAGAGGGAAGCATTGAAAAGAAAATATTAGAAGATGCTATAGATCAAAAGAATATAAAAACAGGAATAGTTGGCGTAAATAAAAAGACGGGAGAAATTTTATTTCTTCCAGTGGAAATAAGTAATAATAAAATATAGGAGGTTAATATGTTAGTGGGGAAAAAGAAATTTGATGAAAAGTTTAAACATGTATTAGGAATTATTGAGTATTCACAGGATAGACTTGAAAGAGAAAAAAGAAGATTAAATTTGATTACTAATAAAGAAGGAGATCCTTTAAGTTGTATAACAATGTTAGGACATGATTATCATCAAATGGCATCTGTCAATTTATTAGTGGATAAAGATATTGAAAAATTTAGACAAAATATGTATCTTAGTACAAAATTATGTTTACTTGGCTCAGATACTAGAAGTTATCTTATACCACATGTAGAAGACTTTTTCTCAGCATTAATGTCAAACAATCAGGATGTTTTAGAATTTTTTAAAAAATATAGTGATATTTTAGCTTATGAAAAAGAAAAAAATTTTTATAAAAAAAGTTATAGTGGTTCTTTTTTATCAAGGACGGTTCTACTTGCTTTAAAAGGAGAATGGGAAGATGTAATATTAAGAGCTAATATCTATTTAGCTAATCCTTCAAAGAATACAAAGGATAAATATTATTATCTTCAATTTGAATTTTTAAAAGCATTAGCAGAAAAGAATGTTGAAAAAATGAAAGAAAGTATAAATACTATGCTTGATTTAAAAGTAGCAAGAACAATGGTATACAATATGGATCTTTATTTCGATTTTTATCTTCAAATATATGCATTAATATATGCGAAGATAGCTTTATATCACGGAATAGACTTAGAAGTGGATAGTGATATTGCACCGAAAGAATTAATAGACAATACACCAGCTAAAGAGTATCCAGAGCCTTATGAATTTATGAAAAAATTTGACTTTAAAACTATTACAGCAGAAGAATGGAAAGCTTGGATATATGAATATCATCCAGAGCCAGAAGAGTTAAAGGAAAGTGAAGAGAGAGGATATTTTTTTGTATAAAATTTTTGGGTTGTTTGTCAAATAGTGTTGATAAACTATGACCTGATAGAATTAAGAGAATTATGTAGCTCTCAAAAAAATGTACTAATAAGGATTGATTTCTGTAAGTAACAGAGGTTAATCCTTTCATTTTTTTGTTAAAAATATTGCTAGCTATTAATAAATATGTTATTATAAAAGTATTTAAAAATATGATAAAAATAGTTAAGGTAGTGTGGTATTCTTGTCTAAATTCAAAATTAGAAACATGAGAGAAGATGATATTGAGATTATTTACAAAAATTTACATTTAGATTTTGTAAATAAATACTTTAAAAATAATAAAGAAAAGAAAAAGATACATGATAATCATAGTGAATGGTATAAAACTCATATATCTTCTTTTGATTACTTAATTTATATTTTTGAAGACGAAGAAGCTAATTTTGTGGCAATGACAAGTTATGAAATTTTAGAAGATACAGCTAAAATAAATATCTATTTGAATAAAGACTATAGAAATAAAGGATACTCACAAGAAATACTAGCTGAAAGTATAGATAAATTTTTGAATGATAATAAAAATATAAAAACTTTAAAGGCATGTATATTAGAAGAAAATCTTGCTTCAAAAAAGATTTTTGAAAATTTATCTTTTATATATGATAAAAAAGAAATTTGTAGAGACGAGTTAGAATACCTAATATATAAGAAAACTATAATAATTTAATATTAGAAAATAAGTGAATTGTATATTTAAGACAAGTAAAAAAACAAGTGAACTTGCATCTAAATTGATTAATAATGAACTGTTTTCTATGAATACGAGGATATGATACAATGACAAAAAAAGAAAAGGTAAAAAAGATATTAGAGGAACTCCATAAAAAATTTGGTGAACCTAAGTGTGCATTAAATTTTGAAACTCCTTTTGAACTTTTAGTGGCTGTTATACTTTCTGCTCAATGTACAGATAAGAGAGTAAACATAGTTACAGAAGAAATGTTCAAAGAAGTAAACACTCCTGAGCAATTTGCCAATATGGAAATAGAAGAAATTGAAAACTATATAAAGAGTACAGGATTCTTTAGAAATAAAGCCAAGAATATAAAAAAATGTAGTCAACAGTTATTAGAAAAATACAATGGAGAAATCCCTCAAGACATGGATAAACTTACAGAACTTGCTGGAGTTGGAAGAAAGACAGCTAATGTTGTTAGAGGTGAAGTCTGGGGACTTGCAGATGGAATAACTGTAGATACCCATGTTAAAAGAATCACAAATCTAATAGGCTTAGTTAAAAGCGAAGATCCTATTAAAATAGAGCAAGAGCTTATGAAAATCGTTCCTAAAAAATCTTGGATAGTATTCTCTCACTATTTAATTTTACATGGAAGAGCAACTTGTATTGCAAGAAGACCACAGTGTAAAAATTGTGAAATTTCTGACTGTTGCAACTATGGTAAAATAAAATTATTAAAAGAGAACTAAAAAAGTATAATTTATTCTTGACAAAAGAAATAAAGAATGCTATAACTTATACAGAGATACTATTAGGGAGATGAGCGTAATGAAAGTTTATTTAGATAATAATGCAACTACAAAGGTTGATGAGGAAGTAGTAAAGGCAATGATGCCATATTTTTCAGACTATTATGGAAACCCATTTAGTCTACACTTATTTGGAAATGAAACAGGGCTTGCAGTTACAGAAGCAAGACAAACTATAGCTGATATTTTAAAAGCAAAACCTAGTGAAATAATATTCACAGCTTCAGGAAGTGAAGGAGATAACCTAGCAATAAGAGGAATAGCTAAAGCATATAAACATAGAGGAAAACATATTATAACATCTACAATAGAACACCCAGCAGTAAAGAACACTTTCATAGATTTAATGGAAGATGGATTTGAAGTTACTATGGTGCCTGTTGATGAAAATGGTGTGATGATCCTAGATGAATTCAAAAAAGCATTAAGAGAAGATACTATTCTTGTCAGTGTAATGCATGCAAATAATGAAGTTGGAGCATTCCAACCAGTTGAAGAAATTGGAAAAATTACAAAAGAAAGAAAAATCATATTCCATGTTGATGCAGTTCAAACAATGGGAAAAGTTGAAATATATCCTGAAAAAATGGGAATAGATTTACTAACTTTCTCAGGGCACAAATTCCATGCACCAAAGGGAATAGGAGTTCTATATAAGAGAGATGGTATTCGTTTTGCTAAAGTTATCACAGGTGGTAACCAAGAAGGTAAAAGAAGACCAGGAACATCAAATGTACCATATATAGTTGGATTAGCTAAAGCATTAAAAATGGCTACTGAAAATATGAAAGAAGAATGGGTAAGAGAAGAAACTTTAAGAGATTATTTTGAAGATGAAGTTTCAAAAAGAATACCTGAAATTAAAATAAATGGAAAAGGTGCAAGAAGATTACCAGGAACATCAAGCATTACTTTTAAATATTTAGAAGGAGAATCAATGCTTTTAAATCTAAGTTTAAAAGGAATAGCAGTAAGCTCAGGTTCAGCTTGTTCATCTGACAGTTTACAACCTTCTCATGTTTTACTAGCTATGGGAATACCAGCTGAATACGCACATGGAACTTTAAGATTTTCTTTAAGTAAATACACTACTAAAGAAGAAATAGATTACACTATTGAAGCTTTAGTTGAAATAATAGGTAAATTAAGAGATTTATCACCATTATGGAAAACTTTCAAAGATAATAAGTTAACTGATACAGCAAGTTTTTAATAAAAATTAGATTGAAATTAGACTAAGGAAAAATTATATAATTGTTTTAAATGATTAAAGGAGATGAAATTAAATGCAATATACAGAAAAAGTTATGCAACACTTTATGAACCCTCAAAACGTAGGAGTAATAGAAAATCCAGATGGATATGGAAAAGTTGGGAACCCATCTTGTGGAGATATAATGGAAATTTTTATAAAAGTTGATAATAATGTTTTAACAGATGTTAAATTCAGAACTTTTGGTTGTGCTTCAGCTATAGCAAGTTCTTCAATTTCAACAGAAATGATCATAGGAAAAACTGTTGATGAGGCATTACAAGTAACAAACAAAGCAGTTGTTGATGCTTTAGGTGGGTTACCAGCAGTTAAAATGCACTGTTCTGTTTTAGCAGAAGAAGCTATTAAAATGGCAATAGAAGATTATATCGCTAAAAGAGATGGAAAAAAAGCTGAATAAGTTTAGAATAAGCTATTAAATATACAAAAAATAAGGTTGCAAATAAAAGCAATCTTATTTTTTTACTACACTAAACTTAAGTAAAATACAGCTTTATAGTAGATGATCAAAAGAAAAAGAATAATAAATATAAGATATAACAATTAATATGCTATAATATAAAGGAATTATAAATTATTAGGAGTAAAAAAGATGTTTAAAAGATTTAGAAATTTGTTTTTGATTATGGCAATTTTGGGACTTATATTTGCAAACTCATATTCTAGTGAACTGAAAGAAGTTAAGGCAATAGAAGAGTATTCAGCTCAAGTCTTAGGAGAAGAAGAAGAAGATGCTGAGGATACAAGTCAAACAATAGTAATGCCTTTGATTAAAAAGGTTGAGAAAAAAGAAGAAGTAAAACAAACCCCTGAAGTAAAAAAAGAAGAGATTAAAGAAGAAATAAAGAAAGAACCTGTTAAAGAGAAAGTTAAGGAAGAAACTAAAAATAAAGAAGAAGCAAAAAAGGAAGAAATCAAAAAAGAGCCTGAAAAAGTAGAAACTAAAGAAGTTAAAAAAATAGAAGAAGAAAAGAAAACAGAAACTAAAAATTTAGCTCTTGAAGAACCAGAGAATTCAGAAAAAGATAAACAAAAATATGAAATGATTACATATTATTCAAAGGATGGGGTTCAATGGGTACTTCCAGATAACTTTAGAGCAGTTTTAATTGGAGATTTAAATGGGAATGTAATATTCTCAAAGAATGCTGATACAATGTACCCTCTTGCATCAGTAACAAAGGTAATGTCATTACTTGTTACTTTTGATGAAGTCAATGCAGGAAATATTGGTTTACATGATAGTGTAAGAATAAGTAAAACTCCTTTAAAATATGGAGGTAGTGGAATACCTTTAAAAGAAGGACAAATCTTTATATTGGAAGACTTAATAAAAGCTTCAGCGGTATATTCAGCAAACAATGCAACTTATGCTATGGCTGAATATGTAGGAGAAGGAAGTATATTTAATTTCGTAGCTAAAATGAATAGAAAATTAAAACAACTAGGTCTACAAAATGATATTAAGTACCATACACCTGCTGGTCTACCAACAAGAAATACTAAGATGCCTATGGATGAAGGAACTCCAAGAGGAATATATAAACTATCTATAGAAGCATTAAAATATCATAAATATATAGAAATAGCAGGTATAAAAAATACAAAGATATATAATGATAAAATTTCTATAAGAAATAGAAATCATTTAATAGGTGAAGATGGAGTTTATGGAATAAAAACAGGATTCCACAAGGAAGCAAAATACAATATAACAGTGGCAGTTAAGTTTGAAGGCATAGATTTAATAATAGTTGTTATGGGTGGAGAAACATATAAGACTAGAGATGATTTAGTAAGAACTATAATAGCTAATTTAAAGGAAAATTATACAGTGAGAAATGGTCAAATAATAAGAAAATAGTCGAAAGGAGAATTTTATATGAGAGAAAAATTTAGAGAATTAGTAAAAAGAAAGAACAGGATACATGCTAATTTAGAGCTTGTTCAATGGGATTTAGAAACAAAGACTCCAATAAAATCAAGACCTTATTTATCTGAATTGGTAGGAGAATTAAGTATGAAAGATTATGCTCTATCTACATCAGATGAATTTGTAAACTTAGTAGAAGAATTAAATAAACAAAAAGAAACTTTGACTGAAATAGAAAAAAAAGAAATAGAATTATCTATGGAAGAAATTGAAAAGAAAAAGAAAATACCCGCTGATGAATATGAAGATTATGCAAAATTAACAAGCTATAATCAGACAGTTTGGGAAGAAGCTAAGGCTAAAAAAGATTTCTCAATAGTAAAAGAGGGCTTAAAGAAGATATTTGATTACAATAAAAAGTTTGCTACATATAGAAGAAAAGATGAAAAAACTCTTTATGATGTATTGTTAAATGATTATGAAAAAGGTATGGACACTGAAAGATTAGATCTATTTTTTAGTGAATTGAAAAAGGAAATAGTTCCTTTCTTAAAGAAAATTCAAGAAAAGAAAAAAACTATAAAAGAAGTAGACAAATTAAGTGTTCCTGTTGATGAAGATGTGCAATTTAAATTTGCAAAGTTTTTATCAAGTTATGTAGGTTTTGATTTTGAAAAAGGTCTTGTTGAAACAAGTGAACATCCATTTACTTTAAACTTAAATAAAAATGATGTAAGACTTACTACAAATAATAAAAAGGATAGTCCTATGTCTACTGTATTTTCAATAATTCATGAATCAGGGCATGGTATCTACGAGCAACAAACATCAGATGAATTAATTGATACTTTACTTGGTACAGGTGGAAGTATGGGACTTCATGAATCTCAATCAAGATTTATGGAAAATATAGTTGGAGAAAACAAAGCTTTCTGGAAACCTCTATATAGTAAGGCAGGAGAATTTTATCCATTCTTAAAAGATTTAGAATTTGAAGAATTCTACAAACAAATAAATAGAATTGAACCTGGACTTATAAGAGTTGAGGCAGATGAATTAACATATTCTCTACATATTATGTTAAGATATGAAATAGAAAAAATGTTAATAAATGGTGAAGTTAATATAGATGATTTACCAAAAATTTGGAATGAAAAAGTGAAAGAATATTTAGGTCTAGAACCTCAAAATGACTCTGAAGGACTTATGCAAGATATACATTGGTATTGTGGATTAGTTGGATATTTCCCTTCTTATGCAATAGGAAATGCCTATGCCTCACAAATATATAATACTATGAAAAAAGATTTTGATGTAGATAAAGCTTTAGAAAATCAAGATTTGAAAAAAATAACTGATTGGTTAGGAGAAAAAATTCATAAGTATGGTCTGTTAAAAGATACCCCAACTATTATAAAAGAAGTTACAGGGGAAGAATTAAATCCTAAATACTATATTGAATATTTAAAAGAAAAATATAGCAAAATCTATGAAATATAGGTTGACATTTCTTTAATTTAAGTGTACTATTAAAGTATCTAAAAAGAGAGAATGTTTTAAAATAGGAAAAGCAAATTATAAGGAGAAGAATAATGGGAATATTAGATGAAGTAACAGGAAAATTAGGTGAATTAAAAGACACAGTTGTAGATGAAGCTAAAAAAGTAAAAGATGAAGCAGTTGCAAAGGCAGAAGAATTAAAAGATAAAGCAGAAGATAAAGCAAAAGAATTAAAAGAAGGTGCTGAAAATAAAGCAGCTGAACTAAAAAATAAGGCAGAAGAGTTAAAGGATAAGGCTGTAGATAAAGCAAAAGAATTAAAAGAAGATGCTGAGGGGAAAGCAACTGAATTAAAAGATAAAGTTGTTGGTGGAGCAGACGAACTTTTAAACAAATTAAAATAATAGTTGATAAGAGGGGCTGTTGCAAATTAAATAGTTGAGTCCCAAAAGAAAAAAGATGCTAAAAAA
>ERZ773099.3172-NODE-3172-length-10750-cov-4.599065_pt1 | contig 10750 bp, 10 predicted proteins | sample MGYA00511120_ERZ773099 | MGnify/ENA primary metagenome ERZ773099 (study PRJEB29015, sample SAMEA2738012) | human oral metagenome | biome: human oral; feature: human-associated habitat; material: dental | place: China | collected 2104 ... | reverse complement strand
TATTATAGGAGGTTTTTGGTACTATTAACGTATTTGAACAAATAGTAAATATGATTATATTATTTGTAGCAAATATAGCATAATAATTTGCCAGATAAGGAGCTGGCGTTTATGAGAAAAATGGATGGTTATACAAGATTTAGCATGTCATACAATGATATGTTAATTGTAAACATGGCAGTAATGGAAAATGTAAGAAGAAACGGAAATTATATAGAAATAATAGGGAAACCTGTATATGAAGTCTGTTCAGGATTTTCAGAAGACGTTAAGGAGAACGTCTTGAAATTTGTCCGACTTGCTTATTCGAGGGAGACATTTAATATCATCGACAGAATCTGGGAAGGACTGGATAAGGATAGAGCTATGCTTAACTATCCGGAGTGGTATTGGGCAACAGAAGTTGCTAGAGTAGAAAAAGAAATACTACTCAAGGAAGCGGAAAAAAGTCTATCTGCACTAGAACTTGCAGAACAAGAGCTGTGTTTAAAAAGGCTAACAAATAGCCAAAGAGAAATATCTGCAATACTTCTACAAGCAGGAATAGAAAGCATCTGGGTGGCATATAAGAAATTTAGGATGTTAAGTTCCGAAGATGTAGAAAAAGTAAGAGAGTACACTAAAATAAAAAATAGTAGGGAGCTGACAGAGCTTCAACTCTCTATGTGCGGAATACTACATTTTAATATGCAAAATACGCCATTCTCAGAAGTTATAAGAATGGTCGAAGCATGATTATGTGGAAACCAAAAAAGGACTGCCAATAAAATGGCAGTTCTTTTTTATACAAATTTATTTAAATTACCATTAGTATAATTTTTACCCTCAAATTTAATATTATTCTTTACATTATAAATAATTTCATCCAAATTATCCTCATCAGTAATACTAATTAAACAACTATCAAAAGGAAATTTAGAATAATCAATAGAATTAATTTTAGAATTATATATTTTAGTAATCGTCTGCATATTATCAGGAACAAATTCAAATTTATAGCCAAGTCCATCTTCTAAATAAAATCTATTAGTAGTTTTACATTTCATTGAACAAGTTGGATAACATTTATTAGACTTGCCTAATGGACAATATTGAATATGCATAACCGGAAGTTTACCATATACTAAAAATTCAGTAGGAAGTGAAGAATTGTTACATAAATCAATAAGAGTATCAGTATCAAGTTCAGGAGATATTGTAACACGATTAACACCAACCTTTTTCAATTCATCAATAGTATGATTATTATAAATATTAAGTGTATACTTAGAAACAATATCTAGTTTCCCAACATATTTCATCATAAATTCAATACCTGATAAATTTGAAATCACAATTCCCTTAATATTAAATTTATTAACTTTTTCATCAAAATTATTGTAAAAAACATTTCTAAAATTATCCCTAACAATAGTAGGAATATCAATATAACAATCCGTAAATTGACTAATTTCTAAAAGTTTAGATTCAAACTCTTTTTTTATGAAAAATTTAAGAGGAATATAAACTCTATCAACATTTTTTAGACTAGAATAATCCATTGAATTATCAATAGAATTAAGCAAAACAGAATAAGTTCTTACACTAGGAAAAACATGTTGATTAACAAGTTTAGTAGAAGCTAATTTTTCTGGAATCTTTCTAACAAAATTATCAATACCCTTTTGATAAACACTAGAAAGCGCATTCCTACGAAGTGCATTAATAGAAGATATCTTAGGAATATAAATATTATCATCCATTTCAATATTAATTTGCTTAAACTCAAAATTAGTATCAGTAGTTTTATTTAATTGTTCAATTAAACGTTCTTTAGAAATTGGATTACTAATAGCTTCAATAGGTTGGATTTCATTTGAAATAGTAGTAGAAAGTCCAAAATAAGTATTCCCAGGTTCATCAAGTGAAACAACTTCAAGTTCAAGAGGTTTACCAATTAAAGCTTTAAAGTTGGCAACTAATGGGATTTTTACATGTTCGTGAGAGTTGAACTCTTTAATTTCTTTACTAATAATAGAACTATTTATCTTAAAAACTTTATCACCAAGTTCAAGTTTTCCTTTAACTCTGCCAATAGTAACTAAATCACCAATAGCAGCACTTTTAACATGTGAACCATTTTTCAAAATTTCAGAAATAGTATATTTATGATCTTCTTGTTGAACAAGGAAAGTATCACCAATATCAAGTGGTTCATTTGTTTTTAGAGAAATTAAACCATTCTTTTTATCTATTTTTGAAATATTTCCAATATATAAACCTTGATTACTTGGTTTTTCTTCAAAAACATAATCGTGATTATCATCACCACCAAGGCAACCTTTGGAAGATCCACCCCTATTAAAAGCAAGCATCAAATCATGTAAATCATTTTTATCAACAATATACTCATTATCAGAAAGGGCTAAATCAATATATTTTCTGTAAATACGAGTAACAGTTGCAACATACTCAGGAGTTTTCATTCTACCCTCAAGTTTAAAGCTTTTAACACCTGCTTTAATAAGATCAGGAATAAAATCAAGCCCGCATAAATCTCTAGGACTGATTAAAAATCCTTTTCCAATATTTTTATAAGAAACATTATCAGAGGTTTCAAGCATATTGTAATACATACGACAAGGTTGCGCACATCTACCACGATTACCAGATCTACCACCAATAGCACTAGAAAATAAACATTGACCAGAATATGAAATACATAGAGCACCATGAACAAAAGCTTCAATATCAATGTTTGCATTACGGCAAATATAATCAATATCAGAAAGTGTAGATTCACGAGCAAGTACAACTCTGCTATAACCAAGATTTTTAAGAGCTATAGCACCCTCTAAATTATGAATAGTCATTTGAGTACTACCATGAACTTCCATACCAGGAAAATTATCAATAATATATTTAGCAAAACCAAAATCATCAACAATTACAGCATCAACTCCAAGTTCATAAATATATTTAACAACTTCAATAACATCATCAAACTCATTATTTTTAAGTAAAATGTTTAAAGTGAAATTAATCTTAACATTACGAGATTTTGCATAATTAACAGCTTCTTTAATACCATTTTTATCAAAGTTTTTAGCAGAATAACGCGCATTAAAAAGCTGCCCACCAAAATATACTGCATCTGCACCATTTTGAACAGCAGCCCTCAAGCAATCAAAATCTCCAACAGGTGAAAGTAATTCAACCATATAGACCTCCATTTAAATTTATCTAATACATTCTATCATATAATACATGAATTATAAATCTAATTATATGAAAATCTTGTGAAAATACTGAAAATATTATAATATATAAGGACAGGTTAAAAGAAAACAGGTTATATAATGCAAAGTTTAAAAAGTGAAGAAATTAATGAATCATTAGAAATATTAAATGATGCAATAGCAAAATTAACAAATGATTTTTCAATAGAAAAAGATAATGAAAAAGCAAAAAAGTTGAAAGCAAAACTTGAGTTACTAGAACAATATAGAAAACAAGCAACAAAAGGAAATATAAGTGCTATAGAACATATAATTGAAGAACATCATAAAGGCGTTATATAGGAGGAATTATAATGGACGAAAAAGAAATAGAAATTAAAGCACCTTTAAAGGATTTAGAAAAATTAGTTTCAATATTAGAAAACAGCTATGGAGACGAATTTATAAAAAGTTTACCATGCTCATTAATTGAAAGCTATGATCTAATGTATATATAAATATTTCCACATAAGTTTAAAACTTAATATTTATGTAATTGACAATCAAAATAAATTAGAAGATAATAAATAAAGTACAAAAGAATTGTTTGAAAAACTAAGGAGGAAATAAATAATGTCTTACGTATTCAATAGAATTACTGTAAAACCACAATTACCAGAAAGAATAAAAAGATTGGATGATATTTCATATAATTTATGGTGGTCATGGAACACAGAATTTTTAAGATTATTTAAAATAATAGATATAGATTTATGGGAAAGATGCAAAAAAAGTCCAATAAAATTTTTAAAACAAGTATCACAGGACAAAATTGAAACATGTATAAAAGATGAAGAATTTTTAAAACTATACGATAAAATAGTAAAAGATTTTGACGGATACATGAATAGCAAAACAACATGGTTCAATAAAAAATATCCAGAAAAAACACAAAATGAAGTAATTGCATATTTTTCAGCAGAATACGGATTGGACGAAACAGTAGCAATCTATTCAGGAGGATTAGGAATTTTATCAGGAGATCACATGAAAGGCGCAAGTGATAAAGGAATTCCATTAATCGGAATAGGATTACTATATAGAAACGGATACTTTGATCAACAAATTAATGGTTGGGGTGAACAAGAATGCATATACAAAGAAGTAGACACAGAGTTATTACCTATAAAACCAGTAAAAGATCAAGCAGATAACGATTTAATCATATCTGTAAAAATGCCATTATCAGATTTAAAATTAAAGGTATGGCAAATAGACGTAGGAAGAAGAAAGCTATATTTATTAGATTCGGATATGCAATCAAATATTCCAGAATATAGAGAAATAACTAAAACACTATATGGTGGCAATCAAGAAATGCGAATCCAACAAGAAATAGTTTTAGGAATGGCAGGAGTAAAACTAGTAAAATCATTAGGATTAGAGCCAGAAGTATATCATATGAATGAAGGACATTCATCATTTTTAATATTAGAATTAATAAAACAAACAATTAAGGAAAAAGAAGTATCATTTAATATCGCAAGAGATATAGTAACTGCAAAAACAGCATTCACAACACATACACCAGTTCCAGCAGGGAACGACATATTTCCAATAGAATTAGTTGATAAATATTTTGATGGTATGTGGAATGAATTAGGAATCACAAGAAATGAATTCATGGAATTAGGAATGAAACCAGGAGATAACTTATCAAGTGGATTCAACATGGGAATTTTAGCATTAAAAATAGCAGGAAGAAAAAATGGTGTAAGTAAATTACACGGTGCAGTATCACGAGAATTATTTGGAGACGTATGGCCAGAAGTACCAGCAAATGAATCACCAATAGGATATGTAACAAATGGTGTACATATATGTTCATGGGTATCACCAACAATTAAAGAGCTATACAATGAATATTTAAAACCATATTGGCAAGACGATATATCAAATGATGAAACATGGCATGATATATACAAAATTCCAAATGAAAAATTATGGGCAGTACATCAAGCAAGAAAAGAAAAATTGTTAAAAATTGTAAAAGATTCAACAACATTAAGACTTAGAAGATATAATTATAGTTATGATGAAATAGAAAAATTAATATCAGGATTAGATGTAAATGCACTAACAATAGGATTCGCAAGAAGATTTGCAACATATAAAAGAGCAACATTGATATTCAGAGATTTAGAAAGAATCACACAAATATGCAATGAAAAAAATCAACCAGTACAATTTATTTTTGCAGGAAAAGCACACCCAAGAGATATTGAAGGACAACATTTAATAAAATATATACATGAATTATCACTAAAACCACAATTCAAAGGAAAAATATTTATATTAGAAAACTATAATATAGGAATGTCACGATATTTAGTAGCAGGTGTCGATGTATGGTTAAATAACCCAAGAAGACCCCTAGAAGCATCAGGAACTTCAGGACAAAAAGCGGCAGCAAACGGAGTAATAAATTTCAGTGTTTTAGACGGATGGTGGGCAGAAGGATACAATCAAAAAAATGGTTGGAAGATTGGAACAAACTCAGAATATCAAAGCTATGATGAACAAGATGATGTAGACGCTAAAAGCATTTATGACACATTACAAAATAAGATAATCCCAGTTTACTATGAAAAAAATGCAAAAGGCTATTCAGACAAATGGTTAGAAATAATGAAAAACAATATTGCAACAAACTCAGGTCGATACAGTATGTCAAGAATGTTAGACGATTATACAAAAGACATTTATATACCATTAATGAATGCAACAAAAAACAGTTACAACGATTTATCAAATGTTGCAAACTACAATACTTGGAAAGCAGATATAGTAAAAGCATTCAATGACATTAAAATTACACAAGATGAAACAAATAGCAATGATATAACAATAAATGCAGGAAAAGTAATTACAGTAAAATGCAACATAGAAATACCAGAAAATATCACTATAGAAAGCATAGATCCACAAGTATATTATGGAAAAATAACAATGTCAGGAGTAGTTGATGACATTCAAGTATTACCAATGAAATTAGAAAAAAAAGAAAACGGAATATATACATTTTCAAGCAAAATAAATCTAAAATCAGGTGGTGATTATGGATACACATTTAGAATAACACCAAAACATCCAATGCTATTAAATGAAATGGATTTAAATTTAATTAAATGGATAACAGGATAAGGAGGGGGAAATAAATGAAAGAAAAGAAAGACAAAAAAGAAGAAAAACTAATCACAGACTATATTGTATTTTATGTAACAATAGGAATATTATTAGGCGTTGTATTAGGTAATGCATTACAAAACACATCATTAGGTATTTTTATAGGAACAGTAATCGGATTATCTACTGGAATAATTCAAAAAACAAATAAAAAAATTGAAAAAGATAATAAGAAATAGTAGAAAAAAATCACTTTGAGGTATATAATCAAAGTGATTTTTTTAGAATCATAAGGGGCTAAATATGGCGATAGAAAAAACAATTCTAAACAATGAAAAAATAATTAAAATTCTTACAAAAGAGTATGGATTAATAGGCAAAGCAATAATAACCTATATAGATCGCGGAACATCAAATATATTTAAAATAAATATAAATGACCAAAAATATATTTTAAAAGAATTTCAATCAGAAACAACCCCTAATAAAATAGAAAAAGAAATAAATATAATTCAATATTTATCAACAAAAGGTATTTTAGTTCCCAAATATTTAACATCGACAAGTGGCAAATGCTATATTAAATATGAAAATAAAATCATAATAATGCAAGAATTTATAGAAGGAAATGTTATAGATGATAATCAAGCAACATATGATCAAATAATAAAAGCAGGAAAAACATATGGAAAACTAATAAATGTCATGAAAGATTATCCAAACTTAACAGATGAAGGATGGATAAAAGCCAAGTTATCTAGAGAGTATTTGATAAAATCCATGGACAAAATAAACAAAGCAAAAGCAGAAATAAAACCTGACAATCCCCATAAACTACAATATTTAAAAGACTATGAATTTAAGCTAAAAATTGCTAAAGAATTGATTAACCAATTCGACTTCAATATAATAAACAAGCTAACAATATCAAATACTCATGGAGATTATTCTACTTTACAATTAATAAGAGATGATAATAATGAAATAACAATAATAGATTTTGAAGAAGCAAGAAAAATGCCAATCATTTGGGAAATAATGAGATCCTATTGCTATATGGATAAAGAAACAAAAGAAGGAAAAATAAATATCACTACATTAAAACAATACACTAAAGAAGTCAACAAATATTTTAAATTAAATAAATACGATTTAAAATATGCATCATATATTTTTTTAATTCAATTAACAGGAAGTTTATTTGGATATAAAGAATATAATAATGACTACGAACAAAAGAACCTATTAAGATTTGCATTAGTCAGAACCAAAATAAGCAAAAATCTATATGAAAATTTAGATAAAATAGGAGAAGAATTATTAACAATATTGGAGGAAAATTAATGAAAAAGATATTAATAGCAACAAAAAACAAAGACAAGTTCAAAACAATAAAACAAGTATTAGGCAAAATAGCAAAAAAAGAATATGAATATTATAGCTTATATGATATTGAAGGAATTCAAAAAGACGAAAAAGAAAATGGAACAATCGATAAAAGAGCATATAATAAAGCAAATCAAATATATCAATCACTACCAAACAATGATTATGAATATATAATTGGAATAGACGATGGAATAAAATTAAAAGGAATTTTACGCGAAAATGTAAAAGACTACTTAAATGAAATAATAAACAATAATTACTTAGCAGAAGGTGAGCAAATTGAAATCGTAAGAGCATATTGTTTTATGAATAAAAGTGGAGAATATAAATCAACAATAATAGAAATACCATTTAAATATAAAAAATATAATGGTGACTTAAAGATAGAAGAAAACACCTATCCATTAATTCATGTACTAACACCAATCGATTCAGATAAACCAGTATCAGAAATAAGCAACGAAGATGATATTAATTATTGTTTAAAATATACAATAGAAAAAGTTAAAGAAATATTTCAATAATTTTTAATATAAATAGACCTTAAAATATTTAAAAAAGTATTTTAAGGTTTTTTATTATACTGACCTCCCAGTCTACTCAAAAAAACTCTAAAATATGGTATAAATAAACGGATAAAAAAATAATTTAAAGAGGTATTTATGGATAAAAGACTATATGAAATTGTAGAAATAAAAGACTTAAAGGATATGCTAAACAAAACAAAATCATTATATGGAAACAGAGTAGCTTTTAAAATAGCAACAGGAGAAAATAAATATAAAGAAATTACACATAAAGAAGTAAGAGAAATGGTTGATGCATTAGGAACAAAATTAATCAACATGGGACTAAAAGGAAAGAGAATAGGTGTAATTGGAGAAAATAGATTTGAATGGGAAGTAGCTTATTTAGCAACAGTATGTGGCGTAGGAACAATAGTACCATTGGATAAAGCATTACCAGAAAGTGAATTAGAATCACTAGTAGAAAGATCAGAAATTGAAGCAATATTCTATTCTGAAAAATATGAAGAAACAGTAACAAAAATTAAATACAATCAAAATAATAAACTAAAGCATTTAATATCAATGGATAATTGTTCACACAAAGAAGGAATCTATTCAGAGTTTGAATTAATTGAAATGGGAAAGGAATTAATAGCAAAAGGAGATAAATCATTTTTAGAAGCGACAATAGACCCAGAAGAAATGCAAATAATGCTATTTACATCAGGCACAACCTCACAATCAAAAGTAGTAGCATTATGCCACAGAAATTTAGCATCAAACTTAATGGACATAGCAAGTATATTGGATATTAATGAAACAGATACTTTTCTATCATTTTTACCAGTACACCACGTATTCGAATGCACAGTAGGATTTCTATTTTCATTATATAAAGGAGCAAAAACAGTGTTTTGCAAGGGAATCAGACATATTGCAGAAGACTTAAATGAACACAAAATTACATTCATGGCATGTGTACCAGGAATATATGAAATGATGTACTACTCAATAATAAAACAATTAGAAAAAGAAGGAAAATTAAAAGAAGTACAAGAAAAAGCAGAAAAATACAAAGAATTACCAGTATCTGAAAAAACACAATATTTCCAAGAAGTAAGAGATGTTTTAGGAGGACACATTAAATTATTAATAAGTGGAGCAGCTGCACTTGATCCAAACATTGAAGCAAAATATAGAGAAATTGGATTAAATCTAATGCAAGGATATGGATTAACAGAAACATCTCCAGTAGTAGGAGTGGGAACAACAGCGAATTATAGACTAGGATCAATAGGAATTACAGTACCATCAGTAGAAGCAAAATTGGTAGATGTAAACTCAGAAGGAATGGGAGAATTAGTAGTAAAAGGTCCAAGCGTCATGATGGGATACTATCAAAATGAAGAAGCAACAGCAGAAGTGTTAAAAGATGGATGGTTTTACACAGGCGACTTAGCAAGAATAGATGAAGACGGATACATTTTTATCTGTGGTAGAAAAAAGAGCGTAATCGTATTAAAAAACGGTAAAAACATATTCCCAGAAGAAATGGAAGCATTAGTAAACAAAATAGAAGGTGTAAAAGAATCATTCATATATGGTAAACAAATGTCAGATGATGAAAATGATATAAAAATAAATGTGAAAATTGTAATTGACAGAGCAATTGTAGAAGACTCATATAAAGTAAAAACAGATAAAGAAATAAAAGAAGCAATATCAGAAAAAATTAAAGAAGTAAATGCAAAAATGCCAAGTTATAAAGCAATAAGAGGAATGATTATAACAGAAGAACCACTATTAAAAACCACAACAAATAAAATAAAAAGACAGGCAAATTTAGATGTTATCGAAGGAAATAAAAACTAAAATTTTAGGAAGAACATGTATTGAATTTAAAGAAATAAACTCAACACAAAAGTATATTCATAATCAAATTAAAGAAAATAAAATAAAAAATGGAACCATTGTAATAGCCGATATTCAAACAGATGCAATAGGAACACATGGGCGAAAATGGTATACAAATAAAAATAATATAGCATTTTCGCTATATATGGAAATAAATAAAAATATAAAAGAATTAGAAGGCCTAACATATAAAATTGCAGAAATACTCGTAACAATATTTCAAGAAAAATATAAAATTCAATTAGAGATTAAAAAGCCAAACGATTTAATGTATAATGGAAAAAAAGTAGGTGGAATACTAACAGAAACAAAACTGCACAACGAAGAAGTTAGATATATAGTAATAGGCATAGGAATAAACATAGCGAAACAAGAATTCAACAAAGAAATCAAAGAAATAGCAACATCAATCGAAGATGAATTCAATATAAAAATAGACAGAGAATACATTATTACAGAATTTTGCAATAAATTTGAAGAAGAAATATTAAAAATCATATAAGGAGACCAACTATGAAAAGTCAATAGAAAAATGAGAATTTTTTTAAAAATTTT
>ERZ773099.3168-NODE-3168-length-10754-cov-14.103468_pt1 | contig 10754 bp, 9 predicted proteins | sample MGYA00511120_ERZ773099 | MGnify/ENA primary metagenome ERZ773099 (study PRJEB29015, sample SAMEA2738012) | human oral metagenome | biome: human oral; feature: human-associated habitat; material: dental | place: China | collected 2104 ... | reverse complement strand
CCATAGCAAGGTGTATATTAAAGGATGCACCGATAGTTATACTTGATGAGGCAACAGCAAGTGTAGATGCGGATAATGAAAGACTTATACAAGAGGCGATATCCGAGCTTTGTAAGGGAAAGACTTTGATAGTTATAGCTCACAGGCTTAATACTATAAAAGATGCCGACCAAATACTTCTTGTCTCAGACGGAAGTATAGCGGAGAGTGGTACGCATAAGGAGCTTATGGATATGGACGGTATTTATAGGAGGTTTGTAGAGTTAAGACAGAGGGATAGGGGCTGGACTGCAATTAAATAGTTAAGCACTACACCTATGTTTTTTGATGTACACACTCAGAAAAAAATAAATCATTTTTGGTATACTTATTTTGCTAACGATGAATCGGTGTAACTCATTTTAAATAATAATTTTATAAAAAATAACATCTGTTTTTGAAATTCATGTCATCATGCTGATTTGAAATAGATTGCTAATTAGCGTGAGTTACACCGGTACATCGTTTTGGTATATGTATTTTACTAATACTGCATCGGTGCTTTAAAGATTTAGGTACAAGGAGATTTTTTATAGTATCAAAAGGAATTTAAAAACCGGGTAGTAGGTAATAAAAGTACTTGATAAGTAGGTATTGATTGCCCCAAAAGTCTAACTTTTTGGGGCGGTACATACACACTTAATCAAGTGCTTTTTTATATACACAAAAATATTTTTAACTTATAATAAATGCCTTAATTTTAACAAAGTTTGTATTTACATATGCTATGAAAAAACTTAAACTTAAGGTAAAATAAATGTTGCAATTATTCTAAACTGATTGCCAAAATAAAAGGAGAATACTGTAAAGGTGAGTTATACAAAAAAAATCAATGTAAAAAGATGTATAATAAATACATTAAAGATAGCACTCTCGGCAATAGTTGCCATAGAAATAGCGGAGTTTTTTAAGCTGGACAGCTTTATATCAGCAGGTATTATAGCTATATTAAGTGTGCAGCCCAATACTAAGCAGGAGACTTTAAAGGCTGCAATTGCTAGGATCTTAGCTTTTTTAAGTGCGCTTTTGATATCCTATACCTCTTTTAAGCTTTTGGGATTCAATTCCTTAGGTTATGGGGTGTATTTGCTTTTAGATGTGGGTGTATGTGTGTTTTTTGGCTGGACTGCGGCTATAACTATTAATGCCGTACTTATTTCCCACTTTTTACTTGCAGGAAGGATGGATACGCAAATACTTATTAATGAAAGTTTGCTTTTTGTGATAGGAGTAAGTACAGGTTTTACTGCAAACCTTCATCTTAGAAAAAATATTTATCAGATGGAAGAGCTTAGGGACAGCACAGATTCAAGTATATTGAGATATTTGGTGCATATATCCAAAAGTGTGGCAAATAAAAAACTTAGAGAAGAAGGAGAGGAGCTTTTTAACAGATTAAACTCGGATATAGAAAGGGCTAATTTTGTAGCCGAAGAGAATTATAAAAATCAGTTCAACCTTGATGACACCTATGATTTGGAATATATAAATATGAGAAGGAATCAAGCCCATCTTCTTTACGAAATGGACAAGATAGCAAGAAGTATAAGTCTTAAAACCATAAGTACGGACAGGGTGGAGGATTTCATAAAAAAACTTGCCTTGGAAAGAAGAAATTATGAAAGGGCAAGTGAGCTTTTGGAAGAGTTTTATGAGCTTGATGCATCAATGAAGAGTATACCCTTACCTGTAAGCCGACCGGAATTTGAGGACAGGGCAAGGCTTTTTGCCATAATGCGACTGCTTGAAGAGTTTTTACAGGCAAAATCGGAGTTTGCAAGTAATAATAATTAAGGTAGTGTAATTGAAGCAATAGTCCTTAGTCTGCCCCGGCAGTAGGAAGGCTATAGCCTAAAAAAGGTGTCCATCGTGAGGTGGAATCTGAAGAAAGTCGGATGGAAAATCTTTGGTCTGACGAATAGAAATCATGTAAGGATGCAGCTAATGATAAAGCCGGCGAACAAACCGAAGTCCAATAACTACTTGGAATTGTGGAGGATTAGCACATGAAAGATGAGAATGCTTTGATACTTATGGATGAAACAAATATCACTAATCTGATTTATACCATTCGTGGGAAACAAGTAATGCTTGATAGTGACTTAGCCGGTTTGTACCAAGTTGAGACTAGAGTCTTTAATCAGGCGGTCAAGCGAAACTCAAATAGATTTCCGGAACAATTTCGTTTTCAATTAACAGAAGAAGAGTATAAAAACTTGAGATCACAATTTGTGACCTCAAGTGAAGACAATACTCATGGCGGCAGAAGGTATATGCCTTAAGCATTTACAGAACAAGGCATTGCCATGCTTTCTGCTGTGCTTAAAAGTGATATTGCAGTAGAAATAAGCATAAGGATTATGAATAGCTTTGTAGAGATGAGAAAATTTCTGATCTCAAATCAGCAACTTTTTTCGAGGCTGGATAGAGTGGAGTTGAAACAGCTAGAAACTGATAAAAAACTCGAAGAAGTATTCAGCTATATTGCGAGCAATACAGAGGTAAAACAAAAAATCTTTTTTGATGGTCAAATCTATGATGCCTTTAGCTTTATTATAGATCTGATTGGAAAAGCACAGAGCAAACTGATCTTGATTGATAATTATGTGGATGTAAATACTCTTAACATGATTTGTAAGAAAAACACAGGTGTTGATGTATTAATTGCAACATCCGGAAAAGGAAGCTTGTCAACGAAGGATATCAACAAGTTTAATGTTCAGTACCCAAAATTAAGTGTAAAAACGACCACGGATTTTCATGACCGTTTCTTAATTATTGATGACGAAGAGGGTTATTTTATAGGTGCCTCAATAAAAGATGCAGGCAAGAAGAGTTTTGCGATAACAAAGATTGAAGATGGAAAAATTGTTCAGAATTTGATAAATAAGGTAGATATGGTGAGTTTAAAAAATGTTTTGCCTAAAAATTATGTCAGCCCTGATTTAGATAAAAGAGTATTGGGGGAAGTTGTCGACTTATTTACTAACGAAGTAAAAATGGATGGAACAGAGGCAAGTAAAGATTTATTGGGCAGAACATATGAATATTGTATTGCTCAGTTTGCTGCATATGAAGGAACAAAGGGTGGTGAATTTTATACGCCTTCAAGCATTGTAAAGACTATCGTTGCTATATTCAAACCGTTTAATAATTGTCGAGTATATGATCCATGTATGGGGTTTCGTGTCATAATAATGACAGTGGCAAATAGTCAAGTAAATACAAGGGTTTTAGAGCTTCTACCAAAGTTTCAAATCAAAAAAAATGAGTTGTTGGTGTGCTGTTTAGAGCAGTTATTATGAAAATGAATGTTGTAAACAGTACCTCAGCATAAAGGAGGAACTCATATGTCTAAGGTGAAAAAGACGTGATTTAAGCAAAAGGTTTTGCTATTCAAATTTATACTGAAGACTTTAAAAACGACTATATAAGTCTAACGGATATTGTTAGATATAAAAGTGATGAACCAAGTGATGCATTCAAAAATTGGATAAGAAGAAAAGATACAATTTAATTTCTTGGTTTATGAAAAAGCTTAAGCAACATGAATTTAATTCCTTTACATTTTCTCCTAAAAAATGGGTAGAGAAAGCAGAAGCTATTGGAATTATTTCAAAAGGTGGAAGATATGGTGGTGAATTTGCATATACAGATATTGTTTTTGAATTTGCTTCATGGATTTTTACTTAATTTAAGATGTGTGTAATTCAAAATTACAAAAGACTTAAATCATATGAAAACTAAAAATTATCATTAGGTTGAAATCTTAATCGAGAAATTTCAAAGATTAACTATAAAATCCATACAGAGGCAATTAAAGAGTATCGCTTAAAAGATCTTACCAACGAACAGCTATCCTATAAATATTCAAGTAGACGCCATCAGAGATATGACCGTTTAAAACGGTGAAAGAGTTGGTGGGGGAGATAAAATTAAAGTGAAAAAGGAGTTGAATTTATGTATTTAAATCATTTTCAAGTTGTAAATTACAAAAATTTAAGAGCTACACATTTTTCTTTCGTTGAAGGAGTAAATACAATTATTGGGGAAAATGATTCTGGAAAATCAAATGCAATGACAGCTCTTCGCATATTGTTGGATGATTCATACTACTATAACACAAAAAGACTTAAGGATAATGATTTTTCGGACACTTTGAATAACTGGAAAGGACATTGGATAATTTTTTCGGCAGTATTTGGAAACATTACATCTGTTGATAAACAAACGGAGATATGTGCAGAACTAGTGCCTAGTAATGAGAATGAGGATTTTCTGAAATCCTATATAAAAAGTGGAGATGATAATATTGGTGTAATTTCTCTTTTTATTCGTCCACAAAAGCAAATAAGAAAAAAATTAAGTGAAATTACCGATCCGATAGAATTTGAAAAAGAACGGAATAAAATAAGAATTGCAGATTATGAATTTTATTTTACAAGTCGAGCACAAACGGATTTTATAAATGAAACAATATACAAAAAAATTGTTGGAGATTTAGATAACGGACAATGTACAAATCCTGACGAAGATGATGATGAAATTTTAGGATGTAAATTAAATATAGCGGATGTACAGGATCATATATCAGTGGTATTTGTTGATGCTTTACGAGATGTAGAAAGTGAATTAAAAAAGCCTAAAAACCCTATCAGAAGAATTATTGAATCAGTAGAATCATTGATAAAAGAATCAGAAATCAGCTCAATTAAAGACGAAATTATGAATTTGAACAAATCCATATCTGAAGTCGAGCAAGTAGAGCTTGTTGGTAAGAAAATTAATGAGAAATTATTGGACATGATAGGAATGGTATATTCTCCGGAAATAATTTTAGAATCTGGGATGAAGGATGATTTAAAATCATTATCACGATATTTATTTTTAAAACCATCAAAACAGAATGATATAGAATCTTTAGGATTAGGACATCTAAATATGATTTATATGGCTTTGAAAATAGTTGAATATGAAATCAATAGAACGAGAGAACTTATAAACATTATGATTATTGAGGAGCCAGAGGCGCATATCCATACACATATTCAAAGAACTTTGTTTGATAAGTTAAAAGTTGCAAAGGACTATACCCAGATAATAACTACTACCCACTCAACACATTTGGCTGAAGTTTCGAATATTCAAAATATAAATATTTTGAAATCTTTGGATAATAAAAGTATTTCAATGCAACCCAATAAGGGGCTAGACGAGTTTGGTGAAAAATTTCTTAACCTAAAGAACTTAACATTATCAAATTGCATTGAACGCTATCTGGATGCAAAGCGCACAGTATTGCTCTTTTCGAAGGGGGTTATTTTAGTAGAAGGAGATGGAGAAGAAATTTTAATTCCGAATATTGTAAAGAGTGCTTTTGGAGTTTCTTTGGATGAGCTTGGAATTGGACTCATAAATGTAGGAAGCGTATCCTTTGAATATATTGCGAGTCTATTTGCAGATATAAGAATAAATAGAGCATGCGCAATTGTTACTGATGAAGATGTTCAAATAGTAGAAAGTACCAGTAGTTTTTATAGGATGCAAGCTCAAACAAGAGGAGAAAGTAGAAAAGAAAAGCTAGAAACACTATACGACAGAAATATATGGGTAAAGTCTTTCTATGCTCCTCATACATTAGAAATTGATTTTGCTTTGACGAATAATAGGCAAAATAAGAAATATATCAATGAAGTTATAGAGTTGAATTATAGTAGAGATTGCATAATAAAAGAACATAAATATAATATAGATACTGGCTCTGATGCAGATTGTGCTAATACGATTTTAATGTTAGCAAGAGATATGGGAAAAGGTTGGTATGCAACAATTTTATCAAATTATATTGATAGTGCGGTTTGCATCCCACAGTATATATTAGCTGCTATTGCATTTGCAAGTAGAGAAATAATAAATGTTGATATTATATTTAAGATGGTTGAATATTCATTAAATCAGTATGAGAAAACTGAGGACAGTATTGAATTAAAAGAAAAATTTCAGATAGCAACAGATGCTACAGAGAAAAAATGTTGTATTCAGAATTTTAGAAATGCATATGCAGACAATGTTGTATCAAAATTATTAATTGAGATTGATAAATATTGTGAAAGTTGGTGTGAATAATGGAAGATATGCTTTTTTTAGAGCAATTGAATCCACAACAGAAAAAGGTATGTATTGAAGGTAGTAACATTTTACTTAAGGCTTGTCCAGGAAGTGGTAAAACTAGAACATTAACTTATAAGCTAGCATATATAATAAAAAAATATGAGCTTTCAAAAAAAATAAATATTGCAATTACATACACAAATAGAGCTGCTGATGAAATCAGAGAGAGGTTGGAGAAAATGGATATTCCGGAAGAAAAAGTGTGGGTAGGGACAATACATCAGTTTTGTCTCGAATTTATTATCAGACCGTATACAATGTACCATAATCGATTAAAAAAAGGATATCATATTATTGATGAGTATGTACAAAGTCAATATGTAGATGAAATTGTTAAGAATCTTGGTATAGACATTGGTTATAATAAACCATTTGATTTTCCAGAAATTGTGAACAAGTATGAAGAAAAGTTATTAGCTGAGAAAGAGATTGACTTTAATGATATATTAAAAATATCCTTTGAGTTAGTTAAGACCTGTCCATTTATTGCAGAGAATATTGGAGGAGTTACAAGATCAATCTTAGTTGATGAGTATCAAGATACGAATGAATTGCAGTATGGTATATTGGGCTGTATAGTATCGGCTAATAAAAAAATATTATTAACTTTTGTAGGGGACACAGATCAAGCTATTTATGGTGCACTTGGTGGTATTGCAAAAACATCAGAAGAATTAGAATTAGAGTTTGGGGTTGCTTTTAAAGAAGAAAAATTAGATGGTTGTTATCGTACAACTCAGCGCATAATCAATTATTATTCTAATTTTCAGCTGAAGCATGTTCCAATATATGCAGTTTCTGAAATTAAAAATGAAATGGGTTGTTTAGTTTATAATAATACAATTAATAAAACAGATTTGTTTGAAGGAATAGCTCAAATTGTAAAAAGGCAGATATCTGAGGGGATTCCAGAGAACGAAATATGTATTATTGCCCCACAATGGTGGTTATTATTTCCATTATCAAAACAAATGAATACACTTTTACCTAATGTAAAATTTGATGCACCGGATATTACTCCAATAAAGTATGATCCTATGAATGTATTTTTTCTGTTTGCAAGGCTATTATTTACTGAACCTGGAAAAAAGACATGGATTAGAAAAAAAATTGCAAATGAAATAGTTAAGATTTTATCGGAAGAGTACAAAATAGAACTACACGAAAAAGTAGATACATATATGATTTTAAAAGTAGTTAATTCGTTATTATGTGAAGAAGAAAATGGCTTGGATTATCTTCAAAAGTCGATTATTAAGTTCTTTCATATTTTTGGAGTTAATTTGAGTCAGGAGCAATTTCTACAAAGATCCTATGAAAGTTTTATGGCAAAAATTAATGATAGAGTACAGCGCTATGATTTATCTACAAGTATTGATACTTTTAAACAATGCTTCAAAGAAAAAGAAGGTGTGGTAATAAATACATTTCATGGTGTGAAAGGAGAAGAATATGATACAGTTATAGCATTTGGTATTCTAAATGGATATATTCCACACTGGGATACGATATATCGGCGACCACAACATCGAGAAGATGAAACTAAAAAATTGCTATATGTGGTTTGCTCACGAGCAAAGAAAAATTTATATTTATTTTCGGAACAGGGTAGGACTACAGCGAAGGGAAAACCACTTACATCAACTAATGAGATGGTTGCGATAGAATTTGAATTTGATGAGTTCCAATAAGTATACTTAAAAAATGTGTAAACGATTTATTTAAATTAATATTTACCAGCTATTCAGAATCAAAGTTATCTTATTGACCTACGGTCAATAAGCATCGCAAGTCTGCGGCTTGCTCAATTAGTGCTTACCAGCTATTCAGAATCAAAGCTATCTTATTGACCTACGGTCAATAAGTATTACAAGTCTGTGACTTGCTCAAGTATGGTTTATAATAACTATCACAAAAATATAGAAAGGGAAATTGCTATGACATTAGAGAATAAACTTGGCATTACTGATTCGGTAGAATTAGCTAAGGCTGAAGAAAAAATCAGTAAAAAAAGAGCAATAGAACTCTTTGAAAGCGGATATTTGAATAATCTTGAACATGGAACTTTTAAATCACTAGCTGAAATACACAAATATTTATTTGATCAGATTTATGATTTCGCCGGACAAATAAGAACTGTTAATATTGCAAAAGGTAATTTCCGTTTTGCTCCGCTTATGTATTTGCGAGTAGCTCTTGAAAATATCGAAAAAATGCCTCAGTCAACATATGATGAAATTATAGAAAAATATGTAGAAATGAATGTTGCACACCCTTTTCGTGAGGGAAATGGCAGAAGTACAAGAATTTGGCTTGATTTGATTTTGAAAAAAGAGTTAGGTCAAGTTGTTGATTGGAGTCTTGTAGATAAGGAGGATTACCTTTCTGCTATGGAACGCAGTCCTGTTAAAACTATTGAAATCAAATATATATTAAAGCAAGCACTGACAGAAAAAATCAATGATCGTGAGATTTATATGAAAGGTATTGATCACAGCTATTATTACGAAGACTATTTTACATTTAAGACAAGTGATTTGTAACTAAAAACTTCTATTAGCGGCAGAAGTCAATTTAAATAACAGCCGTTGCTTGTCAGTTCTCAATAAAAAAGAAGAAATGACGATGAAACAAAACTTAATAAATGACATTGTTCAAGGAATGTTACCATATTTGAAATAATGTTACCGCAATCCCACCGGCTTTAGATGGTGGGCTAAGGTAGCATTATTTCAAAAAGTAATTGATAGAGCAATGATTGTTTGTGAATTATCTCTGGTAACTATATCTAAAATTTATCGTCAAATCTTTATGCTTTTACAGAATAAGGCATTGCCATACTTTTTGCTGTGCTTAAAAGTGATATTGTAATAGAAGTGAGTAGAAACACTAAATTTTATACAAATTTAATAAAAAAATGCTGGAATTTAATGTTAGGGGGGGGTACAATGACTATAAAATAATATAAGGAGGGTGTTACTGATGTTCGATAATAAATTAAGTAAGGTCTTAACTTTCGGTCTGTCAACTTTTTTTATTGTTGCTGTAATCATGAGGATAGGAAAAGTTTATTTGCTAAAAGAATATGAAGCTGCGTTTCCATGGTTTAATATACTGGGAATAGCTTTTATAGTCTTAGCATTATTATTTTTCATAATGGAAAGGAGAAGTAACTTACCTTTCTTTTATGGTGCAAGTCAAAGAGGCGGCTCTAATGCAAATTCATTTATAGTAGCTGCTGTAGGATTAAACTTTCTTAGCTTAAACAATGTGCAATTTATTATATATATGCTTGCATTGATTTGTGTCATGCTATTACTTGCTTATACTGTAAAAGCAAAGAGTTAAAAGGTATTTATACAATATAAATCCACTCGGAAAATAGCATAAGTACCTTACTTGTAAAGGTGTATTTTGTTGATTTTTAATATAAAGGTATATTTTTGTAATTTTTAATATAAATCCATTTGGGAGATAGCGTAAGTACTTTATTTTTCAAAGTTGTGTCTTGGTGATTTTTAATATAAATCCACCCGTAAAATAGCATAAATACCTTGCTTGTAAAATACATACTTTAATAATTTTTTCTATAAAATATAAAATAAAGGGGCTGTTGCAAAATAGAAATCATGCATAAGATATAGCGGTATTTTGGCGAAGTGTCATCCTATATCTTGTGCAAAAATCTTAAAATGCAGCAGCCCCTTGGTTTTGATATTATTGTACAACTTTGCATTAGTGCATTTTTTCTTAAAATAAGCATATCAAATAACTTGCCTTTTTCCTGATTGCATACATCAAAACATTTAGACCGGCTAGTACCATACCTATATTTTTAATGTACTTATTATGCAAGCGATACACTGGTGTAATGTATCATTGATATTTAATTAATATCAGCAATAGTAGAGTAAGTCTCAAATTTCTTTATTATATATCTGTTGCAATCTATTAACAAAGTGGTAATAAGGCTAGATATCAATGATACACTACACTAGAGTATATCAATCCATAAAAATACTATTTTTAAGTGTAGTATTGATTTCGATATGCTTATTACCGCTAATGATACTAAGTATGAAACATAAAACACTATTTTTTAAGCTTGGCATTGATTTCCCTTATATGTTTCATATTTATAAACATAAATACAAGCCATACGATAATATATATAATGATGTATACTATAGTAAATGATGCCAGTTCAGCCAAGTTAAAACCATACCAGCCGGCAAGTATAGACAGCGGTACAAAAACTATATAATTTATAACACAATGCAACAGGGTCATTTTAGTTATGCTGAATTCAGTATGTGTAAATATAAGGCTTGTAGTGGAGAACAAAGCACCTATTGCCGCCCATATCAGTATGGATACAAGCATGGCACTGAGCTCATTGGGAAAATGACTTATAAATCCGGTAGGTGCCGGCTGATAAGAACTGTTTCCGACTATGTAGGAAAAAAAGATAGACATAAATAAACCTATATCAATACCTATAAAAATACCGAATACAAAGCGATAAATAATATTATTTTTCATGA
>ERZ773099.3167-NODE-3167-length-10756-cov-4.741426_pt1 | contig 10756 bp, 8 predicted proteins | sample MGYA00511120_ERZ773099 | MGnify/ENA primary metagenome ERZ773099 (study PRJEB29015, sample SAMEA2738012) | human oral metagenome | biome: human oral; feature: human-associated habitat; material: dental | place: China | collected 2104 ... | reverse complement strand
TGCCAAGTAGAAAAAATAAATTTACTGGTGAACATAGAGATATTTGTCATCCAATTAATTCACCTGCTAGAGAAAAAATTCAAAATGCGATTTTTGAAGCATATAAGAATGTTCCTGAGAATGAAGTTAGTGAAGAAAACGCTGAAACTGAAACAGAGGAATAGAAAAGGAGTGAACGTAAAAGTTCACTCCTTTTTATCTGTCAATATCATTTTGTTGATCAATATATTTTGCTTTTGGAGAACTTGATATTGGTTGATATAAATCTTGATCATTTTCATCTTTTATTTCGATATTTGATCGTTTTGGTATGTTTTTTATTTTTTGAGCTCTAATTGCTTCAAAATGTTCTTTTGTAGAATTATTTGATCCAAATAAGAAATTAAGTAATGGATTGTGTTTTAATTTTTCGGCATCTGTTATTCTTTTTTCGAGTTCATCTTGAGTTAATGAAAGGTAATTACTATTATTATCTAGTGTAGCTACTTTATTAAAATTATACTTTAATATTTCTTCAGAAATATTATTTAGGGCTTTTTTTAAGTTGTTAGCTTTTTTCTCTGAGAAAACTTGATTTTCATGAACTAAGTTACGTAAATTTCCTTCTAGTTCTGCAGATTTTATACCGTCTGCATCAATGTAGTAATCTCCACATACTATATAAGAATGTTTTTCTCTTTCATTTTCAGGATTTATAGAATTTTTTGTTTTTTTATCGATTGTAATAGCAATAATTTTATTGTTTTTTGTATCAGCTCCTGCAGATTCAAAGAATTTTTCGAATATTGGTTGATTTATATTATTTAATTCATCAATTAATTTAGTTGATGAATTCATTAAATATATATAGTTTTTTTCAACTGAATCATCTTTTAAATCTTGGGATATTTCATTGGCAGTATTTAATAGAGTAGATGCTGATTGTGATATTTGATCCATATTCATGTTTTTTAATTCTTCGGTATAAACATTTTGATATTGATTATCATGCTGAATATTTTTTATGGCACCGAGTGTTATTGATCCTGATAATACTAATGCTGCAATTTTTATTATATTTGAAAATGATTTATTTTTTTTTAATGCATCTTTTATTTGCTTTTTGGGGCTAGTATATTTTTTTCTTGAATTTGAATCGGGTTCTTTTTCTGGTTCTTTTTCTGTTTGTAGTTCTATTTCATCTGATTCTCTTACTTTTTTTTCTAATTCTTCTTCTTTTTCTTTTAGTGTTTTTTTAATTATTTTTTCTTTTCTAGTATCCATATAAAGCTCCTTTGTTTAATATTAAAATAATTATATCAAAATAAAAATTTGTTTACAATGAAATTTTATAATGATAAAATGTTTTTAAATATTTGTGTTAGTGCTTTTATTTAAAATGATTAGGAGGTTTTTATGACACCACATAATGAAGCTAAATATGGAGAAATTGCAAAGAATGTATTGATGCCTGGTGATCCACTTAGAGCTAAATATATTGCTGAAAATTTTTTAGAGAATTATAAATTAATTAATAAGCTTAGAAATATGTATGGTTATACGGGAAAATATAAGGGGGTAGAGATTACAGTTTTTGCTTCTGGTATGGGAATGCCTAGTATGGGTATATATGCTTATGAGCTTTATAAATTTTATGATGTTGAAAATATTATAAGAATTGGTACTTGTGGGGCCTTGTCTCCAGAACTTGAATTGCTTGATACAATATTAGTTGAAGATAGCTATACTAAAGGAAATTTTGCAATTGCATTAAAACATGTTGATGAGCATTTAGTTAAATCTGATACTGAGCTTAATGAATTAATAATTAAGAGCGCTGAAGAAAATAATATTAAGTTGGTTAGAGGTAATGTAAATTGTAATGAAATTTTTGATTATTATGATGATAAATTTGAAGAGTTTTTAGAATCATTACCTAAGGATTTAAAAATAATTGCTACTGAAATGGAGTCATTTGCATTATTTTATACGGCTAAATTTTTGGGTAAAAAAGCGAGCTGTTTATTATCTGTTGTGGATTCTAGATTTAAGAAGGAAGAAGTTTCTACTGATGATCGTCAAAATTCATTGAATGATATGATTAAAGTTGCGCTTGATGCAATAATTAAATAGTTTTATTGAAAGGAATTTACATTTATGAATACTAAATTTGTGTTTGTTACAGGTGGAGTTGTTTCTGGTTTAGGGAAGGGAATAACTGCAGCATCTCTTGGAAGGTTGCTTAAAAATAGAGGATATAAAGTTGTCAATCAAAAATTTGACCCATATATTAATGTTGATCCAGGAACAATGAGCCCTTATGAACATGGTGAAGTTTTTGTTACAGATGATGGAGCTGAGACTGATTTGGATTTAGGACATTATGAAAGATTTACAAATGTAAATTTGACAGCTACATCAAGCATTACAAGTGGTAAGATTTATAGTGAAGTTATCAATAGAGAGAGAAAAGGTGATTATTTAGGAAAAACCGTTCAAGTAATTCCTCATATTACTGATGCTATAAAATCAAAGGTGTATAATTTTATTAATTCTGATGTTGATGTTGTAATCACTGAGATAGGTGGAACAATTGGTGATATTGAAAGTCAAGCTATGGTGGAAGCGATTAGACAAATTGGCTTTGAAGTTGATATAGATGATGTTTGCTATATTCATGTAACTTTATTACCATTTATTTCAGGTTCTAATGAACTAAAATCAAAACCTACACAGCGTTCTGTTAAAGAACTACAAGCACTTGGCATTAGACCTGATATTTTAGTTTGTAGAGCTGATCAAGAAATTCCTGAAAAAATGAAGGAGAAGATTGCATTATTTTGTAATGTAAGAAAAGAAGCGGTTATTGAAAATTCTACTGTTAAAGATTTATATGAAGTTCCTTTGATGCTTGAAAATAATGGATTAGCTGTTCAAGTTTGTAAGAAATTAAATTTGAATAAAGTGGAACCAAATAATGGTGAATGGATTAAACTTGTTGATAAGATTAAAAAGGTTAATGAAGATAATAATGAAGTAAAAATTGCTTTAATAGGTAAGTATGTAAAATTGGATGATTCATATTTGTCTGTTATTGAATCTTTAAAACATGGTGGGTATTCTAATGATGTTAAAGTTAGTACAACATTGATTGATAGTGAATTGATAAATGATTCAAATGTTTCTGATATAATTTCTCCATATGATGGAATTATTGTTCCAGGTGGTTTTGGAGAAAGAGGAATTGAAGGAATGATTACTTCAATAAAATATGCAAGGGAAAATAAAATTCCGTTTCTTGGTATTTGTCTAGGAATGCAAATGACTGTTATTGAATTTGTCAGAAATGTAGTAGGTTTGGAAGATGTAAGTTCTGAAGAATTTAAACCTGATGTTAAACATCCAGTTATTCATATTATGGAAAATCAAAAAGGAATTATTAATACTGGTGGAACAATGAGACTTGGGGCATATCCTTGTGAACTAGATGAGCATAGTTATGTTTATAAAATTTATGATGAAAATGAAAAAATTTCTGAAAGACATAGACATAGATATGAATTTAATAATGCATATAGGGAAACTTGTATTGAAAATGGTTTGATTTTAAGTGGTAAATCACCTGATGGAAATCTTATTGAAATTGTAGAATTATCTGAAAAAAGTCATCCATTTTTTATAGGGGTGCAATTCCATCCAGAATTTAAATCAAGACCTAATAAAGTTGCACCATTGTTTAAAGAATTTATAAAAAAATCTAAAAGATAAATGTAACTATTGTGTGAAATGAATTGACAACAAAATATAAAAGATATATAACTATTAGCAGTTAGATAAAAAGACTGCTAATAGTTTTTTTATATGAAGGAGGTATTTATGTTAAAACCATTGAGTAATAGAGTTATATTGAAGAGAATTGAACCTGAAGAGAAAACTAAGAGTGGAATTATTCTTTCTGCTTCTAATAAGGAAAAACCTCAAATGGCTGTTGTTGTTAAGGTTGGACCTGGAAAATTAATGGATGATGGTAAGTTAAGTAATATGGATGTTCAGGAAGGCAATAAAGTTATTATTGATAAATATGCTGGTAATGAAATTACATATAATGATGAAGAGTTTTTAATAGTTGAAAATGATGATATATTGGCAATTGTAGAATAATATTATTTTGAAATTTTATAGGAGGTTATATATGGCAAAGGATATTAAATTTGGAGAAAATGCAAGAAAAAAATTAATGACTGGTATTAATAATTTAGCTGATACGGTAAAGGTGACACTTGGACCAAAGGGAAGAAATGTTGTTTTAGATAGAGGTTTTGGTTCTCCATTAATTACAAATGATGGTGTTACTATTGCTAAAGAAATTACTTTTGAAGATAAATTTGAGAATATGGGGGCTCAGTTAGTTAGAGAAGTTTCTGAAAAGACTAATGATGTTGCTGGGGATGGTACGACTACTGCTACGGTTTTAGCACAAAAAATGATCAAAGAAGGTGTTAAAAATGTTGCTGCTGGTGCTGATCCAATGGCAATTAAAAGAGGAATGGATAAAACAGTTAAATTAGCTGTAGAATTATTAAAAAATAATAGTAGCAGTGTTAATGGCAAGGATGATATTGCTAGAGTAGCAAGTATTTCTGCTGATAATGAAGAAGTTGGAAAATTGATTGCTGACGCAATGGAGAAAGTTTCTACAAATGGTGTTATTACTATTGAAGAATCAAAAACATCTAATACTGAACTTAATGTGGTTGAAGGAATGCAATTTGATAGGGGTTATGTTTCTCCTTATATGGTTACTGATAGTGAAAAAATGACTGTTGAATATGATAATGCATATATTTTAATTACTGATAAGAAGATAGAAAATATTCAGGAAATATTACCTTTATTGGAAGAATTAATGAAATCTTCTGGTAAATTATTAATAATTTGTGAAGATGTTGCAGCTGAAGCTTTGTCTACTTTAATTTTAAATAAGTTAAGAGGTGTTTTAAATGTAGTTGCTGTAAAAGCTCCTGGATATGGTGATAAGAGAAAGGATTATTTACAGGATATTGCTATTTTAACAGGTGGTAAAGTTATTTCTACTGATTTAGGTATGGAATTTAAGGATGTGCAAGTTTCTGATTTGGGACATGCTAAACAAATTAAAGTTGAAAAGGATAGAACTATTATTGTTGATGGTTCTGGCGATAAAGAAGAAATAGCAAATAGAGTTGCTCAATTGAAAACTTTAATTTCTAGTGAGAAAAGTAGTTATGAAAAGGAAAATCTTGAAGAAAGATTGGCTAAGATGGCTGGTGGAGTTGCAGTTATTGGTGTAGGCGCGGCGACAGAGCTAGAGATGAAAGATAAGAAACTTAGAATTGAAGATGCTTTATCTGCTACTAGAGCTGCAGTTGAAGAAGGTGTGTTACCTGGTGGAGGTACTGCATATTTGAATATAATTTCTAAATTGGAAGTTGAAGTTTCTAATTTTGAAACTGATGAAAAAATTGGTGCAAATATTATATTAAAATCACTTGAAGAGCCTGCTAGACAGATTGCAATAAATGCTGGTTTAGAGCCTGCAGTAATTATTGAAAAAGTAAAATCTGAGAAGGATGGTATTGGTTTTGATGCTAAGAAGTGTGAATATGTTGATATGAAAAAATCTGGTATTGTAGATCCTACTAAAGTTTCAAGAAGTGCACTTCAAAATGCTGCTTCAATTGCGTCAATGATTTTAACAACTGAAGCTATTGTTTCAGAAATTCCTGAAAAACATCATCATGATGATATTGGTTCTAGTGGAATGGGAATGAATGGTTTAATGTAATAAAATATAAAACCTTATTATCGAGCTTTTTGTTTGATAATGAGGTTTTTTTTATGAAGATTTTTTAGATTTTGTACTAATTTGTAAAAAAGATGTTATAATTGATTTAATTTATTATTGGAGGTGTATATGGGGATATTGAATATTTGGATTTAGTTGATGAAGATGAATTAAATTACGATAAAGATGGTATTCAAGAAATTTTTTATATGGATAAGGATGAAATAAGAAAATTAATTGAAGAGGATGCAAGTCAATTTAAAGGAGATTATCCTAAGCTTTTCAAATGGCTTGATGAAAATAATATTATTTAGGAGGAAAAATGGGGAAGAGAAATATTGTTATAGGTGGAGCATGGCCTTATGCAAATAGTTCTTTGCATTTAGGACATTTGGCAGCGTTAATTGGTGGTGATGTGCTTGCTAGATATTTTAGGCTTAATGGGGATAATGTGGTGTATGTTTCCGGTACTGATTGTCATGGTACCCCAATTACTCAAAGAGCTAGAAAAGAAAATAAAACAGCAAAGGAAATAGCGGAAAATTACCATTTGGAATTTACAAATACTTTTAAAAATATGGGATTTTCTTATGATTTATATGGTAAAACAGAAGATGAATTTCATAAAAATACAGTTCAAAAGATGTTAGAAAGAATGTATCAAAATAAATATATTTATGAAAAAATGGATTTGCAACCGTATTGTAGTAAATGTAATAGATTTTTAGCAGATAGGGAACTTAAGCTAATATGTCCTTCTTGTGGACTGGAAAGTAAGGGGGATCAATGTGATTGTGGATATATTCCTAAGGAAAAAGATTTAGATGGGGCAATTTGTGTTGAATGTGGAGAAAAAGTTTCTTTAAAGGAAAATAAGAATTTATATTTATCTTTAAAGGATTTACAATCTCAAATTGAAAAGTTTTTTGATGAAAAGTCGGGTAATTGGAGATTAAATTCTAAAAAGGAAACTGAAAAATATTTAAAGGAAGGGTTGATTGATAGAGCTGTTACTAGGGATTTGGATTGGGGAGTAGATGTGACAATCCCAGGATTTGAAGATAAGAAAATGTATGTTTGGATAGAGGCTGTGCTTGGATATTTAACAATGGTTAAAAAATATTTTAGTGAAAATAATTTGAATTACGATGATTTTTGGAAAAATAATAATACTAAAATCTATATGATTCATGGAAAGGATAATATTGTATTTCATAGTATTATTTTACCAGCATTATTATTGGCAATGAATGATAATTATAAATTGCCTGATTTTATGATTTCTTCTGAATATTTAAATATTAATTCGGAAAAAATATCTAAATCTAAAGGGAATGGAATTACTATTAATGATATGCTTAAAAAGTGTAATAGGGATACATTAAGATATTTTTTAATAGCTAATGGTCCTGAAAAAAGAGATAGTAATTTTAGTATGGAAGAATACATAACAATTCATAATTCTGAAATTACTAATAAATATGGAAATTTTGTTAATAGGACATTAAAATTTAAAGGTTTGGAAACTATTCCAAATGGAAAGATGGATGTGGAATTTTCAAATAGGTTGGATATAATTTATGAGAATGTTGGAAAATTAATTGAATGTGGAGAATTTAAAAAAGCAACATTAGAAATTATGCATTTAGTTGAAGATGCAAATAAATATTATGATGATAGAAAACCATGGGAACAAAAAAATAATGATATTGAAGGGTTTAATGACACAATTTATACTTGTGTTAATATAATTGCTAATTTAGCTAATTTGTATCAACCCTTTATGCCTGATTCTTCTATAAAAATAAAAGAATATTTAAAAATGGATGATTTGAAATGGAAGAAAGTTGATGTTAAATCAGGGATAAAAATAGGAGCTGTGGAAGCTTTATTTGAAAGAATTAAATAATGTTAAGTTGTATTATTAAAAATAAATGATGATGTTTGTATTTTTTTGTACATTATATTTTTACTAAGGCTTAGGATATGTGTTATAATTAATATATTGATTTGAAAGAGAGGTGTTAAATGGAGTTAATTGGCGATGTTAGTGCAATTATTTATAAAAATGAAGAAAATAACTATACCATTGCTACTGTTGTTGTTGAACAGCTTAGTGAAACTCCATTGGAGCTTGGATATAATATTTTAGGTCTTGAAACCACTGTTGTTGGCTATTTACCTTTTGTGGATAAGGGAGAGAAAATTAAGCTTACTGGTAAGTTTGTGGTTCATCCTGATTACGGTGAGCAATTTAAAGTTGAAGGTTTTGAAAAAATTGTACCAAAAACTTTGGATGCTTTGGAAAAGTACTTAGCAAATGGAAGTATTAAAGGAATTGGACCTAGTATTGCTAAAAAGATTGTTAGACAGTTTGGAGAAGATACAATTAATGTTATTAAGAATGAACCCGAAAAATTAGTTGTTATTAAGGGTATTACTGCCGAGAGAGCTGAGGAGATTTGTGAGAAATTCACTGAAAATTTTGATTCTTGGCAGATTGTTGGTTTTTTACAAAAGTTTGGAATTGGACCGCAAAATGCTCAAGCTATTTTTAAAAAGTTTGGTGGTAATACGATTAGAATAATAGAAGATAATCCATATATTTTATGTGATATGGGATTTAAAGTTAATTTTTCGGAAATTGATAGAGCTGCATTATCAATAGGTTTTGCTAATAATAGTTTGGAAAGAGTTAGTGCAGGAATTTTGTATGGGTTAAAATTAGCTGGATACAATGGGCATACCTGTACTTTGGAAAAAGGCTTAATTCAATATGTTTGTGAATTGCTGAAAGTGCAAATTGAAGATGTTGGAAATGGACTTAAAGATTTACTTTCTAGGGAAAAAATTAGTATTGAAAAAAGAGCTGTTGAAAAAGATGGGAAAATCGAAGTTGAAATTTATGTTTATATTAATGAGTTTTATAAGATTGAAGAAAGAGTTGCTAACAAATTAAAGATGTTGCTTAAAGCTAAAAATACAAAAAAGCTTCATAATGTTGAAAAGTTGGTAGGGCAATTGTCTGATATTGAACTTTCTGATAAACAATTGGAAGCAATTAAAATGGTTAGCAGAGAAAATGTTGTTATAATTACTGGTGGTCCAGGTACTGGAAAGACTACAATTATTAAAACAATTATTGATATTTATTCGAGTTTGAATAAGAAAATTGTGCTTTGCGCGCCGACTGGAAGAGCAGCTAAAAAAATGACAGAAGCAACTGGTATGGAGGCTAGTACATTACATAGATTACTTGAAATCGGTAAAATTGCGGATAGTGATACACCGAATACTGGAATTGAAGTTATGCCTATTGATGCAGATATTTTAATTGTTGATGAAGTGTCGATGGTGGATATTGTCTTAATGAATTATTTGCTAAAAGGTGTTTATAATGGAACAAAATTAATTTTAATTGGTGATTCTAATCAATTACCTTCTGTTGGTCCTGGAAATGTTATTAAAAATTTAATTGATTCTGGTGAAATTCCAACAATCAAGCTTAATAAGATTTTTAGACAGGCTGCTAAGAGTCAAATTATTGTTAATGCTAGAAAAGTAAATGATGGAATCTTGTTTTACAATGAAAATGTTAGTAAAAATAGTTTGAATGATTTTGAATTTATTAAATCAAATAATGTTAAAGAAGTTATTGATATAATTTTAAAATTGTATGATGAAAATACACAGATAATTACTCCAACTAAAAGAGGGGAACTTGGTACAAAGAGTTTAAATAGGATTATTCAATCATATATTAATCCGGAGTCACCATTTAAGAACGAAAAGAATTTTGGAGAAGTTATTTTTAGAGAAACGGATAAGGTAATGCAAATTAAAAATAATTATGATATTGAATGGGTTAAGGATGGAGAACATTCAACAGGTATTTTTAATGGTGAAATGGGTGTTATTAGAGTTATAAAAGATGGAGTTATTGAGATTAAATTTGATGATGATAAAGTTGCTCAATATACTTTTCAAGATATGGATCAAATTGAACATTGTTTTGCAATTACAGTTCATAAATCACAGGGAAGTGAATTTGATAAGGTGTTGATGCCAATACTTAATGTGCAACCAATGCTATTAACTCGAAATGTACTATATACTGGAATGACGAGAGCAAAGAAAATGCTTACAATTATAGGGAGTGAGTACAATATTTCTTATATGATTAAAAATGTTAATATTAAGCAACGTAATACGGGGCTTGAATATAAACTTAGAACTGGTGATAGTGTTAAGTTATAATTTATAAATAAATCAGGGGCGGAAGGATATTTATGTTTAAAAAAATATTTGGATTCGTTCTTGATTTTTTGTTTCCAAAAAAATGTGGTGTGTGTAATAAATTAAATGATAATTTTGTTTGTAAAGATTGCTTAAAGAGGATTAATAGTTTTAAAATTTATAATTTTAGTGAGGAAGGAATTTGGATTTATAGGTATGAAGGGATTGTTAGAAATTTGATTATTGATTATAAATTTAAAGATAAATCTTATTTGTGTGAACTGTTTGCAAATTGTATTTTAAGTGATGGTGAGGTATGTAAAATTATTCAAAAATATGATATAATATTGCCGGTTCCTTTGCATAAAAAGAGGTTTAAGGAGAGGGGATATAATCAAAGTAAATTGATTTCTGATATTTTGGCTCAAAAACTTGGAATTCAAACGTTTGATGATGTGTTAGTAAAGATAAAAAACACATTACCTCAAGGTAAAAATCTTTTGCATGATAGAAGGAAAGCTATTAAAGGTGCATTTTTTGTGGAAAATCCAGATAAAATTAGAGGAAAAAATGTTTTGATTTTTGATGATATTTATACTACTGGAAATACTGCTAATGAGTGCAAAAAAATAATAGAAGAATCTGGAGCAAAGTCGGTAGAGATTCTTACAATTGCTAAAGATTATATTTTATGAAATGGAGGTTTAAATGTATGTA
>ERZ773099.3166-NODE-3166-length-10761-cov-24.773772_pt1 | contig 10761 bp, 12 predicted proteins | sample MGYA00511120_ERZ773099 | MGnify/ENA primary metagenome ERZ773099 (study PRJEB29015, sample SAMEA2738012) | human oral metagenome | biome: human oral; feature: human-associated habitat; material: dental | place: China | collected 2104 ... | reverse complement strand
TCTCCGTATACCCCGGTGCGATGATGCCGTCGGACACCTCGCCGCGCAGGAACTCTGCGAGACTCTCGTCGCATACATCGGAAATGGCGGCAAAGTCGCCGTAGGAACTCATGCGGTCAGCGCCGCGTGCACGCACGTATGCACACGCGACGGGCGAGAGATCGCGCCCCTCGGCTTGGGCCGCGCGGGCGAGCGTATTCGAGAGCGGCAGTCCGAGCGCTGCGCCGGCGGGACTGACGTGCTTGAACGAGGCGGCGGCGGGCAGTCCCGACATCGCGCGCAGTTCGCGGACGAGCTGCCAGCTGTTCAGCGCATCAAGCAGGTTGATATAACCGGGGCGGCCGTTGAGGACGGTGAAGGGCAGACCGCCCTCTGCAAAGACGCGCGCGGGCGTCTGATTCGGGTTGCAGCCGTATTTCAGTGCGATTTCGTTCATCGTTGAGCGCTCCTTTTCTCTCGCAGGTATTGCTTTGTTTCCATTATAACGGCGGACGGGGAGTTTTTCAACTGATGTGCGTATGACTGCATAAAAAAGGACGGCGTATCTTCTGTTTGATCATGATGAAAGCCTCCTTCTTGCGCTGTGCTGCAATGTAGGGTATACTCTATATCAAGAGGAGCGTTAAGGAATCGCTGATAAAATGAAGTCTGTCAGATTGGTGCAGATTTTTTGTCCTGCCAAGGAGACAAACCGGACGCATAGCAAAGGCTATGTGGAGGATTCTAGGGCACAGGCAGGGCGAAAACAGATGCATCAAGATGGCAGTGCTGAATTTATCAGTGCTTCCTAAATAATATGGCACAAAAGAATCTGCGCATATTGGCGGCGCGTGGACAACGGGAACAGAATGATCTCACGAGCCGCTTCGGCTTGGTGCGTTGGGGGTGTTCGTATGGATCTGTTGACATTCTCTGTGATCGCTCTCGTCGTCGTGACCATGGGGAGCATATTCTTTCTGCTGCTGATGAATGGCGTCACCGTTGTTTTGGATGCGATTACAATGGGGCTTGAAACGATCTATCTTTTCGTGCATCGAAAGGACTGTCCCGCTCCGTCTGCACCACAGCAAAAGCGCATCCGCTATCTTCCATGATGTCTCAGAGGCGTCTGATGGCGGATCTGTTTAGTTCATTCTGCCAGCGCGCAATCTATTTGCTTTACTGATAAATTCAGCCGCGCCACGTTTGTTTCGTTCATGGCCAATCACTGCCGTTCTAAGGCTCAGATTGACCACCTACCGAGTCGATAGCGCCATCGTTATGATCCCACACAAGACAGCGCCTCAGCTGTCTTTTTTATGCGTGTCCCCCTAGGTGATTGCGAAAATACTGTATTTTTCCGCGAAAAAAGATTATAATGGGGAAAGAAAGAGAGGGGGATGTGCATGGTACCCCGTTTGGGTCATATTGCGTTTTTGAATGTGCTGCCGCTGACGTATGCGCTCGCGCACGGGGCGGCGGAGGGGCTGGATATCCTGCGTGCGACGCCCGCGCAGCTCAACGGGCGGCTTGAGGCGAAGCATCTGGATGTGTCAGGGGTCTCATCGATCACCTATGCACGGCATGCGGACGATCTTGTCCTCCTGCCGGATGTGTGCATCGCCTCGGACGGGGATGTGCGCAGCGTCCTTCTTGTGAGCCGCGTACCGGCGGAGGAGATCGGCACGCAGCGCGTCCTGCTCTCGGACAAGTCGGCGTCCTCGCACGCGCTGCTGAAGATCATCCTGCACCGCGCGTACGATGCTGCGCCCGCCTATGAAATACGCGCACTCACGCCGGATGATCCCGTGCCGGAGGGGGCAGCGGCATCCATGTTCATCGGAGATGACGCACTCGAACTCTACCATCACCCGCCCGAGGGGATCTACATCTACGATCTCGCACGGGAGTGGAAGCAGCTGACGGGGGCGCGCATGGTGTTTGGTGTCTGGGCGGCAGCGCGGTCATTCGCGGCGGCGTATCCGGAGGAACTCCGCATGGTGCATGGACGGATCGCAGCGGCGTTCCGCCACTGGGACACGGTGAAGGAGGCGGCGATCGGCGCGGTGCTCTCGGACGGGCGCTTTACGCGTGCGCAGCTGACGGAGTATCTCGGCCGCGCGGTCGTCTGGCAGCTGGATGCGGAGACACTTGTGGGGCTTCGACTCTTCTACCAGTATGCGGCAGAGGACGGGCTGATCCCACTGGCACCTCAAATCGAGCTTGCTTGTGTTTGACGTGAATTTCACTTTATAGTAAAATATTCCCATAGAAAGAAATGGTGCTTGCCTTTGCCGTGCGCGGAGCGCGGCAAGGACAGGGAAAATGAAGGGAGCGCGATTGCATGCAGATACGGAAACTCCTTTGGGCAGCACGAAATTTTATGCGGAGGGCAAAGCGGCACAGGGAACTGCATCGCTTGCGCGGCGCACTCTCTGTCGGTACAATGCTCGCGGTAGCCGCTCCGCTTGCGATTCCTGCACCCGCTGCAGCGGCGCACATTCTTGTGAAGGAGGGGATGCGCGGTGCTGCGGTAGCACATGTGCAGGAGCTGCTGATCGAGGGCGGCTATCTGGACGGCGCTGCGGACGGTGTCGCAGGTCCATTGACACGTGCGGCGATCGAGCGCTGTCAGGAGGCGCATGGACTCACGGTCGATGGGATCTGCGGCGAGGCGACCTATCTCGTTCTTTCGGGCGGTGTTCCATACGATCCTGTGGCACTCGGGATTCACGAGGAGCGTGCACCGCAGGTGAGCCGTGGACATGGACGTGCCCTCTACGTGGCAGCGACGGCATACAGCGCGTTTGATCCCGGCAACGGCAACCGCACGGCAACGGGGACACTCGTACGCCACGGTGTGATCGCCGTGGATCCGTCGGTGATCCCGCTCGGTACACGGGTCTTTATTCCCGGCTACGGAGAGGCCGTAGCGGAGGACATTGGCCATGCAATTAGCGGCAATCGCATCGACGTTGCCTTTGACACACACGCAGAGGCGCTGATGTTCGGTCGGCAGGAACTCGAAATCTTTATTATGGAGTAGTATGGCGTTATTATGAAGGTATCAACGGAGCGGACGAATGAGTGGATCCGCTATGCGGCGGCGGCAGGGGCGTATTTTCTGACGCTTGTCGCGTGCTATATCAATATGGGGCAGGATATGGGCGCGGAGTATTTTCTTCCCGCGCTCCTTCCTGTCCTCGGGGTTCTCATGCTCATGCAGTATGGGACGGGCGTACCCCTTTTCTCGCGCGGGATGATCGGGGCGATGGTGCCGGGGCTGCTCTGGTGCCTGACCTTCCCCCTGCTCTACGCATGGACGTATGGGCGGGACTGGTATCGCTCGCTCATCTTCTTTGACTTCCTCATCGGGACGGCAAATATGCTCGTGCTCGCCGCGCTCGGCGGCGTTCTCTTTCACCTCGGACGCAAACGACTGACAGCGGCGCTGCTCGCGGTGCTCGGCTTTCTCATGGCACTCGTTCCACTCACGCAGATCGCCTACTATATGACGGTCTGGCATGCGCTCAGTCCCGCCTCGCTCATGGCGCTGTATCTCACGAACTGGCACGAGGCGGGGGACTATATCGAGTCGACGGTGGGCGTGCTGCCGGCGATCGGGGTAACTCTTCTTCTTCTGCTGCTTATCTATCTTTCGTACCGCAGCTATCTCATATTTGCACAGCGCATCTATCCGAGTGCAGAGGGGGCGCGCATGGGATCGCTGGTCGCGGTCATGCTTGTCGCGGCAGGGGTGCACATCGTGCTGATCCCGGAGTGCTCCATCGCGGGACTTTACAAAGATGTGACAACGTACGTTGAGGAAACGCAGTCGTATGGTCTAAATCAGGGCGAGAGATATGCGTCGCTCATCATTGATGCCGAGAATACCCTTGCGGCACGTGCCCCGGGGACGGTGATCTTTGTCATCGGCGAGTCCGCTTCGCGGAACTATATGCACTACTATACGCCGAGCTTCCCGTATGAGAATACTCCGTGGATGGAGCACATGGCAGCGGAGCGCGAGGGCTTCTACGTCTATCCGCACACCTATTCCTGCTGGACGCAGACCGTACCAGTACTGGAGCGTGCACTGACAGAGAAGAGTCAGTACAATGACAAGGAGTTCTTCGAGTCGGCGTCCATTCTCGATGTTGCGAAGAAGATCGGCTACCATACGTACTGGTTCAGCAATCAGGGACGGTACGGTCAGTTCGACAGCGCGATCACAATGGTCGCAAAGACGGCGGATGAGGCGGAGTGGACGGACGACTCCTACACCTTTACGACGAAGTTTGATGAGAGTCTGCTCCCGTATCTGACGCGTATTGATCCGAATGTGAATAACTTCATTGTGCTGCATCTGATGGGCAGCCATATTTACTACAATAACCGCTACCCCGATGAATGGGCGAAGTTCGCCGCCGAGAACGGCGAATCCGCGATGACAAGTGCGCCGTCCTATGCGAACAGCATTCTCTATACGGATCACATTCTGTCGGAGATTTTTGCATACGCAGAGAAGAATCTGAATCTCCGCGCGATGGTCTATTTCTCCGACCACGGGGAAAATCTCAAGATCTCGCATAACCCCGATGTGTTCAGCTTCGATATGGTACGCATCCCGTTCTTCATCTATCTCTCACCGGAGTACCGCGCGGCGCTGCCGAATCGTGCGGCGACCCTTGCCGGGCGGCGCGAGGCATATTTTACGAACGATATGATGTACGATACGGTCTGCGGACTGCTCGGAGCGCCGAACAACCGCTATGATCCGCGGCAGGATTTTTCGAGTCCCGCCTACGGCTTTACGCGCGAGACGCTGACGACGATGTTCGGCAACCACGCGCTGACGGAGGATCATACGGATGAAAATACGGGCGCTTCGCCCGCCGGGGCGGAGGAAGCGGCGAGCGAAGTGAGCCGATAGGGGGCGCCCCTTCCACCGCAAGCGGTCCCCCTCCCCCATTGCGATGGGGGAGGCATCGTTACATCATGCCGTTGCAATCTCATACGTTCAAGAGGAGGATCTGTCATGCACTTCTACTGTGAGCGCTGTAAAAAGGAATACCCCGTCGCAACACACGCATACGTGTGTGAGTGCGGCGGGCTTTTTCGCCTGTATCAGACGGCGATGGATGCGGCGGATCGTCACGAGGCGGTGACGCTCGGCGAGGCGGAGACACCGCTCCTGCCGCTCGTCATCGACAGCGCCCGCTTCCTTTTCAAGATGGAGGATCGCCAGCCGACGGGATCCTTCAAGGATCGCGGGGCGAAACGCCTCATCGGCGAACTCGCGCACATCGGCATCGACCGCGTGGCGATTGACTCCTCGGGCAATGCGGGCGCTGCGGTTGCGGCATACGCTGCAGCGGCGGGCATGGCGTGCCGGGTCTATGTGCCGGATGATATTTCTGCCGAGCGCACCAAGCAGATCGCGGCGTACGGCGCGGATGTCGTGCGTGTGCCGAACGGGCGCATGAACGCGGGCAGTACACTTCAGGCAGAACTCGGCAGCGACTACTATGCCTCCCATGTCTACAACCCGCTTTTCGCCGATGGGATCAAGAGCATGGCGCAGGAGATCTATCACCAGCTGGGCGACGCGGTGCCGGACTATATCTTCGTTCCCATCGGCAACGGCTCGCTCCTCCTCGGACTCTATCTGGGATTTGCCGAGATCGGTCGTCTGCCGCACTTCGTCGGCGTGCAGAGTACGAAATGTGCACCCGTCGTGGAGGCGTTCCACAACCTGCCCGAGACACCGCGCAAGAGCACAATCGCCGAGACGATCCGCGTGGGTGCGCCGGCGCGTTTGGAGGGGATCGTCAAGGCGCTGCGCAACAGCGGAGGCGATGCCATTGCCGTCGAGGACAGCGAGATCCTAAAAGCGGCAAAGATGCTCAATCGACGCGGCATCTACGCCGAGCTCACGGCTGCGGCGGCTCTGGCGGGGGCACGTTCCTTCTTCGCGGACGGCATGCCCGACAACTACCGCGTCGTCATCCCCGTGCCCGGCAGCGGGCTGAAGCGGTAGCATTATGCTGCACGCGATCATCGACATCGGATCCAACACCATCCGCATGGCGGTCTATCAGATTGAGGGCAGGACGTTCGAGCTGCTCCTCAAGCGCAAGCATACCGTCGGGCTCGCGGGCTATTTGGAAGATGGGCGGCTCGTGCGCGAGGGGATCGAAAAGACCGTTAAGATCCTGCGCGGGTTTATGGACTTTATTGATACCTTTGGGATTGCGCAGGTCCATTCCTTTGCGACGGCAGCACTGCGCACTGCGGCAAACGGTCATGCTGTCACGGATGAAATCATGCGGCGCACGGGCGTCGCGGTTCGCATCATCAGCGGCGAGGAGGAGGCGGCGTACGACTTCATCGGCGCGACCACGAGCATTGCACACGCAGACGGTGTGATGCTCGACATCGGCGGCGGCAGTACGGAGATCATTTCATACCAAGATCATACAATGACGGGGCGGTGGAGCCTGCCGCTCGGCTCGCTCGCCATACGCAGGACTCACGTCGCGGGGCTGCTCCCAACGCCGGAGGAATGCGCGGCGATCCGCAGCGCGGTGGAGGGGATTCTCGATGATGCACCCGCCGTGCGTGCGCTGCGTGCGCAGCATATTGTCGGCATGGGCGGTGTTCTCAGCAGCGCGAGCCGCATGCACCGCCTCCTTTTCCCAGAGGAAACGCCGCGCCTCCTGCAGGCTGCACACCTTCCCGTGATGATTGAACTGTTCGGCAGCGGTCAGCCGCTCAGCGAGACGAATACCGCCATTCTCCTGCGCTCCGCCCCCGACCGCCTCCACACCATCATCCCCGGCATGATCATCGCCCATACCCTCGCCGACACCTTCGCTGCCGAGGATATTCTCTACAGCGACTCGGGCGTGAGAGAGGGATATATATGGAAGGAGATTATTGGGGTGGAGCAGAAGTGATGACGATAGAACGTCTGAAAACCTACTATGAGAAGGACGATGTGTTCATTACGGCGCACGCGGCGGAGCGGTTTCGGCAGCGCGGTATTCGGGCAAGGGATGTGCGGAATGCGGTACATAAGGGCGAAATCATCGAGCAATATCCGAATGATTTCCCGTATCCGAGTTGTCTGATCTTGGGGCAAAGTTTGGATGGACGACGTATTCATGTCGTTATGAGTGACGAGGGAACATCGAGCCGTATTATAACCGCCTACGTTCCTGATGTGGATAAGTGGAGTGAGGATTTCAAAACGAGAAGGGGGCAGAACGATGAACTGTCTGATTTGTAAGGACGGGACGATGAAAGAGGGCACGGGCACATACTTTGCCGCGCTTGCACATTGCTACGTCATCATTGAGAATGTGCCCTGCCATGTCTGCTCTCAATGCGGTGAAACTCTGTATTCTGCTTCTGTTATGGAGAAAATTGACGAGATCTTGGAGCGCATTGAGAAGATCGCAAGCAAGATCTTTATTATGGACTATCGGGATGCTGCTTAGGGAAGCACTGATACATTCAGTCGCGCTATCTTAGCGCGTCTTTTTCTGTATGTCTGACGCACAAAAGCACCCGTCCGTGAGGCTGTGAACCTTCACGGGCGGGTGCTTTTGGTTTCGGCTGCTCCGGCAGAGGCAGGGACTTCTCCCTATTTGTGGAAGCCCTGAGGCTCAGTGCTTCCTGCGCAGCTCCCCGTAGGGGCTGTGAATCTTAACGGCGAAAGCGTGTTTCGGAATGAATGTGTTTGCGTGCGGACGGGGGATTGGCGCGGCGATGTCCGTTGCGCAGGGGATGTGCGGCGCTGTCTGCGTCCGTCCCCTGCGCGCGGGGGCGCCGTTCTGTGTTTTTGCGTTTGCGGTGTGCGCGGTGAAGCGCGTAGGCGGTCTCTCCCGCCTGCCCCGCGTTTTTGTTCCGCGCTGCGGTGCTTCCGCAAAGACCGGCACTGTCCGCAGATGCCGGTCGGCGGCGCGGGGGTGATATTTGCATCTCCGCTCATAGGGAGTTCATACCAAGGTTTTGGGTTCTGTGTGCGTACACACAGAGGGGATGTGCAGCCTCTTAGTTCATCTGCACCTGAACCGGGAGCGATCCCTGCCCCTGCCGGAGCAGCCGTCCTCCTGGTGCATCTTTTCCGTCCGCTCTGCATCAATCCGTTCTTACTGTGCTTCCGGCTGATTTCGTTGATGGGACGAAAAGTCTGCACCAATCTGACGTGCGTTCAAAAAAGTCTTCCTACTTCCCCTCCAGCGCCTCGATGATCTCCGCGAGTGCACTTCCCTGATTGCCGAAGATGGTCTCGACGAGATGGCGGCCTGCGTGGTCGTCGTTCAGCGTGCTCTCCGAGATTGGGAGCTGCAGCGCGAAGTCGACCTCGGTGCGCACGAGTGCATCGTCGATTGCACGGGAGGTGTCTGCTGCCTTTTTGGCGAGGGCTTCCTGCATGCGGCGGACAGCCGTGCGATCATAGTCGATGGTTCGTACGATCTCAATGTCGTAGCAATACGGTGTCTGGTTGCCCTCCTTGTTGAAGACGTAGCCCTTGCCCGCACCGCGTTTTCTCTTGCTCGTGGAGCGCTGCTCCGCCATGTGTGCAAGCGTCTGCAGGAAGCGGCGGCGCGCCTTGTTCTCCTCGGCGGCGGTGTCGAAGTTCAGTGCCAGCCCCGCCTTTGCCGCCGTGATGGCGCGTCCGAGGCGCTCCTTTTCCTCCATGAGCGCGTGCCATGCGCGCAGCACCGTCATGGGATTGTACGCCATGCACGACTTTGCGCTGCAGTCACACGCCTCGTCTGCCTGTTCGGGAACGACCTTGCTCCGCAGGTGCTTCTCCGTCACCGTCATGATGTTATCGGTATTCTCCAGATAGGCTGCAGCCTCCTCCATCAGGCGGCTGAGCCCCTTCTGCATCTGAAATGCTTCTTTGAGATTCATGGTTCCTCCACTGTCTATGTTTTTCGATGCGGTCAGATACGCGTGTACTGCATGATGTTCGAGGTGTTTTTCTGCTCTGCGCGCGCGATTTTGACGACTCCATCCTTTACCATTTCGTAGAAGGTCTTTCCGAGGGTCAGCTTCGTACCGCGGCTCATCGTCCAGTCCGTGCCAAAGAGCGTCTTGAGATCAAACGATGTCCCGGGAGCGAGCGCTTCGACACGGCGCAGGGTCTCGGCGTATGCGGTGGAGAGCTCGTTCGTATCGCCGAGAAGGCGGCTGCGGACGTAGACGGGGATGGGCTGTTCTGCCTCCTTTGCCGCTGCGGCGATGGCGGCGTACTCATCCTCGCTCAAGAGGACTTGGATGTTTTTCATGGGCTGTGTATTCTTCATGCTGCTTCTCCTAAAATAGTCCGTTGCTTCGATGATGTATGCAGTTGTCTGTGAACATATTCGGATTATACATTTACCTATTGACAATGTCAAGTAGAAAAAGAAGAATATTTTTAAGGAATCGCTGATAAAATGAAGTCCGTCAGATTGGCGTAGATTTTTTTGTCCGAACAAGGAGGCAAACCGAACGCATAGCCAAAGCTATGTGGAGGATTTGCCGACACAGTGCGGGCAAAAAAGATGCGTCAAGATGGCGTGGCTGAATTTATCAGTGCTTCCTTAAGTGCTTGCAAGAAGGATACAGTTTCGTTATTATACACTTATAAGAGATGGCTTTCAACAAGTTTTGAAAGGTGGCAGCTTTATGGAAAAAAGAGCATTGGGCGACAAGATGTTTCGGGATTTTCAAGAGGGCGGTGTGCTTCACGATCTGCTTGAACGCGTGTGCAAGGATGATACACTCGATCTGGAGTTCCGCGGAGAGAGTGCGGCGAACATCTACTATCGCGGCGGCAGTCTTTTCGAGATTTGCCAGAGTGGGACGAGCTATACCCTGCAGATTCATGCAAACTATCTTGCGGCATACGAGACGCCGGACGGCAGGAAACTGGACTGCCGTCCTTCGATCTTAGCGGCGGCTGCGGATATTCCATATTACAAGGAGGCGATGGATTTTCACTTGGCGAAGCCTGGGAACCGGAACTATGAGCACGAGTTTCAGCAGCTTGTTGTGCGCGAGAACAATCGTCACAGAGATATCTCACACGCCTCGGATTATTACATTGCCGATATAGAATACGTCTACCATGAAACGGAGATGGAGAAGAAAACATCCGCACGCTTTGACATGATCGGAGTGAAGTGGCTGTCGACATCGAGTGAGCGTCAGAAACCAACTGCACCAACGTTGGCGGTCATTGAAATGAAATATGGTGATGGAGCCCTTGATGGACAAAGTGGTCTAATGACGCATCTGAAGCACTTTCATGCGCTTGTCCAAAATGGGGAGCTGGATGTATTTTGTGCAGATTGTTCCAAGGTGTTCAACCAGAAATGTGAGCTCGGTCTGATTCCGGGAAAGGAACGGGCACGGATCAAGATTACCCGGAAGGATATTGAGCTTATTTTCTTGATTGCCAATCACGATCCCGACAAAACGAAGCTTGCAACGATTGTTGGGGAGATTGCCGACGCTGCGAAAAATTATCCCTATCCCATCAAATTCGCCACAGCCTCCATGATGGGCTACGCACTCTATGCCGATCAGATGAAGTCGCTTGAGGAGATGCAGGAGATTCTCGGAAAAAAGGTATAAGCACATACGAAGAGCGCCCCTCCGAATCGTCTGGAGGGGCGCTTGTCTATGCAAATCCATGCAGTTGTATTGTCGTAAGGACTCAGCCCTCGGCCTCGCCCATCCACTCGTCATCAAAGAGAGGCGCGTCTTTGATGAGGGCGA
>ERZ773099.3165-NODE-3165-length-10765-cov-22.897946_pt1 | contig 10765 bp, 7 predicted proteins | sample MGYA00511120_ERZ773099 | MGnify/ENA primary metagenome ERZ773099 (study PRJEB29015, sample SAMEA2738012) | human oral metagenome | biome: human oral; feature: human-associated habitat; material: dental | place: China | collected 2104 ... | reverse complement strand
CTGTGCGCAGCGCAAGGAGGAGCGCAAGGGCGAGGAGGGCGGCGCCCAGGATCATGGCGGCCCGTGGAGCCACGGCGGCGCGACGGGGCCTGCGAACCGGCTCCTCCGGGTCGGTGGAGCAGGCCAGCCGCACAAGACTCTCGAGGCTCTGAAGGGACCGCCCGCCCCGTCGCAACGCTCGTCGACCACTCATGACGACGACGGTAGAACCGCGGTGATCGGGGGCGCTCACCGCCTGTGGACAGCAGCTGCGTGAGGGTGCACGAGACCCGCTTGTGGAGCCGTGCAGGTCCGGTGTGCGCGCTTCCGGTGCTGCTGGATCGCAGACGGTGCGTGCGGACCTCAGGCTCGCGCGGCTCCGGTGACGGTCACCTTCCGCGCCCCAGCCATGGGGCGATGGCGATGCCCAGCGCCCCGGGGCCCAGGTGGACGCGGTGGGCGGCGTCCACCGGCGAGCGCATGATGGACTCCACGACCGCCCCGGCCTGAGCCATCGCCTCGGCCAGGTCGTTCTCGAGCTCCCTGCCCTGGGCAGGATCCTCCCCGTAATGGACGGCCAGGCGCACGGGCTCGACCGGCGGCCTCGGCCCGCTCAGATGCGCGCCGCCCGCGGCACGAACGGCCTGGGCGATCAAATGGCGCCGCGCCCTTGCCGAACCGCGCACGGTCTCGGCGACGGCAACGCCTGCCGCTGACATGGTGAGCACGGGCCGGATCCCGAGAGCGCCGCCCATCAGACCGGTCGTGCGGTCCACGCGCCCGCTGCGCCGCAGGCCAGACAGATCCTCGACCAGGAAGAAGGTGTGGGAGCGCGACGCAGACTCCCGGGCCCGGGCAGCGCCGCGGCGCGCATCACCGGCCTCGCCCGCCGCCAGGGCGGCCAGGCCCAGCGCCCCGCCGGAGACGCCGGAGTCCAGGACGAGGACCGAGCGGCCTCCGGCGGCGAGCTCTTGGGCGGCGAGACGGGCGTTGTCCACCGTGCCCGACAGCACCGAGCTGATGTGGATGGCGAGGACCTCATCGGCGCGCTCCAGGGCGGAGGCGTAGGCGGCCGCGAGTTCAGCGACACTTGGCCGCGCGGTGGACGGAGTCTCACCATCCTCGATCGCATGGAGCGGCACGACTTCAATGCCGCAGCGGTCCGCGAGCGCCGGCGGCAGACAAGCGGCGGAATCGGTGACGACGGCGAGGGTCATGGCTTTAGGGTAAATGGTGGTGGGGGAAGATTCTGCGGTCTGCGCGGCCTGCGCGGTCTGCGGCCCCGTGCTTCCGCGTCATGCTTCTGCGCCCACTGAGGCCCGGTCGATATCGGCAGGGTGCTCCCGCATCCGCACCTCGGCCGGGCTCGGGCCCGAGGGATCCTCATGACTCCCGGGCGATCTGCATGCGCCGGTTCTCCAGGCCCACGATCTGTTCGAAGACGTCGCGGTAGTCCGCGTCATCGGCAGTCATGCGACGGTGCCTGGCGCGCAGTTCGGCGAGCTCGCGGTTGATCCCGGTCCGGGCCAGGGCCGACAGGACGCCCCGCGCGTAGCGCTCGACGACGTGCGGCTCGGGCTCGGCCCCCCGCTCCCGGGGCGGGGTCAGAGGCAGGGGCGCCACCGCCAACTCGGTGATGGCGGCGCTGACCGGCCCTATGGCCCCGGCGCGCACCTGCTCGATCCAGTGGACGGTGGCCCGGTTGACGGCGTCGGCGCGGGCCAGACCGGAGTCCTCGGCCCGGGAGATGAGACTGGGGACCTCTGCGGCCCCGCCGGCTGCCTCAATGGCCTCGAACACGGCCCGGTGGACCGGCACGGCGAACGCCACCGGGCTGATGTCATCGGCACCGACCCGTGCGGCGACCACGGGCATCTGGACGATCACCTCCAGGGCCTGGCGCTCGAGTCTGGCCACCGGGTCGCCAACCGGTGGCAGTCCGGCCGGAGCGGCTCCGGCATCCGGAGCGTTCTGCGGGCCGGGTCCTGGCGAGCCCGGACCGCTCGCGCCCCGGCGCTCGGCGGCGCGCACCGCCCCCACGGCCTCGGAGTCGGGCATGCCGAGCCATCCGGCCAGACGCCGCGTGTACTCCCGCCGCAGCGCCCGGTCACGGATACCGGCGATGATCGGCGCGGCGGAGCGCAGGCCGCGCACCCGTCCCTCGGCGGTGTCCAGGTCGAGGTCGGCCAGGCAGGTGCGCACGACGAACTCGAACAGGGGCACCCGCCGTTCCAGCAGCCGTGGGATCGCATCATTGCCCTCGGCCATGCGCAGATCGCAGGGATCGTATCCGTGCGGATCAACCGCCACGAAGGTCTGCGCGGCGAAGTGCTGGTCCTCACCGTAAGCGCGCAGAGCCGCCTTCTGCCCGGCGGCATCGCCGTCGAAGGTGAAGACGACTTCCCCGCCGCGGGCACGATTACCGGCGATGACGCCGGCGGAGGGATCGGCGGCGTCCCCCAGGAGGCGGCGCACGATGCGCACGTGATCCGCGCCGAAGGCGGTGCCGCAGGTGGCCACCGCGGTGGTCACCCCGGACAGATGGGCGGCCATGACGTCCGTGTATCCCTCGACGACGACGACACGGTGATCGCGCGCGATGTCGCGCTTGGCCAGATCCAGGCCGTAGAGCACCTGGCCCTTGTGGTAGATCGCGGTCTCGGGGGTGTTGAGGTACTTGGGGACAGCGGCGTCCTCCTCCGACAGGCGTCTGCCGCCGAATCCGACGGTGGCGCCGGTGACATCGCGTATGGGCCACATGAGACGATCGCGGAAGCGGTCGTAGATCCGCGAACCGCCGGCGCCCCCCTGACCGCACAGGCCCGAGGCGACGAGTTCGTGCTCGGTGAAGCCCCGGGAGCGCAGCATGTTGGCCAGGCCGTCCCAGCCGGAGGGGGCGTAGCCGACCCCGAAATGAGCGGCCTCCTCCGGGCCGAAGGCGCGCCCTCCCAGGAAAGCGCGCCCCGGCTGCGCCGCAGGAGTGGCCAGCTGCTCGCGGAACCACACCTCGGCGAGGCGATTGGCCTCCAGGAGGCGCTGACGCGTGCCGGGCTCGATGCCGCGGGTGACCGGGCCGCCGCCCTCCTCGTAGCGCAGCTGAACGCCGACCCGCCCGGCCAGGTACTCCACGGCCTCGGCGAAGGACAGACTATTGATCTTCTGGACGAAGGAGATGACATCACCGCCCTCGCCGCAGCCGAAGCAGTGCCACAGGCCCAGCTGGGGGCGGACGTTGAAGGAGGGGGTGCGCTCATCGTGAAAGGGGCACAGTCCCTTCAGCGAGCCCACTCCCCCGCTCTTGAGGGTGACGTGCTCGCCGACGACGTCCTCGATCTTCGCGCGCTCGCGCACCGCATCGATGTCCTCGCGCTTGATGAGTCCCGCCATGGCGTCATCCTAGGCGAGAGGCGCTTTGCAGGAGCCTCAGACCTCGGAGAGCAGGCCGCATAGGCGCGCGTGCCAGGCGCGCGCCGAGGTGTCGGTCAGAGAGGCGATCTGGTCCACGACTGCACGCACACGGCCCGCATCGTCGTCGGCCTCGCGCCACGCGGAGGCGAAAACGGGCTCCAGGTACTCGCCCTTGGCGGACAGCAGGGCATCGGCCAGGTCGAACAGCTCGGTGCGCTGGCGCAGGTAGACCGGCTCGTGCTCGCGCGGGGCCATGACGTATCGCACAGCGGCGCCCTTGAGGATCAAGATCTCGGCGGCGGTCTCATCGGGGACGATCAGGTCGGCGTCATAGCGGGTCAGTGGGCCGCTCCCGAAGACATCGCGGGTGGCCGCGGCGACGGCGGACACGAAGCGTCCGATGAGCTGGCTGGTGAGGTTCTTGAGCCTGGCGGCATCGGCGGGCGCCCCACTGTAGGACGTGATCCAGCTGGGCAGGCCCGCCAGTCGCTCCCAGGCCGCGCCGAGCGCGGCCCGGTCGAGATCGGCCCCGTACCAGGCGCAGGTGTCCTCTATGACGGAGTCGACCTCGCGGTCCTCGCGCAGTCGGGACGGGTCCATGCGCAGCAGGGCGATGGCGTCCTCAACGTCGTGGACCGAGTAGCCGACGTCGTCGCAGAAGTCCATGAGCTGGGCCTCGAGGCAACGGCGCCCGACCGGGGCACCAGCACGCATCCAGGAGAAGATCTCGCGGTCGTCGTCGTAGCAGCAGTACTTGCGCGCGCTGTTGCCCTCCGGGCCGCCCGGGCCCTCGCCCCTGGCCCAGGGGTACTTGGCCACGGCGTCGAGGCTGGCCCGAGTCAGATTGACGCCCACCGAGCGTCCGGAGGCGTCCATGGTCTTGGGCTCCAGGCGGGTCAGGATGCGCAGGGTCTGGGCGTTGCCCTCGAATCCGCCGATGGACTCGGCCACGACATCGAGAGCCTTCTCCCCGTTGTGCCCGTAGGGCGGGTGGCCCAGGTCGTGGGACAGGCAGGCGGCGTCAACGACGTCGGGATCGCAGCCCAGCGCTTGTCCGAGCGCGCGGCCCACCTGGGCGACCTCCAGGGAGTGCGTCAGACGAGTGCGCACGAAGTCGTCGCTGGAGGGTCCCAGAACCTGAGTCTTGGCGCCCAGGCGGCGCAGTGCGGAGGAGTGGAGCACGCGCGCCCGGTCGCGCTCGAAGGGTGTGCGCTGGGGGTTCTTCGCGGGCTCGGGCACGAAGCGGGCGATGTCGCTCGTCCCGTAACCGGCGAGTTCGCCCCGCTCCTCACCGATGGACTCATGATCGTGGTGGTGGATGAGATCGTGGGACGGTGTCCCGTGGGTGGACATGGCCACAAGGTATCTCAGCAGGGGGCTACTATGAGATGTAAACTTGTGTAATTATCTTGTGTGCACATGAAGCCGTGGGCGACGGGCGCGCGGATCGATCGACCGGCCGGGCAGGACCCGGAGGAAAGGGAGCCGCTGTTGTGACGACCACCACGACGCTCATTCATCGCGTCTATAACGGGCCACTGGAGTGGTGGCGCGATGGGCTTGTCTACGAGATCGGCTCCTTGGATATCGGCGCCGCCGATCTCGAGGCGGCTCACGGCGTTCTGGACCACATCGCCTCGCTCGGCTTCAATGTCGTCCTCGTACGCCCCTCTCGGGTTCCCATTGACGGAGATCTGTCCTCCTTCCGCTCCTTCGCAGGCCGGGCTCATGAGCTCGGCCTGCGGGTCATCACCAGGATCTCCGGGGCGCTGGGGCCGGTCACCGGGGCGCACGCCCACGACGCGGGCCCGATCTTCACCGGTCAGGAGCGCGGTCGGGAGGGGCTCATGGAGCGCGCGGCCGCGTTCCTCGCCGAGGGTGCCGACGGAGTCGACCTGGGCACGATCGTGCCGCCGCACATCAGCGCCGAGACCGACCTGGGCCTGCTCAGCGAGCGCTTCGCGATCCTTCAGGCCCTGGTCGCCGAGCACGTCGATGACGGCCTCATCGGAGCCGACGTCTCCGCCGACTACCCCGACATGCTGCGCCATCACCTGCAGGACGACTGGTTGCACCACTTGCGTGACGACGCACTCATGCTGGCGCGCTGGGACCCGGACTCCCTGACCCGTCACATCACTTACTCGCTCGATGAGCACGACCGCTTCGGAGCTCCGCCCGTGTGGCGCTACCTGCCCAGCTACCGGCTCGTCGAATCCACGGATCCCGGCGATGGCAGCTGCTGGTTCGAGACCGGTAACGCGGAGCGCGGACGCCGGTCTCTGGCACTCCAGGCGCTCGTACTCGCCCTGCCGGGAGCCGTCTACCTGCGACAGGGGGACGAGATCAGTCTGCCGGACAAGGACAAGCCGCAGTCCGCGCAGGATCTCGCCAAACTGATCGATGATCGCTCGGGCAACCGGGACAATCACTCCGGGTCTGCACTGGCCGCAGTCCGCCACGCCACCTATCTACGGCGAGAGCACGCCCTGTCGACCGGCCCCTTCGCCTTCGTCGTCGGACTCGACTGGTGCCCGACGGACGTCCTGACCTTCCTGAACCGGGACATCCTGGTCCTGATCAACACCTCCGAGCGGGACGTGGCGCTGCCCGAGCAGGCCAACGTGCTGCTCACCTCCGGGGCGCTGCACCAGGAGGACAGGCACCTGGTGGTGCCGCCCACGACCACGGTCTGGCTCCTGGCCTCGACAGTAGCCTGAGCTCGCCCCCGCTCACTGCCCGAACCGAGCCGCCCCGGCTCACTGAGTTCAGTCTGAGTTCAGTCAATCCGCTGAATTCACTGAATCCGCTGAATCACCAGCGCTTCTTCTCCCCCGCTTGCCCCGCTCCCGCCACTCCTGCTCACGCCCCACCACGACTATCGCAGCCGCCCCGTTCCGAACACTCGAGGATGAGTGGGGATCCCCTCCTGCACGTCTTCACGCACGCCCGCACAGCGCCCATCGCGTTCTTCCCCGCATCGCCGCCCGAACCGCCCGCAAGTCTGCAGATCGCAGACGACGACAACGTCACCAGGCCCTGCGCCCTCGCCGCCCTCCCGGTCGACCGGGCGGTAGGCGACGGATGCCGGACTAGACTGCAAGGCCCATGAAACGGTACGGTCATGTTTCAGATCTCCATTGCGGAGGTCTGTCTACGGGAGTTCTCGATGTGGTGCGCGCCCGCGTCGTGGACGCCGCGGGTATGAAACTCATGAAACCGCTGCACGAGCCGGAAGCCGAGGAGTCCAGATTCCGATCACCATCCCATTCGTCCATGCCGGAGCCGGACGCGCCGCTGCGCATACGCCCGGATCGACACCTAGGAGATGACTACCGTGCAGCAGCGTCTCACCCTGGCTGACATCGCAGAGCAGGCAGGGGTTTCCACCGCGACGGTCTCACGAGTTCTCAATGGGAAGTCGAACGTCGCCGACGTCACCCGACGCCAAGTGCTGGTCGCGCTCGACCTGCTCGGCTACGAGCGCCCCGAGTCCTTGCGGCAGAGCTCGCGAGGACTGGTCGGCCTGGTCGTTCCGGAGCTGAGGAACCCGATCTTCCCGGCTTTCGCCCAAGAGATCGAGCAACTGCTGGCAGCCAGCGGGCACACTCCCCTGCTGTGCACGCAGACACCGGGGGGAACGAGCGAGGACGAGTACATCGAGATGCTCGTCGACCGGGGAGTCTCCGGCATCGTCTTCGTCTCCGGTCGGCATTCCGACACCAGCAGCGATGTGACCCGCTACCAGAGGCTGCGCGAACGGGGCGTACCCCTGGTGACGATCAACGGAAACGCTCCAACGATCAAGGCGCCGGGATTCACCACCGACGACCGCGCCGCCGCTCGAATCGCGGTGGAGTACCTCACCAGCCTGGGGCACTCCCGGATCGGACTGGCCACGGGTCCTCTGCGCATGGTCCCCGCTCAGCGCAAGCGCGCGGGCTACGCGGACGCCATGCGATCCGCACTGCCCGACCAGCCACTGCGGATCGTCGAAACCCTCTACTCCTATGAAGGCGGGACCATTGCCGCCGGCAATCTCATCGACCAGGGGTGCACGGGCATCGTCTGCGGCTCGGACATCATGGCCCTGGGCGCCATCGGCGGCGCTCGTCGCCGCGGGCTGGCCATTCCAGAGGAGCTGTCCGTGATCGGTTACGACGACACGGCGCTCATCCCCATGACCAACCCGCCCCTGTCGACCGTGCGCCAGCCCGTGGCGGCCATCTGCCGAGCCGCTGTCACCACGCTCATGTCCATCATCGCCGACGAGGAGATCCCGGACCGGGAAGTGCTCTTCGCCCCGGACCTCATCGTGCGCGGTTCGACCGCTCAGGTGCCCCACCCGACGACCGTCGGTTGATCGCACTGGCCGCGCTGCTCACAACCGGCGGCATCAGCGCGACCAGGAGCGGGCCAGCCGCGAGCCCATCGTGAACAGGCGCTCCTCAACGGCTGTGGGCCCGCCTTCGTTCCAGTCGACGGCGATCCCCGCCCCCGCGTCCTCCAGGGCGTAGGAACTGACGATGCCCGCTTCGGCGAGCTCGCCACGAGGAACGAGGGATCGTCCGGCCACGAGCACGGTGGGCAGCGCCAGGGCGCCCGCCGCCGTGCCGACGACGGCGATGACACTGTCGGCAAGCACGTCGTAGACCTCCCCCGCGCTCGTGACCACCAGATCCTGCCCGTTCACAGCATCATCCAGGCCCAGCAGGTGAGCCATCACCCGCGCACCGGGCACGGCCCGGGCGCCGAGGGCCCGCAGCACGGCCGCTCCGCCCCCGGCGGCTCCCGTTCCCCACGACGAAATCGACAGACGGTCCTCGGAGTCGCCGGCGCTGCCCGCCATAGCCAGCGCCCCGCGACGTGGCGCGCCGATGAGGCCGATCGCCTGGGAGGCCGCAGTACACGCCAGACGATCCCGCTCCTGGGCCTCGGCGGGGCTCAATGCCGTCAGCGTCGTCAAGGCCTGGCCGGCCCCCGCCAGTCCGCCCAGGGCAATGCCATCGGCGAGAGCCAGCAGCACCTCCCGTCCTTCGAAGAGCGCATGCGCCGCCGTTGGCCCGCCAAGTCCGTCAAGCAGCCCGCGTCCGCCGTCATGCACCGCCGAGCGCGCCAGGCCGACGACGAGGGTGTCGCCGGCGCCCACCAGAGTCAACGCCTGAGCGAGAGCCTCTCCCAGGCCGTCGGTCGTGCCCTCGCGCGCCTCTCTGGCGGCCAGGTCGACATCCGCGGGAACGGCAGTCAGTCTGGCCGCGTCCAGCAGCCAGGTGCGACCAACTCCCTCCCGCGCCCGGGCACCGGATGCTCCGCGAAGCTGCAACAGGTCGACCTCGCGAACCTCGCCGAGCGGACTGTAGGCCTGGAGGGCGCGGCGGGCCGACACGTGATCGGCCCCGATGGCCTGAGCGGTGCCGGGACCGCCGTCGGGGATGGGCAGTGCGGCCAGCACGTCGTCATCGCGCCGGGCCCTCCAGCCCGCCAAGAGCGCCGCCGCCGCGTCGGAGGCCGCCAGTCCCGCGTGCGGGGCGACGATGGGCGCACCGCCCGGCTCGGGGTACATGGCCCCCGTGGCCAGGAGAATCCTCATAGGCGTGCCGCCCCGCTCACCGCTGCGCCCCTGCGCTCTCAGCATCCTGGGGGCCGTCGATCGCCCCGCCCAGACGCGCCAGGAGCAGTGCCTCACCGATGACGATGCGCTCGAGGTCGCCCAGATGCATGGACTCGTCCTCGCTGTGGGCGCGGGTGTCCGGGTCCTCAATGCCGGTGACGAGCACCTGAGCATCGGGGAAGGTCGCCTGAAGAGTGGAGATGAAGGGAATGGAGCCGCCCTGACCGATGTCGACGCAGTCCTGCCCGAAGGCGGTGGTCAGTGCCCAGTGAGCGGCGCGCCCAGCCGGACTGTCCGAGGAGCCGTCGAAGGCGGGGCCGACCTCGCCCTGCGCCACGGTCAGGCGGGCGCCGAAGGGGGCGTGGGCCTCCAGGTGAGAGCGCAGCGCCTCCAGGGCGGCCTGCGGGTCCTGCCCGGGCGCGATGCGCATGGACAGGCGCGCCGTGCAGGCAGGAGCCAGAACGTTGCCCGCCAGTTCCAGAGGAGTGACATCCATGCCGATGACGGTCAGAGTCGGCTTGGTCCACAGGCGCGCGGTGAGGTCACCGCTGCCGACCAGCTCAACTCCCTCCAGGAGACCCGCATCAGCGCGGAAGGCGTCCTCGGGGTAGTCGGGGAAGTCCGGCGCGGCCTGGGGCCGGGAGACCAGGCCGGGCACGGCGACATCGCCGCGCTCGTCATGGAGGGTGGCCACCAGGCGGCACATGGAGGTCACGGCATCCAGGACCGGACCGCCGTACTGGCCGGAGTGCAGAGCATGATCCAAGACATCCAGGCGCACATCGACCTGCACGACGCCGCGCAGGGATGTGGTCAGGGCCGGAACGCCGACCTTCCAGTTGGAGGAGTCCGCGACGACGATGACATCTGCGGCGAGCCGGTCGCGGTGGGCGGCCAGGAAGGCCTCGAAAGAGGGCGAGCCGACCTCTTCCTCCCCCTCGATGAACACGGTCACCGAGCAGGGGAGCCCATCATCCGCGAGTGCGGCGAGCGCGCGCAGGGCGTGGACGTGGGTGACGACGCCGGCGCCGTCGTCGGCGGCGCCGCGGCCGAAGAGGCGCTCCCCGCGGCGCTCCGCGGCGAAGGGATCGGCCTGGGCCCAGGCGGAGGGGTCGCCGACGGGCTGGACGTCGTGGTGGGCGTAGAGGAGCACGCGGGGAGCCCCGGCGGCGCCCTCGCGGTGGGCCAGGACCGCCGGGCGCCCCATGAGGCCGTCAGCCCCCTCGACACTGAGCACCTCGGCGTCCAGGCCGGCGCCGCGCAGCAGATCGGCGACGTGCTCGGCGCTGCGGCGCACCTGGGCCTGATCATGACTGGAGGCCGACACCGAGGGGATGGAGACGAGCTCCACCAGATCGGAGACGACGGTCTCGAAGGACTCATGGACGGCGGAGCGCAGGGCGGCGGCAGTGATCATGGTTTTCAGGGTATCGCGGGTGAGCCGCTACCCTGTTCATGTGAAGCTGTTCAAGAAGCGCGCCGCTGCGCTCGAGCCCGAGCCGGTCGTCGAAACCTCCGCCAAGTCAACAGGGAAGGGGCGCGCCACGCCCAAGCGCAAGGACGCCGAGGCGCGTCGTCTGCACCCGGTGGTGCCCACCGACCGCAAGGCGGCCAAGGCGAAGGCGCGCGCTGAGCAGGACGAGTCCTGGAGGCGTCAGCGCGAGGCCATGCGCACCGGCGATGAGCGCTATCTGCCGGCCCGCGACAAGGGGCCGGTCAAGCGCTACATCCGCGACTACGTGGACGCCCGCTTCAGCCTGGGCGAGG
>ERZ773099.3164-NODE-3164-length-10768-cov-5.163166_pt1 | contig 10768 bp, 13 predicted proteins | sample MGYA00511120_ERZ773099 | MGnify/ENA primary metagenome ERZ773099 (study PRJEB29015, sample SAMEA2738012) | human oral metagenome | biome: human oral; feature: human-associated habitat; material: dental | place: China | collected 2104 ... | reverse complement strand
GGTATGTTGTATAAAAAATCAGTCGCAAGTGTTACAAAAATGCTTGACCACTACATATCCTCATAACTGTTTATCCTCCGAAGCTCCGCTAAAATGTTTTGTAGCTCCGTTTTACATTGGTCGATCACATTTTTTGTGGCAACAACCTTTATCGGTGCATTCAATATTGCATCCGTCATATAGTCTTGCCTGTTCAACCCTGACAGTGCAATTTTTCTGAATATGATTTCTCGATCCTTTTCGGTAGTTCTGAAAACTATTGTTGCTCGTCGCTTTCGGTTTTTATCAGACTTTACATGCTTGTCTTTGTCTTTTTGCTTTCTTTCTTCCTCAAGCTTTTCCCATTCTTCCTTCGTCATCAGTGGTTTGCCTTTTTTTGACTTGCGATTAACTGCTTCATCATAGCTTGGAAATTTCGGTGCTTTCACTGTACTCTCCCTCCTTATCCAACTGATTCGCCATATCCATCTGTTTGTTAGGAAACATATGACTGTAATCCATCAACACCTTTATGCTCTCATGTCCAGTTCTTGCTGCAATATCAACAGGTGTAAAACCCATTTCTATCAGTAACGATATATGACTGTGTCTCAGTGCGTGAAGCTTTATTTTCTTAACTCCGGACTTTTTAATTCCTCTCTGCATTTCTTTTTTAAAGTAAGTTTTGCATTTCGGGAAAATTTGTTCTTCATTAGAAAAGTACTCTATCTTTAAGAAATAGTCTTGAAGTTCTTTGATTAGAAAATCTGGAAGTATGATTGTTCGCTTACTTTTTGGTGTTTTTGGATCGGTAATGACTTCCTCTCCGTTAATTCTCTGTGCGGATTTGCTAATTCTCATTGTCTTTTTCTCAAAGTTAAAATCCCCTTTCGTCAAAGCTCTAAGTTCACCCAAACGAATTCCCGTCCAATACAGTAGTTCAAAAGCATAAAATGAAATATCCTTGTCCTTAACAGCTTCTATAAACTGCAAGTATTCCTCTTTCGTCCAAAATGCTACTTCCTCATCACTCTTCTGCTTTCCGATTCGTCCTGTTATCTTGCAAGGATTCTGTTTTAATCCGTAGTACTTGACCGCATGATTGAACATACAGCTAAGTTGTGCGTGGATCGATTTCAGGTAAGTGGGCTTGTACACTTCTCCTTCCGCATTTTCAATGTTCAAAAGTACATTATGCCATTTCTTAACGACTACAGGCTTAATCTCGCTGACTTTCATTCCAGTGAAAAATGGGAGTATTTTCGTTCTTATCGTATGCTCCTTTGTCATCCAAGTATTAAGTCTTACAGTTCCAATCACATCGGATTTATACAGTTCAAAATAATCTTCAAATAACATATTGAGAGAACCTGACATTTTAACCGTGAAATTCCTCTTATAAGCTATTGCATCCTTCTTTGTTTCAAACCCTCTCTTCAGCTTTTTTCTGCTTTCTCCATCCCAATCTTTGTAATAGAATGAAACGAACCATTTTCCGCTTTTTTCGTCCTTATATGCCGGCACTATTCTTCCTCCTTTGCTTTGTAGATTTGTTCCATAAAGTACTTCTTATTGATTTTTCCTCTAAGGATAAGAAAGCCGTGTTCAGCAAGCTGCTTATTCATATATCGGATGATCTTATAAGCCTGTTGCTGCGAAATATTTAGTAAATCGGCAACCTCTTTTGAAGTAAGAAATAATTTCTCCATCGTACTTTCCTCCTTTCTTTTTAGAAACATATTTGTTTCTATTTCTATTTTAGATTATAAGTAGCTTTTTTTGTTTCTGTCAAGTCCTTTTTTTATTTTTCTATTGAATTTTTTCTTGTTTTCGATTATAGTAATAAGAGAAACAAATTTGCTCCTAAGGAGGTGATAAAATTGAGTTTGGGTAAATTGATAAAGAAATTCCGTGAACTACGGAGAATCACTCAAAAAGCATTAGGAGACAGAACGCATTTAGATGATGTTAGAATCAGACAATATGAGCTTGATATTCGCACTCCCAAAGAGGATGTTTTGGAAAATATATCTACTGCACTCCATGTAAATAAAGAGTATTTAAAAGAACCTGATTATCCCTACACGGAACATGATTTGATGAGATTTTTGTTTAAGCTGGATGACAGCATTGAAGTCAATATAAGACCTGTTATTGTAAATGATAAAGATCCTGAATATACTACCACAGGTATCTATTTTGGTAGTGAAGCCATTCTGAGAATTAGAGGTATGCTTGAACAATGGCAAAAAATGAAGGAAAAATATGAGAATAACGAAATTACAAAAGAAGCATTGGAAGATTGGAAGGCAAATTATCCCGACAGTCTAAAAAAAGATTATGTTCCTTTTGAAGAAAGTAATCTCAAACGCTTTAATAACGGTATGTCAGTCAAGATTCCACCGGAAATAAAATAGGCACAGAAAAAGCACATAACTGAAAGATTTTTAGGTCTTAAAGTCATATGCTTTTGTGTTATTTTATACTTTAGATAAGCTAAAGATTTGAATGGATTTAAGTTAGAATATCTTAAATCCATTTTTTCACTTTGTATTTATAATAGGCAATCCAACTTTCAATACCTCATCAACAAGATGATGTATATGAATTAGTTCCTCATCAACAGTAACAACCGAATATTTTGCTGATTCCCCAAATTCTCCTGCAAAATTTAACGTTTGAGCTATCAGCATTCCAAATTCATGTATGTGAATACCATGAGGCAAATCACAATCTATTAGAAGAATACTACCCATATCGCTTCCTGAGAAATCAAGAGTTATATCTTGAGCAAAAATCTTATAAAATTTGCTCACAACTGTGGAAACATTTTTTTCGATACTAATTATATTATCATTATTCAAAACAAACAAATCAATACCGCAAATTGCCCTATATAGCAGACGACAAGAAATCTTTAAAGAATTCTTCAATGCTAACATCAATACCGAAAACGCAAACATCACATCAGTAATATCATCCAGTTTTGTGTGCAACTTCATCGAAAAATCTTTTATATCCTTAGCAATTTCTTCTCCAAGGCTTTGATTAATTTCTTTTTCTAATATACTAACTAACCCACGCATGGCATCAATATCAATTTTTTTGAACATTTTTATAAAATTAGCATCCATAAGAACTTTATAGACTCTACCATTCTTGAACGCTGATATTGCAGGAATTAACTCCTCATCTGAGAGTAGTGTGCTTACATTTTCTGAAACACTGACTTCTTTATATAGAAAATACGGATTCATTGAATCTGCTACTTCATTTGATTCAGAAGCAATTTCAGACAAACATAAATCAATAAATCGAGTAAGCGTTTTATGTCCTTGCTCAATCAATATTCTTTCTGCTGATGACAAATGCTCTACATTGAAAAAATTGGGGATATCTATTTTTTCAATGTTTTCATCAAGAAATATAAAACCATGAAATTCAGTATTACTATGTTTTGCCATATAAGCAAAATCATTACGGGAATCTGTAAACTTTTCACCAATTTCATTTGATTCTATAACAACTGACATGTCATAAATCATTTTTCTTATTTTTTGCGAAGCTTCATCCTTTTGAAGCTTTTTACATAACTTAAATACTTCTGTTCTAAAATTTGTTGACATCATTTTATCTCCTAAATTATTATATAGAAAGAAATTTTATCTTTTCTCTTTAAAGTCAATGTGTTGTTTCTCCAATTCATTCTGCACTTTTCTTTCAATCATCTCTTGTACCTGATGTTCACCTACTAATTTAACAGTATCAGTTGCTGTATATCTACTCGAACTATACTGTATAGTACTTTCTAAAAGATTATTAAGTACATAATTAGGAACGAGCCTTCTTGCATAGAACATAAATTTTTCAATTAAAAGTTTCTCACCAGTTATATCCTTAAGCACAAAAGGACTCCAACGTTCCGGGAAATAACGGCATAGTGAAGATAATGCAAATAAACTGATGTATATATTAAGTAATGTTGGGATAGTTATCAATTTGCTATTTTTTATATGCCCTGCCTGTAAATATGGTTGTCCAGAATAGGATTGTTTACTGATATCCTCACCTGTCAATTTATGGCGAAGGACAAAATATTCTTTGCCCGTTTTGAAGTCTGTAGCAGAAGTAAAGCGCAAATATGATTTTTCAAACCCTTCAACTTTTTTCAATAGTTCAATCAAATCATCCTTGTTTTCTTCCGAAAAATATATTTTTTCAGCCTTTCCATCTGGAGTATTAAAAATATCAAGCATAATAGTACAGCCAGTTTGTACATCATAGCATTGTGTAAAGTCAGATTGTATTTCTGCAATCGAATCTAAAAACTCTCTCAAACTCCAATCACCAAATCCTGTTAAGTCAGAAGTAACACCTATCGCTCTTGCAACTACATGAACTCCACCATCTACTGGACTAAGAAATCTGATTTTCGTGTCTGCAATGAAATTCATTTGATCAGGAATGAAAATCTTCATTCCATGGTTACTAATCTTATTGATACTGCCACTTAAAAGGTTAACCATTCCATAAAGAAGATTTGTTGAGCCATAATATAATAGTAATGGTGAAATTTGAAGATTATCTTCTTTAGCAGCCTTATAGTATTCATTTGCTTGTAAAAACGAACCTGCGATGCAATTTATAGTATCTTCGTCTACCTCATGCCCCTTTTTTGCTAAATACCGCTTTATATTAGCCTCATATGTAAATTGTAATAATTCTCTCCAAAGATCATTTTCGGGGTTTTCAGAAAAAATTATAGTCATAGAATCTCACCTTCCCATTTATTATACATTATCCGTAAATTTCGTAATAGTACATCATAACTAAATGTAATACATATCTTATATATAAGTCCACAATAACAAAAATGTTTCATTTATGCATACATGTAACTATTCTAAAAACAAAATCCAATTTACCATTTATAATTTTCCACAAAAGCCTCCCACCAAAATGATGGAAGGCTTTAAACAATTCACCTAAATTCAACAACTCCCTTTTGAACCTACTATTTCAACTTTTTAGTATCAAAACAGTATCATTTAGAGAATTTTACTACTTCAAAATCGCCAAATCCGTGTATTTCCAAGCATTTTGTAGCAGCAACATATTTGTTTCTGTCATTCCAACTCTTCTTTTTCTACTGTTCGCTTCATCCAAACCTGTTCAAAACAAAGGCTTTTCGTTTGTTGAGTGCTGGGAAATTTTTTTAATTTAAGCTCGTTTTTAGATTTTTTTACCCGTCCCAGTCCCAGTTCCAGCTTTAACAATAGATATAAATTATAAAATATCATTAGTTAAGCTGTTTCATTTCTGGTTTTCCATTAGATTTGAATTTTTTCTGATTATTTGTTCTATGAACTAAAATTACACAGCTCATTAATGGCTTCTTTTACATAAGGATATTTAGCATTACACTCATTTATCAAAGATAGAATAACTTTATTTGCTTCCAAATTAAACATTCCTGCCAACCCTTCTTTTACTCTATTAGTTTGATTTCCTGATGATATAAACGAAATTTCTGCCCCCGTATCTGGATTTGAAGAATTTTTCTCATATTCGTATAATTCTAGGATTCCTTTCGCCGAAAAGGATGCGATATGAATTTTTCTACATATTGTTTTCACATCTAACTTTGTCATGTTTTTTCTTTCTAAAAGCAGGTTTACTAAAAAAACCATAACCTCTGGATATATAAAATCCTCAATCTCATTGTTCGTATTGTTATGCTCTACATTTGTATTTCCATTATTCATATGATTCTGAAGTAAAATTGCATTGACTTCTATATACTGATAATGATTAGTTCTTACCTTATTATATAGTTCCCTTCCTTTTGTATCATTATCGAAAATGATTTTAATCTTAGGTTTATATATAGATGTATTATTATGATAATAAGAATTATAGAACTCCAAGTATTTTATAGCATTATCTGCACCATTAAGCGATTCTATGTTGGGACAAGAAAATCCAAAAAATTTAATTAATTCTGTTAAATACTTTTTATCGCAATTTCCTTCAACTAATAAATTATTAGGTTGTAATAGTTCATAATTTACGGACTCGATGCCTAGATGTGAGCATATTTTATCATACCCATTCTGCTCATTAATATCAACGAGCAACGTTTCCATTACATTAATATTCTTCTTTTTTCGAGTTGAATATTGCTCATAATACTTTGAATCTAATAAAAATACATTTTGCATATTATATTCATTTATAAATATTTTTGAATGCGTTGTAAAAAACAATTGCATGTAATTGCTTTTTTCATCAAAAAGAGATTTAAGTTTTCTTTGTAAGCCCTCGTGTAGATAGGCATCCGGTTCGTCGATACATACAAATACATTTTTCTTTCTGTCAACACGAGATAACATTTCAAATTTTAAAAGAATAGTCGCTAATCTCTGTAACCCTGCGCCTTTATCTAAAACGCCAATACTTCCATTATCATTTAATGATAATTTAACATCCTCAGATATTAAATCTCTGAATGTTTCTGAATTTTTGGGAACAATAAATTCAACCTTCCAATTATCTCTGAAACGCCTAAATGTATCTGAAATATCATTAGCAAAAGTTCCCAATATGGCAGATAGTCCCTCAACATACTTATCATAAGCATCTTTTAATTCCCTTTTAGAACGCGAGAATCGAGTTTTGTCATACTCAATATCAATTATCCCATCAGTTATTTTCCCTATCAGTTCAGGAATAAATGTATTGATTGATTCGATATAAACAAATTCCATTTGGCCAAACAATTCCGAAAGTTCTTCAGCAGATAGATCCGATTTATTCTTTTTCTGTTTGCCGTACATCTCAAATGAAAAACCCGTAAGACTATCTTCTGGAGAATTATCTGAATAATTTTTCATATCCCTGCACAAAACAAAATACTTATCACTTTGATCGTCCCAAAAAGTTAGTTCAATTTTAGGATGAATAGATTGTCCCCCTGTTGCTTTTTTAATTTTAGGCATATCTATTTCTGCAGCATAATTTTCAGGGCAAAAGAACAGATTAATTGCTCGCAATGTATTAGTTTTTCCAACATTATTTTGACCACATATTGCAACACTATTTAATGCTTGTGAAATATCTATAGTCATAGATAAAATGGAACGGTATCGCGAGATACTACATTTTATAATATGTATCATCGGTTGCCTCTCACTTTCTAAATACAAATAAAAATTCATGAGCGATAAGTAAAAAGTTATATTTCATACTATTTGTTTTCCAATACCCCGTTGCTCTGCAATTGTGTTGTTCTTTAATAATTAGTTCTTTCAGCTTAAATCCGGAATCCTGAAATATTTTCATCACATCAGAGGACATCGGTATAATATGCCCTTTTTGGCGTGTATCGCCCATAAGAACAGCACAAAACTTATCTTTTTTCAAAACACGATAGCTTTCTGCTGCAACATTTTTCATTTCCTCAAGAAAATCTTTCACTTTTAATAAAGAAATATCTTCCGGAATATCCTCGCTGTATTTAATAATATCAGCATATGGTGGATGCGTGCAGATAAGGTCTATGCTACTATCAGGAATAAAATTCAAATTTCGAGCATCTCCCTTGTGGATATAGACTTTACCATCTGCCCCATCACGCTCAAAATTTGTTTTTTCTTTGCACCTCTCAAGCGCAATATCATTTACATCTACGCCTATTATGTTTCGATTAAGCAACTTTGCTTCTACAAGTGTAGTTCCACCACCTGCAAACTGATCAAGCACTAAATCATTTTCTTGTGAATATCTAAGTAATATATTTCGAGGGATATAGGGAGACCAATTGCCTCTCCATTTTGCATCGTGAGTTGCCCAATCGCCTCTTTTTGGAAAAGACCAATGAGTTGTCATTTCTAATTCAAAATCTTCAGGCTCCCATTTTGTTATTTTTTTCGCCATTATTTGAAAACCTCTTTAATTATGCCTTCTTCCAAATCTTCTATATTATAAATATGCCGCATAACATCAAATGTTTCTTCAAGGTTATTACGGGCACTTGTCCGACCTTTTCCATCAGTAAACCAAACAAACGTAAATCCATCAATTTCTTCGGTTTCCAATGCAAGTGTTTTGTAGCTACGTGCAGTTTCGTTTAATTTGCTGCCACCACTTCCATAAAAATTAGTTTCAATACCATAAATCATATTTCTAGTTTTAACTACAAAATCGAAACGTTTTTCCATTTTTCCTTGATTTGAAATAGCAGATAAATCTGTATTCCATTTATCTGTAATTTGATGAATATAGATTTCTTTAAAATAATTATCATCTCTTACAAATCCCGCTTTTTGAATAAAGCTTTCAACCAAATCTTCCATAAGATGTCCGCCACGATTTTTACGTCCGTTAGAATCAAGTCCTGTTTCAACACCGGTAGCATAGTCAACTAAATTGTTAACTATGTGATTTTCCAATAAATCAAATAGTCCTGTCTCTCGCATAAAATATTTGTATCTTTTATCATAAGCGTAACTGTTTGGAGAATATTTACCAAATTAAAATTCGTATAACTGACCACCATTTTTATCCTGACAGTAGATCTCATTGGCTCTTACCGCCAAAAGCAGAGGTACACACTTTAAGACTTCAGGATATTTTTTCATTAAACTTTCAAAATCGCCTTCAATGTTTTTAGAACCGATAAGTGAATTTAAAATATTAAGTTCAATCTTGATATTGTCAACATTTCTATGAACTTTTTCAAAATCTATATAATAACCATAGTCTGCTATGCTATTACGAAAACCTGATAACCAAGTATTAAAATCTCTTTCCATTTATCATTTCTCCTAATTATTTTTTGGCACAGGTAATCCCAATTTGGTTAAAGGAATGTATTCAAAGTAATACTGACAATGCATACTAATAATGTAGTCCAGCACATCTTTATACTTTGGATTCTTAAACCAATCCGATAACAAATAAATGTATTCAACATCTATATTAACCTGTGACATCAATTTCTGATACTGTTTCCTTTTGAAATCACAAGTTTGCAGTTTTTCGTCAACAGAACCATTTACTTGCTGATACTTGCATTCAATAATAAAAAGCGTGTTATTGATAATCACATATATGCTATCATCGGGTAAAAGCTTCTTTGAAATAATCTTTGTCCAATCGATGCCTATTTCTTTTAAATAACGATAAAATCCATGCTTTTTAAAAATTCTTGCCACTATTTCATCATTATAAAAAACAATATCACCAACTACTCGGTATCCATTTTGATCATTAAGGAAAGTAGCTAAATCTGTCTTCCCCTCAAACACAAGTCCTGTTTTGGTGTTTCCTCCACCTTTTCCGTTTTTTATCATATTACTGACTCTCCTTAAAAATTAGATATAAGAAGTTCTTTAATCTTACCTCTTGATTCTCCGTTACAATTAATCATTCTTGTTGCTTCAACTCTCTGGATTTTATGAGCAGAGTAAATATCATCAAAGAAATCATCCTCTGCATTTGAATTCTTAGGATCTGAATTACTCACCACTATTTTTGCTCCTTTTTTGTTCAATTCATCAACAAAGTTTGCTAATTCTTTTTGACTATCATCATTAAATAAATTTTCCGTATACGCTGTAAAACTTGCTGTTTCTGTCAGTGGACGATATGGTGGATCGAAATAAACAAATGTATGTTCATCAATAAAATCTCTTGAAAGTCTATAATCTCCACAAACAATATGAACCTTTTGTAACTTCTGCGATAATTCTCGAAGATTCTTTTCATCACAGATCATAGGATTCTTATAAGAACCCATAGGCACATTAAATAATCCTTTTTTATTAACACGAAACAATCCATTGAAGCAGGTCTTGTTAAGGAAAATCATCAACGCCGCTTTTTCAATATTTATAGTTTCATCGCCATTAATTTTTAAATCATTAAAACGCTCTCTCTTTACCATATAGTAGAGTTTACGTTCATCTGTATACATTGGTACAAACTCATCTTGCATAGCTTGTAACATAGTAATAAGTTCATCTATATCGTCTCTAATAACGCGATATGCATTGACAAGTTCTGCATTAATATCACTAATATATACTTCTTCTAACTCATATCTACTCAATATGTCAAAGAGAACAGCTCCACCACCAACAAACGGTTCCGCATATTTTGTAATAGTGCTTTTTTCAAAAGGATAATACTTTTCTATTTCTCGAAGAAGTTGCCCTTTTCCACCTGCCCATTTTAAGAATGGCTTGATATTTTTCTCTTCTTTTTTCTTGTACCTTATACTTCTTGCATCTATCGGCTTTTCAGCTGAAACAGGAATAATCCACATGTTACCTACCATAGTTGCATGATTAATTCTGTTCTCAGAACAAAGAACAGCAACTCGTCTTTGTGAAATTCCCCACTTGTCAGCTGCTTCTCTTGCAGACATATATTCCATAGTGGTACCTCCATTTCTGCTATTATAATATTCCAACTCTAAAATAATAGCAATATCATTTTAAAAATTATTACACTACAGTAGCAAAAATCTGTTCCATCGGTTTCCATAAAAGCTAATTATTATATCTATAAATTTATAAATCCTTGTTTCAAAGCCTAACTTATTCTGTACATACTTTTTGACTTGCTTTTATAATCATATTTCTTTCTTCCTTTTCAACAACAATGAATGTATGTCCCACACTTCTTTTGAAAAATTATCAATAGATTTTTTCATATCATCAATATCACTTTTATAAATCATCCCTGTTTGATTTACTCTCTTGGCAATCTGATTTATTTTATTTGT
>ERZ773099.3163-NODE-3163-length-10769-cov-34.325929_pt1 | contig 10769 bp, 10 predicted proteins | sample MGYA00511120_ERZ773099 | MGnify/ENA primary metagenome ERZ773099 (study PRJEB29015, sample SAMEA2738012) | human oral metagenome | biome: human oral; feature: human-associated habitat; material: dental | place: China | collected 2104 ... | reverse complement strand
CTTTGCTCCTTTCTCGAGATTTTTCAGCGAATTATTTAACAGTTTTATCCGATCTTTCAATTCGTCCACCAATTGCTTGCCATTGTCAGTTAGCGAATAATATTTGCGCGGCGGACCTTGCTCGCTTTCCTGCCATTCGTGTTGCAAATAGCCGTATTTTTGCAAGCGGCTAAGCAGCGGGTAAATTGTCCCCTCAACCACCATCAGCTCCGACTCGCTCAATTGCTTCACAATGTCGCCGGTATATTGCGGTTGTTTAGCACAAACTAGCAGCACACAGTAGACCAAAAATCCTTTGCGCAGCTGAATCGCCAAGCTTTCAGCGTAAGAGCTAACGTCCATTTTTCCCTTCTCCTGGAACGGTCGACTTTTCAACCCGGCCGTCTTTGATGATAATTTGATAGTCGCATTTTTTTGCCAAATCAACGTCATGCGTCACCACGATCAAAGTTACATTCTTCTGCTTATTATAAGCAAACAGTAACTCTTCCACCTTCTCGCCAGTTTCGCTGTCTAGGTTACCAGTCGGCTCATCAGCGAAGATGATTTGCGGATCGCCGACAATCGCCCGGGCAATCGCCAAGCGCTGCTTCTGCCCGCCCGACAAGTCCTTAGCGCGGTTTTTTCGCTTATCGTACAAATCCACCGCTTTAAGCGCCGCATTGATCTTGTGCGCCCGCTTTTTGCGCGGCAGCCGCGCGATTTCCAGTGGCAGACTAACATTATCAATCACACTCTCATTGCCTTGGACGAAAAAACTCTGGAAGATGAAGCCGATTTTCTTGGCGCGAAACTCATCGACGCGCTTCGGCTTCAGCTGCAAGATGTCTTGCCCGTCGATGATCACCTGGCCGTGCTGCGGCCGGTCCAGCCCGGAAATCGCGTGCATCAGCGTCGATTTTCCAGAACCTGATTTACCGAGGATGGCCACGCTCGCGCCCGTCGGAATATTCAAGCTGACATTTTTCAGCGCGGTAAATTGGTTTTTCTTTTTGCCGTAAATTTTCGTCACATTTTTTAGTTCAATCATGATATTTCTCCTATTCCGTCCTTAATGCCTCAATTGGGTCTAATTTTGTCGCTTTGCGGCTCGGTAGCCAGCCAGAAATTACCGCCATCGCCACCAGACCAATCACCAGCAAACCAATGTGCAGCGGATTAATCACCAGCAAGTTCGTTCCTGGACTTAGCTTAAGTGCGCTGGTAATCACTGGGTTCAGCAGCGTCACTAAACTCGCCAAGCCCACGCCAATCAAGCCGCCTAACAAGCCAACCCACGCCGCTTCGTAGCGGAATAATTTGCCAATATCGCGGCCGCTCATTCCCAGCGCCTTCATCAACCCAATTTGGCTGGTTCGCTCCAATACTGAAATATACATGGTGTTAATAATCCCGAACACACTGGCCAGCAGCGCCAAGCCGCCGAATGACGCCAGCGCCACTTGAGCCACATTGACCATAGTGAGCAGTGTCTTGCGCGCATCTTGAATCGAATAGGCGCTGTAATCTTTGTTAATCTCGTCTTTCACCGCGTCGATATTCTTCTCATCATCAACCGACACCAGCGTCGTCGAATACTCGTTCGGCTGGCTTTTATCATGGCTGAATTCGTAGATTTCCTTAGCGTCGGCTGTCGAGATTCGCAGCGTCGGCTGATAGTACAAAATCGTATCCGACTCCTTATCAACCGCAGTAATTTTCAGCGGCAGCCCCTTGGCAACCTCGCCGCCTTGCTCCGCACTGCGCAAACCCAGCGTAATCGTCTGACCAATCGCCGACTGCGCGTCCTTGAAGCCCAGTTGCTTGACGTAAGTCTCTGGGATGATAATCTCTCCCAGCTTTGGCATGAAATTGTCCAGCTTGCCCGCTGCTAATTCTGCCCGCGTTTTATCGGCCTTTACTGCTACATCCAACGCAAACTTTTTGCCGTTTGCTGAACTCTGCGCATAGGCCACACCAGCAGTTGAATAAGCCGGCGCTACCGTTTGTACGTGCGGAGTCTTTCGCAGCTTAGCCAGGTCAGCATCGCTCATCGAATACTTACTACGCATAGCTGCTGCCTGCTTCTCCTCTTGTTCTTTTTCTGTTTTTTCCGACGCGCCGTACTCTGGTAATTTTTCTTCCTTATTGTTCGATTCAATTTTTTTGCGAACCATAACCACTTTTTTATCGCCAGCCGCATCGACCATGCTGTTGATATACAGCCGACCGCCTTCGCCAGCCATCAACGCCAGCCCAATCGTAAACGCCCCGACCGAAATCGCCAGCGCCGTCAAAATCGTCCGACCTTTCGACTGGCGGAGATTGCGCCCCGCCCGCTTGATAATATCAATTCTTCTCATGCCTTGCTCCTTGTAGTTTTATTGTACATAGTACTATGTTATACAAGGTACTATAAAAAGTCAAGTACTTTTAAATAAATCACCGCCTAAATGACAATCTACCTCTTAGATTTCTTCGATTTTTTAGTTTTCTTCTTTTCAGATTTATTCTTCGGCTTTACCGGCTTGGCGGCGCTATAATCTATATAATCTCTGTCTATTACATCCGCCATATACATCGCTGCGTCATAAAACATTGGATCGCCCCATACGGCAATCTCTCCATTTTCATCATAGTCAACAACCGCCGCAATTATCACTTGATGTTGTCTACTATCAAGCTCTTCCCACGCTTCTTCTTGATCCGTAAAATCAACTTCTTTCGTTTCATCGACAACGTCAAATCGTCCATTATACCATCGGCAGTCTGCTACAATCCCCTGCTGCAGCCCTCCTTTATCATCTTGCACCCACACACTCGTAAATATAACCGTTTCGTCATCCGACAACTCAACCACCTCAAGCGGCTTTACCGGCTGTCGCGCATCAACAGCCAGCCTATCCTGTGTCTTGTCAATATACATCACCTCTTGCGGCTCAACAAACGGCTCGATATCGAGTACATATGGAATTTCAATTAGTAACGTCTCAATCGTCATTTGCCGCAAGCGCTCAGGAACGCCGTCAGTCTCATGCTTTTTATTAGGCATATCATCTCCCTGCCCACCGCTACATTAATTATCAGATATTTTTCCTAGTATATCACGGCAGAGCGTTTACCTGCCCTACTCCTCATCATAATTCGCTTATCACCGAAACTCAACCATCGCAACAGTTGCATCATCCTGGGGCGGCGCTTCAAATGGCCAACGAACTGGCCGCGAAAGTAGCGCTCCAGCTATAGCTGTCATGCTAATCTTTTGTTTCGGTAGCAAATGAGCCGATTCTAAATAGGGCTTGATAACTTCTCGCCAAATTAGCCAGTTAGTATCTCTAAGAGTGTATTGATCCGGATCAAGCAATCCCTTACTTACCCAATCCTCACATACCCTACCCAGATTATCAGTACTTGCTGCGACTTCCCTTTCACACAACTTCCGCGCCTTATCTGAGCGTAAAGCGTCTCGAATTTCTTTTTCCAGATTCGGGTACAGGTCTTTAACTTGTTCAAATAGCGGCCATTCTTCCATTGCCGCAGCCAGGTGGTATGTCTCTAGAGATCCATACTCTACAACCCAAGCTCCATCGGTCATCAGAAATAATCTATCTCCTGGATATAATTCACGACACGCGTAATCATCAGATATCCGTTCTGATAATCTACCAGGAGCCTCACACGAGCCTAAATAGTTTAACGGGTCCCCAAACTCGTCTCGCTGAGGCTCAGCAATATATGGATACTCATCATCGGCACCCTCTTGATATAACGCTACCGCCGTGTCACCAGCGTTCGCCACTGTTACCTTCCCGTCAGTGATACGCATAACGGCACCAACACAAACTCCAGCATCTTTATTCATACTCACCGCTTCACGCGCACCTTGTAGCGCCTCAGAAACATCGCCACCACCCAACCTAAAATACTGTTTCACAGCTTCACACGCTAATCTCGCCGCCAATCGCGGAGACCCGATATCATCTGCACCACCCGCTCCATCGAATAGTCCGATAGCATTATATTCTGGCACAATCACGCCAGCATCGTCGCCAACCTGTAAAATGCTACAGGCGTCATTGGGATCATCAAGATATTGTATGGTTTCAGAGTAACACGCCCGACCTGCCATCGCTACTGAACTACCGTTTTCAAATTTCACTGTCAAACTCATCTTCGATCTCCTGCTTCAAAATCTCCTCGATCACGTCTTCCAGGGTGATAATCCCCATCTGTTGATCCTCTGGATCAACCACCACGAACAAATGACTGCGCGTCTGGATAAATCGGCTCAGCACAGTATCAAGGTGTGAGCGCGCATCAATATCATAGATCTTATCGTGGTACGCCTGACTAACTGGTAGTGGCAACTCCTGTCCCACCAAATCTTTTACGTACAATAATCCAACAAACGTTCCATCAGATTGAACTGGAATTCGCGAGTGCCCCGCGTGTTTAATTTGCGCCAATAGCGTGGCGTCCAGCTCATCATCCAAATCGACCGCAAACACCTCATCCATCGGTGTCGCCAAATCGCTCGCCGTTTTCTTGCTGAATTGCAGCGCACCCGCGGCGATCCGACTTTCGTCATAGTCAACCGGGCTATCCGACCGCTCAGCATGTTCGTGAATAATCTGCTCTAGCTCTTGGTGTGAGTACAGCTGCGGTGCTTCCTTGCCTAGCCAGCGATTGAGCAGCTTGGACATCGGCTTCGCCAGCGGCCAAAATAACACATAAATCACATCCAGCAGCCAAAAGAAATGCCGCACAAAACGATAACCGCGCTGCGTAAAAATCGCCTGCGGTAAAATCTCGCCAAACATAGTAATCAGCAATGTGGCAATCAACCCGCCAATCACGCCGTTCGTCATATTGCCCAGCAAAATCGACATCGCGGTATTCACGCCAACATTACCCAGCAAAATACAGAAAATCAGATAATAGCCATCCTTGCGGTAGCGATACACCCGCGCAGCGATCGCATCGCCCTGCCTGGCCTTGCGCCGCAAATCATCGGGCCGCGCCATCATCAGCCCAATATTAAGGCCCGAAAACGACCCCGACAGCACCAGCAACACTGCCGCCATCATTAATAATAAAACGTCAGACACGGTTACCAGCCGCCGCCTCCGCCTCCGCCGCCTCCGCCGCCAACGAAGCCGCCGCCAGTTGAGCCGCCAGAAGTCGATGAGTAATCACTGGCGCTACTAGCCACGCTCGACAAGCTGTTCATTCCAGCCGCAAACGCCGCCGCATTGAACGCGCCCTGGCCGCTATACCAATCCGGCTGCTCGCCGACCTGCTCATAGTACTTACCCAGCTGCGCACTCCACTCTTTTTCCTGCCCAAACAACACCGCATAAGGCAATACCCGCTCATACAATTTCACCAATTGTTTCTCATCAGCCGCATCAACCTTCACTTTTTCCGCGCCCTCAGGACTTTGAAGCATCTGTAGACGCTCGGCCTCAGCCACGCCAATGTACATCTTCAATCCGGCTAAATATCGCCTGAGCGCCAAACCCTCATCAGTCAGCGACCAGCCAAATGACAAGGAGAATAATATTGCCGCCACTGCTAGTAAAAGCGGCGACAGCAGCAATACGCCAATAGCACCAACTCCCATCGCCCACTTCTGTACTATCCGTTTATTCACTGATTTTTGCTCGCACAAACCATATTTGCCGCATACCAAATTCTTCAAATTCCTATCATCATCGCGTTGAAAATCCTGTCCAAGGGCGTATCCCTGGCATACCAAATTCTTCAAATCCCTATCATCATCGCATGTCCGCGCCGCATACGACATGCTATTCTGCAGTTTTCTCAGATTCAGCCGCTGGCCTGGACTTGGCATCGACGAGCCAAACATATCCCTAACAATCTCGCATTCTTCAGGCCTCAATTCTTTCAAATCTTTGACAATTTCAATCTCGTACTGCGCCGACCGCAAAAACGACGCCTTCTTCACTTCGTATAATTTAATGTAATGCCGCACCGCCAAGTCCAACATCTGGGCTACCTTTGCCGAGCCTTTAACCATCAAGGCGTCATACTTCTTCAGGATATACGCTGAAGCCAGCACGCTCGCTTGATTCGGCGGTAGATATTCTGGCGGAATTGGCTTCAGTTCATTTTTTCTGCCAAACAACCGTCGATATCGCCAACCGCACCAAATCATCAAAATAACCGCCAAAATACTTGCCGGTATCTGTACCATTGCCCAAATTTTTATCAGTCTTTCAATCAACGACTCCTGATATCCAGCAAACGTACCGCTATTAAAACCGACCGCCATCGTCACGCCTTCCCGGCGATTCAGCCGGCTCACATTCGTAACAGTCTCGCCCTTATCACCACTGACATTGCACCGTTTAGTTGAGCCATACCTGCCGACATAACAGAATAGTTCGCCGCGCTGCACTGCCTGAAGCGACCGGTCAATTTTCATTGACACTCGCACATTTTCCATTGGTACGCGCCACTCATTACCGATGACATCCCAGTAAAACTCATCGCGGCCCGTATCTTTATAATGCTTAGTTACGTCGCGCTGGGTAAATTTGATGACGTACGTTTTCTCGCCCCTGACGTAGGTGTCCTTATCGCCAATCCGCAGTTCATTGCCATTCCAAGAATGCTTCAGCGACGCACCCCGCTCATCAGTCACCGATTTTAGAGAAAAGCTCGTTGAATGCCCATCATAATTTTTCACAAATATCGGCGCAATACCGTGATTTTGATTCGGCGGAAAATTAGCAGTAATTCGCCACGTCGCCGCCAAAGTTGAACGATTCTCGCCGTCGCGGCCCAATGAATACTCCGCATCAAATTTGGTAATCGTAAAATTATCCGTCTGCGTCGCAAACGCCGCTTGGCCAGATCCAACTAACAAAGATCCAGCGATTATTATCCCCAATATAAATCGCTTCATGCTCCCATTATATCAAGAAAATCCGCGAAACGAGACAACAACCACCACACTATCCTGCCTTGTCAAAAATTGTTGCCATCAGCTTACCGAACTGCTCCTTTACCGGGATAGCAATACCGCGATTCTCGTCACCCAATACGATTAGCGTATCACCCGGCTTAATATCAAATATCTGGCGCGCCTGTTTAGGTATAACGATTTGCCCACGCTCACCCACTTTTACTGTCCAGGCGCACCTCCCCTTAGGAAAACTTTTCTTATTTAACTGCGCGTCTTTTTTTACTTTATCCATAAATAATTTCACCTCTTCTTACTTGCGTATTATAGCATACTCATGTATAGTTAAATTCATACAAATCATATTTTTCATACAAATGGAGATATCGTTGTTATGAACAAGCCGTTCGCAGACAATACCAAACCAACGAAAAAACACCCGCGAAGGAGGCGTATCGTGTATATAATTGTAATCACTATAGCGCTATTCGGAATCGGTCTCGCATTTTACGCTCACCGCAACTTGACCTACGACCACGACACACAGGCAAAATTACAGCAAGCTGGCTTTCAGGAGAAACAAGCAAAATTACCAGACGGTTCAGTACTCAACTACGGTGAAGGCCCGGCAAACGGTCCGGCATTAGTTTTGTTACACGGACAACAAGTTTCATGGGAAGATTACGCGCCAGTTTTACCTGAACTTGCCAAGCGATACCATGTCTATGCCATCGACTATTATGGACACGGCGGCTCCAGCAAGAACCCAGCGAAGTATTCAGCCACAGCCATTAGCACCGATATTAACTGGTTCATTCGCCAGCACATCAAGCAGCCAGTTATCATTTCAGGACATTCGTCAGGTGGCTTATTAGCCAGCTTAACCACCGCTGATGTGCCCGACATGGTGCGCGGCTTGGTTATCGAGGACGCGCCGTTCTTTACTACCGAAAAAGGCCGTGCCGAATCAACTTTTGCCTGGAGAAGCTTTAAAGACATGCACGATTTCCTGGCAAGCGGACAGTCGAATTTCACGCAATATTGGCTCGATCATACATATATGCAGACTCTGTTTAATACCAAAGATCCAAACGCTTGGGACAAGATCGTCAAGAAACCAGCCCTTCAATATATGAAGCAGCATCCTGGCAAAATCCCGCGTATTTGGTACTATCCTCCAGAGCTACAAGTCAATACCTTGTTCGATCTCACTGCAAACATGCAAGACAAAACTGGCGAATACGACCTACGATTTGGACAAACCTTTTATAACTTTAGCTGGTTTAATGAATTTGATCAAACAGCAACCCTAAAACGTATCACCAAGCCGTCAATTCTACTCCACGTGGTGCCAACACAATCTGGGAGCTACTATGACGAACACGGCGTACTAGCCAGTGCTATGGACGATAAAGACGCCCAGCGCGTACACGAGTTATTGGGTTCTAAAAATAAGCTGATTGACAATATCAAATCATCGCATAACATCCATAAAGAACAGCCAAAAGTTTTCATCGAGGCAATTGACGAAATTGCCCGCCACTAAGTTACAGCTTCACCTCTGGATATATCGCCCGCGTCGTCTCGTCGATTTCGCTTCTTAGCTGTGGGAATGGCACGCCCTCGCGCGCCGTCACACCTTCAAAAATCCAAAATACTCGCTCAGAATAACCCCAACCGCAAGCTGGCGGCATACCGTACTCCAGCATCTCCACATAGTCGATATCCAGCATCATCGCCTCGTCATCGCCGGCATCGCGCATCTGTTGCTGCTCAACAAAACGATTCAGCTGGTCAATCGGATCATTCAGCTCAGAAAAGCCATTGCCCAGCTCTGACCCGGCAATAATCGGCTGAAAACGCTCCACGGTCTGCGGATTATCCGGGTTGGTCTTAGACAGCGGGCTGATAAACTTTGGCGTATTAACCAGCCACACCGGCCCAGCCACATCTTTACGAATATTCTTCCACAATTTATCAATGCCGCGCGGAATGGAATCGGTCTTCTCTACTTCCAAGCCATGCTCTTTCAACTTGGCGGCCACCTCTTCAATCGTTGTATTATACACATCAATTCCATAGTGTTTGTTGATCACCTCAGCGTAATCCCAAACTTCCCACTCGCCGCTCATATCCACCGTGAACCGGCCCAGCTGAAACTGCAGCGTGCCAAACGTTTCCTGCAATACATATTTATACATATCTTCCATGAAACGCATGCCAGCTCGCCAGTCCCAATACGCAGCATACCACTCCATAGCGATGTGCTCCGGCAAATGCTCGTCTGAATAATTCTCATTGCGAAAACGCGGCCCGAGGTCATACACCTTCTCAAACCCAGCGCCAATCAACCGCTTCAGTGGCAACTCGTGAGAAATACGCAGATAAAACTGCTGATTATCCAGCGCGTCCATATGCGTCACAAATGGATTAGCGTCAGCACCACCAGTCGTATGCTCCAACACTGGCACATTCACCTCAGTGAAACCGTGCTGGTTCAGATAATCACGCGTCGCCTGCCAAAACTTACTGCGACGAATAAACCGCTGGCGCACCTCTGGATTGACATTCATATCGACATAGCGGCGACGGAAACGCTCTTCTTTATTCTCCAGCTTTTCGGGCATCGGCCGTAGCGACTTGGTTAGTAACCTTAGCTCACACACGCCAACCGACTTTTCGCCAGTCTGCGTTGTCGTCATCACTCCGCGTGCCTCGACAAAATCACCGGTATCTAGAAGCTTCAGCTGCTTCATGCCCAACACACCGCGGCCAGCGTCCAGCTCCGCTACGTCATCGCGCTGCAAATATAGCTGTACCTCGCCGCTCCCATCGCGCAGCTTAATGAAGGCTAGTTTGCCAAAACTACGAATCGACACGATGCGACCTGCAACAACTACCTCTTTTCCTGCTAATTCATCATAGCGCGCCAAAACCTCGGCACAGGTGTGCGTCCGTGCTGAATTTGCCGGATACGGATCAACACCCAGTTCTCGCAGGGTCTCTAATTTTCGTAAACGTTCGTTTCGATAATCTTGTAGTGTCGCCATAACAGAGATAATTATATCACACTCACTCGAGACATAAATTGATGACACCTAAAAAATAGCAGGAATCATCTTACGATATTGACTTAACAATATAGATCATCTCTGCCTTCGGTGTCTTAATTTTCACCTCGTCACCAACTTTCTTGCCCATCAGCTCCTTGCCAATTGGCGATTCGTTAGAAATCTTACCCGCCAAAGGATCAGCTTCCACCGGCCCGACCACCGTGTAAGTAACCGTCTTAGCAGCAGACTGCAACTCTACTGTGCTTCCCAAAACCACCGCCGAGCCATCACTAGACTGAATTATCTCAGCGCTCTGCAATATATCTTCAATTTCCAAAATTCGTGTCTCAACCAAGCCCTGCTCCTCACGAGCGGCATCATACTCTGCATTCTCGCTTAAATCACCAAAGTCCCGGGCTGTTGCAATTTTCTCAGCAATTCCCCCGCGCCGACCCTTTAGCTCCGACAGCTCAGCCTCTAAGTCAGCCTTTCCAGTCTCAGTAATCTGATAACTTTTCTTCATAAATATATCCTCCTCTACTACATATAGCGGTTTTAGTTTAATGTTATACACCAGATATAGTGTTTTAGCTAGTCTCAAGTAAGTCTATCTGAGTATAGCAATCAACCCCACTTATGTCAATACAATAGGTCTACCGTTCCGAGCAAAACTCGACCAACTGTTGGTAATCCAATTTCTTCGTCTCGCCAGTCGCCCGCTCGGTTAACTCAAACAGTCCGTCGCCCTCAATTACCCGATCGCTAATCGTAATCCGCCACGGCAGCCCCATTAGCTCGGCGTCAGCAAA
>ERZ773099.3162-NODE-3162-length-10771-cov-3.320269_pt1 | contig 10771 bp, 6 predicted proteins | sample MGYA00511120_ERZ773099 | MGnify/ENA primary metagenome ERZ773099 (study PRJEB29015, sample SAMEA2738012) | human oral metagenome | biome: human oral; feature: human-associated habitat; material: dental | place: China | collected 2104 ... | reverse complement strand
AAGTGGAAAAGATTAATCACCTGTGCAAATCTAACAGGCAACCACTGAGGTTTTGGCTTCTTTTCAAAACTTCCCTTCGCCAAAAAAGGTGCAAACACTGATCCTAAAACACTGGTTATACTCTCTTTTACATAAGGATCAGAAGTTGTTAGATTCCATCGCATATTCATATAGAGATCAATCACTGGCTTTTCTTCAGGTTTTTCTTCCGCCTTTTTAGCTCCACCATTCCAAAGATACGTAATCATTTTCCCAAGTTTATTGAGGAAAATCGTCAAATCATCTTCCTCAATTTTGAACGTATATTCAAAAACAATCTTTAAAACAGAATCCTTATCAAGCCCCTGAAATGTAGCGAAAATTTCATTCATCGGATCCATATAGCTACCATCTTTACTAAAATCATCCTTGAGCTTGAGAACGGCATCATTTGACATTCCCATATAATTTCTATCAGTACCTAGCAGAACCTTATCCACTTCTACAAGATCAGAAGTCGTAAAAGTCGTATAAAAAGTATTTTTGAAATAAGATTCAAAGTCCCTCGGAAGCTTCACAAAAAGCTTGATCTCAGCTGCATTCCCCATCATAATAAAAGCGATTTTTTTCGCCTTCAGAGAGATCAAATTTTTGATCAATTTTTCCCAATGCAAAACTCAGAGCTCATTATCCTTGAACGGCTTGATTTGAAAATATGAATAAGCTGAAACCTGAGGTGTTGCCATACCTTTTGTGCAACTAAGGAATAAAACTTTTTATTTTTAGTATATTATATCTATTTTTCAAAAAAAAGCAAGATATTCAAAAAGGAATCAAGCAGAGACTCTCAAAGAAGAAAAAGAAAAAACCTGAACTTATATCAGGTTTTTCTAGTTATTTGAGGTAAATTATTTCTCTGGTGTTGGAGAGATTGAGAAATCTGGCTGAACAAAATCATTTTCCACTTTTCAGAACTGGATCTTAACAGTTCCTGTAGCATTTCGATTGACATAATAGTATTTTAAATCCCTTTTCTGATCGTTATTTTCATAATGCTTTTCATCATAATACTTTTCACCATCCATCAGGATATACTCCCCATTTCCATCAGTTTGAAGCACTCCTTTATTAAACTCAAACTTGAGATTAGGGTACTGTCCACTAAGTGTTGCTAAATCTTCGAATTTTGAGTCTCTAGTCAACGTAGCAGTTTCTTTTCTTTCTGAAGGCTTATCTGTTTTTTTCTCTTGTTTCTCTACATCCTTTTTCGCCTTCTCTGCTGCTAACTTTTGCTGTTTCTCGAGTTCCTTTTGATCTTTCCCCTGAGTCGTCTGTGTTTCAGTCTGAGGAGGAACTACTCCATTTACTTGATCTTTCTTATCTGGAGTCCCTGTCGTTCAGGTACTTGATCCTGGAAGAAGATCTGAATGATCCGGAATAGGATCTACATTAGGATTAATAGTTACTTTCTCTACTTTTTGCTGAACTGAAGATGAGGGATCCTCTTCTTTAACTTGAGCCCCAACTCAAATCCTAGCAGCAGGAGAGTCTTGCTTTTTATCATAGTTAGGAATCTTTTTTTGGCTTAAGAACATAGAGATCAAACCGTTAACTTCCTTTAGCAAATGCTCCTTAATCTTTGTTCCATTAAGCCATCCTCTATTTTTAGATTCTAATCCAGCTTTAATATCATTCAAAGAATTTGTCAGCTCTAGTCTTAGCCCTTCATCTGACATGATAAATTCTTGATTAGCTGAAATCAGGTTTTTCAATTCTTCTAGTCCTTCTCTAAGATTTTTCAGATCTGCCCTATCTCCAGTAGCCAGCTCCTTCAATGACTTTTCACTTCCAGGTTTAACTCAACTAATCTTTCCAGATCAAATAGCGTTAATCTTTTCAGAGAGTGTTGCTCTTTTTTGGAGCTTGAGTGTCTGTTCATTTTCTTCTTGAGGAGATTGCCCCTCCTGAACAATCTGCTCATCAAAAAGAGGTTTTTCTGAGGATTTTCTTTGTCATGTAATAAATAGCACTTTATCTTTTTGTAGCACGATTCCTTCCTGTAAGAACTTGTTTTGAAAAATTCCTATCTGAATATCTTTTTGATCTGGATCGTAATAGATTCATTTTCAATTAGCTAGTTCGAGTGAAGAGAAAGACTTATATTCTTTAGGACTTTTATCCTTAAAGTAGTTCTCTGCTTGTTTCTTCCAAGCCTGAACAACTTCACTAGAAAGTCATGTCGCTGGTGCACCTAATTTCTCAAAAACCTTTCCTACAGCTGATTGTTCAAAAGACTCGGGAGTCTTGGGTGATTCAGGAACAATTTTATCACCTTGACCTTCTCCACCCCCACCATCAAGAGCCTGATTAAGTTTTATTTTCCCATCAGCATTTGTGTTATTTATACTAGATTCAGATACTGGTCCACTAACTGCACCTCCAAGCTTCTCAAGAAGCTTCTTTATTGTAGGTCCATAAGGTACACCGGTCGCATCCAGTCCATTATCTGCCTGAAACTGAGCAATAATCTTTACTGTCTCTGAACCAGAAAAATTCCCCTTAGTAGCGAGAAGTCAGTCAACAACTCTGACATTATATTTTAATGCCTTTAATCCAACCTGTACCGCCATAATCCAAGCTCCAGTATTTACTGCTTTCAGCTGATCAGGAGTCTTATTTTGGAGTTTAGTCAAATATTTTTTTACTGTATCAAGATTGTATACATATTTTTCTCCATTCTTCTTATAGAAAGGATTAACATCTGGAGATTTCAATGCGTCCTTCGTCTGCTTTACAGTCCATTTTATCTCCTCTTGCTTTGCAAGATCTTCTTGACTAACTTCCAATTCTGGAAGATTGTTATTAAGCAATTCTGCCATCTTATTCACAATAAAGAATAAAAATCTTCATACTGATTATATACTTTTTTTTGAAAATTGTCAAATATTTAAGAACTTTTTTAATAGAAAATCTAAAAATCTATCGAAAAAACAATTTTTAATTGCATTCTACAGACAAAAAAGTATGCTCAGATAATCTTTATTTTACTTGTCTTAGGAGAAATGATAAAAAAAATCTGATTTTTCTTTCTTATTATACTTTCAGCTATAATAAATGTTACGACAATCACATCAGCTCAGAATATCTGATCGACCTGAGATAGCTCAGTATTAAGTGGGAATTTTAGCAGTGGAGAGCATCTAGACTGTAATGATCTTTTCACGCTTACTGGAGCTCAGTCCTGACTCGTAGGATATACAAATACTTACGAACTCCTCTGGAATAAGAAGGATTTCTCTGCGATATCTGAGGTTCGTTTTAAAATTAACTGAAAAACAGTTGAAAATACAGGTTTTACGCTACAGCATACTTTTACAACAACTGGATCTCACACTGTTTGAGTACAGCTAACAACACCTCTCTGTACATGATCTAGCGAGACTCAAGTCTCAATCTTCGAGAAACAAATCCTCTATATTGGAAATGATACCGATTTTCTCAATTTTTGATTTGAAGAAGAACTTAATAAAGCTGGCTATCTTTTAACTAAAAACCTGACCAAAAAATCTGATTCTATTGAGGCTCAAGATCTTTCAGCACTCGGATCAGCGGAAACAATCATCATTCATGAAAAGAATTTTCGATCATATCTTGAAAAATATATCGCTATCAAAAAGCTCAGTCCAACTCCTCTTTCTAAAAAAATCGTCATCATCACTGATGCCAATAAGAATCTGATAAAAAGAAGTCTCTCTCAATACGCCCAGGCACTAGAAAGCGATCAGATTTCAATTATTAATCCACTCCATTTTCTCAACTTTCTTTCAGATCTTTCTCTACAAAAAGACTATACCCAGCAAGGATATACAACTGAATTCAATAAAACAGAAGATTCTGACTCAAAATGGATGTTCGTTTCATTTTTTGTCGACAAATTATTAGCAGGGGGATTCCCACTTGAAATGCTAGGAGTTTTACTCTCACTCACGGTAGTAGCATTGATTATCAGCTTTTTAAGACAAATCGTTGGTCTCTCAGCTTACGGAGTATATTGGCCACTTCTTTTTGCACTCACCGCACATCTTCTAGGTCTCAAGATAACGCTTATTCTCTTACTTTTTGCGGTTATTACGAGACTTGTTATGAACGGACTTAATAAAACTATTTATCTTCTCCACAATAGTAAGGTCAGCATATGAATTTGCGTATATCTGCTTGTGTTCTTAATAGGAAATTTTATTTGTTCAAAACTTTGAATCCAGATTTTTGAAGGTCGCAATATGGAAATTCTAATGATAACTCCCCTTATTTTAATGCTGATTATCAGTGAGAAGATCTTCCCAACCTTCAACCTTTTCCAAAAAAAACGACGATTTAGCTTCCTTGAACTTACAATTGTTTCAGCACTCTCTTATGGAATCCTCCAACGAAGCCGAATCAGTACAACACTCCTCTCTTACCCAGAACTTTTGCTTGTATTGCTATTAGTAAATATTTTAGTCGGAAGATTCCTTTGACTTCAACTACTCGAACTTGTAAGGTTTATGCCACTCATTCGTAAATATTTTGAACAAGAAGAGGAATAAAATCCAGCTTGACATACCTCGTATTTTGACTAGTATAAAAGTATTCTTTTACTGATTATTCGCATGAGATGAAAATAAAAGCATCAAAAATCTGATTTCTTTCTTTAAGTATTTTAGTGAGTTCAGTTGTTAGCATTACTCTAGCTTCTAACGATCCTAAAATCAATATCGATCTGGCAAATAAAAAGATCACCATTACGTCTGGTGATCAAACTATTGATAGTACGAGTGTAAAATCTCTATCTGGTTCAAATGTCTCTAAAACAGCAGAGACAACTCAGAAACCAACAACAGTTTCCACACAGCAAACAGCAACAGGGACAACTTCAGCAACCTCAAACCAAAATTCTCATCTTCATGATGAACTAAACTGAGGGACAGAGCTAGATAAGGCTATATACTGGATGTATCAAAATGGACTTACTAAGTACAATACTCTACCAGAATATAGACCCTATGATCCATTACTGAGAGAAGAAGCTAGCAAAATCATCACTCAAGCTTACAATATTTTAGGCTACCCTACAACAACCAAAAGCAACCAATGTGATTTTTCAGATAAAGCTGATTTTGATCCAAGTTTAAGTTGATTTATCGCAAAAAGCTGTGAATACTGAATTTTCAAGGGAGCAAACTGAAAGTTTCTCGCAAGAAACCCTCTAACAAAGGCTGAGGCTTTAACAGTCCTCATTAGAATTTTTGAATGAGCTATGAGCAATGAAGAGCTCAATCCTCGATGGACAATTTACTTTATCAAAGCAAAAGCCATTTTCCTCACAAAAGAGACAAATGTTAATGCTCTAAATAAACCAATCACTAGAGAGGAAATCGCACTTCTCATCTATAGATTCAAAACTATTGTCCTCAATAATCAGCTCAAATCTGCTGCACAAGGACAACTTTCTAATATCAATCAAAATCCAACTTCTCGAATTCAAAAATCCCTCTCAGGATCAACTGCCACAGGAGCTCAGACGCCAAGTAATGAACTAGCAAGTCTCCTCTCAGGGAACACCAACACACCAGCAAGTACCTTGAGTATCCTCAACAGTCCTGAAGTAAGCGAAGCAATGTTTTGGATGAGAGAAACAGGAATTACTAATGCGACCAATATTTCTACCTTCAATCCATTTGATAGCCTTACTAGAGAACAAGCGGCAAAAATGGTCGTACAATATGCAAAAAGTCAGAATATACCAGCACTCTCTGGATCAGATTTTTGTAGTTTTACAGATCTGACAAAAGCCGATCCAAACCTCCAATCTAGCATCAAAGAAGCTTGCCAACTTGGACTCATGCAAGGGAATGGGAAACTCTTCAATCCAAAACAAACCATGAAGAAAGCTGAATTTATCGCGCTTTTGATCAGAATTTCTGAAAAAAATCGCCTAGATGAAAAGACAAATCCTCGATGGAGCAATTACTTTATCAAAGCAAAAGAACTCGGAATCATCAACAATGAAGATTATCTAAGTTTCGAAGCTCCTTTAACAAGATATGAAGCTGGATTACTGCTCTATAGATTTTACATAAAACAGAAAATCATCAAAAATCTGAATACTTCTCAACTCAAAAACCAGCTTATTTCTACAGTGAAATCACTTGATGAAAAGACCTATGCAATCGGGATCGATACCAACCTCCTTAAAAATCAATATTTTCAAGAAGGATATGTTGAGCTCATCTGACAAAGATATCTCCTCAAAAAAACGAGCATGAGTGTCTTTGATATTTGAGAAGAAAGCTTCGTTCGATACTGAGATCTTTTCTCTATCAGCGATGAAAACAAAATAGGAAGTCTGACATTGATCGTCTCAAATGGGAATGTAATCGATGGAACAATCAGACTTATTCAAGAATCTAATAATCGAAAGATCAAACCAGATCCAACGACTACCGCTCGATACCAACTTAGCAAATAATGAAAAAACTTGATACCAGTCATATTCCAAATCTTCCCTGAGTCTATCTCTTTAAAGATAAAAAAGAACAGATCCTTTACATCTGAAAGGCAAAAAATCTTCAAAAGAGAGTTAATCAGTACTTCACACCTTGATCAGTCTGGAAACAGGAAATGCTGTTAAAAGCTGATCATGTTGATTTTTTTGTTGTAGAAAATGAGAGCGAAAGTCTCTATTTAGAATCCAACCTTATCAAAAAACACCTTCCACCTTTCAATAATATGCTTAAGTGAGCTAATGCATATGCCTACATTAAACTTACTAAACATCCTGTTCCGCAGGTTTTCATCACAAGGAAAAAAATCAACGATTGAGCAATCTATATCTGACCAAAGCACAATACGAGAGAGCTCAAAAAATTTCTTCAATATCTCAGACAAATTATTCAGTATAGAACCTGTCCTCTCCAACAGTTCAATCAAAAAAAGCTCTGCTCTGATTATTACTTTGGGCTCTGCCAAGGACGATGTGCAAAACCAGAACTCTGAGCTGCTGAATACACCAATATCATCGTAAACTTCTTCAAGGGGAACACAACTCCTGTAGAAAAAGAAATCAAAAAGCTGATTGATGAGGCAGTTCTTAAACAGAATTTTGAACGAGCAGCAAAACTCAGAGATATCTATTTTCAGATCGATCAATTTACTGAAAAACAAACTGTTGAATTTGCAAAAAATATCACCTGATATCTGCTCCAAATCCGCCCTATCGGTCAAAAATATGTCTACGTGCTCCTCAATTTCTATGAGGGAAAACTGATTGATATTATTCGTCATCACTTTGATCAAGAGGATACCACCATTGAAAGTATGCTCAATGCCTTTCAATCAGAATTTTGAGACTTTTACCAGCATGAGATCTGGTATACCACCACTAAATATAAATGGACACAAAGCGAAAGCGTTCAGCTCCAGAATCTTTTCAATAACTTTTTTGAGTCTTATATTATTTCTCAAACTATGCAAGGCAGCGGACTCACAAATGATCTCTTGGACACTCTAAAACAACGTTATGAGTTCCCAAAACTCCCTTATCAAATCGAGTGTCTTGATATTTCACATCTGCAATGAGATCAAACCAGTTGAGGACTCAGCTGCCTTTTAGCAGGTGTTCCAGAAAAAAAACTCTACAGAAAATATAAAATTAAAACCGTTAAAAATAACGATTACCTCGCTCTTCAGGAAGTCCTTGTCAGAAGATTCCAACTCTGAAAAAAAGAAAAAACTGATCTTCATCTCCCAGATATTTTCATTTTGGATTGAGGGAAAGGGCAACTCTGAATTCTTGAGGAACTAGCGAAAGAGTATCCTGAACTAAAACAGCTGCGATCCCAAGTTCAATTTTGCGCCTTAGGGAAATGAGAAGCAAGGTCAAAAAGCCACATTTGATACCAAAGCAAAAAATCTGACCAAACTATTGCTGAAAAACTCTACCTCCGAAAAAACAATAAAATTCAGAGTTTTGATCTCGTATATGATGAAGCTGATAGACTTTTGACGAAGCTTAGAGATGAAGCCCACAGATTTGCAAACTTCTACAGAAAACAGCAAGCAAAAATTGAATTTAAAACAGCAGAAAAAAAAGCAACAAAATCAAATAAAAATCCAGAGAACAAAAAATAAATCTGATTTTTTCTTGCTTTCCTCCTCTAATTAACTAGACTAGAAACACGATCTTTATTTTGCCCATTACCATGTGACATTGAGCAAAAATTCGACTCTTTTGAGGGTTACTAACGATATTTTGACTTTTTGCGGTATATAGTACAAGTATTTGGAAATCCTTTGACCAGGGGATATCTACCGTAATTAGAAAAGATCTAGATACTGTAAAAGCTTTTAATACCTTTCTGAATGAGACGATTATCCAAACAACTTCAGGTGTTATTGCCAAGCAGACTCAGTTGGCAGTTCCAGAGCTTCATATTAGCACAGGAAGTCAGGAAGTTAAAACGAATAGTTCTGGAGTATTCGTCGCAGAAGCTTCTTCGCAGCCTCAGCTTCCACAGTTAACTACGCTTGATGCTGATCAGTTCAACGATACACCACTCGTCTGACATTCAAAAAAGACAGTAAAAATCAGAGATAATTATTACTATTTTTCTAAGCAGGTGAGAGGTCTTATTGCGAGTATTATTATTGCATTTATCCTCTACTTTATACCGATCTCTCGACTTAGGCACAAAAAAGTTATATGGACGATGCTGATCTGAGTGACCTTATTTCAGCTTTTGGTCTTTGTCCCTTGAGTCGCGGGTACTTATAATACTGCCAGAGGTCGAGTAAATCTTCCTTGACTCCCAAACATGCAACCCTCAGAGTTCTTCAAAATTGGATACATCTTTTTTATGGGATATCGAATCAGCAAGAGAAAAGCAATTATTGATACGAAAGAATTCCTCGTCCAATTCGCTAGTATTAATGCCATCGTCTTCCTTGTTTTGTTATGCATTCCAGACTTTTGAACGATCTTCATTCTCGCACTCTCGGCAACAATTATGGCTCGATATAATTGATTTTCGCTCAAGAATATCTGAATTTTAGGAGGTGCGGCATTACTAATTTTGGCGGTTTGATCAACAATTATTGGGCTCTTAAATTCGAAATATTCGTACGCCTTAACTAGACTCACAACTTTTATGACAACAGATGCCGAGGCCAAAAAGGATCAAGAAAAAGGAGTTTGATGGCAGATCAAGCAGGGACTTATTGCGGTATGAGGAGGAGGGCTCCTAGGACAAGGTTATGGTAAAGGTCTTCAGAAAATGGGGTATCTCCCAGAATCTCACTCAGATATGATTTTTGATGCATTCTCAGAAGAAATCTGATTCGTCTGAAATCTCGTCTTACTCTCCCTCTACCTATGATTGTTTTATAATGTACTGAAAGGGCTCAGTAATGTCAAAGATCCCTATCTCCAACTAGTCGGAGTCTGATTGATATCACTGTTAACTATTCAGGTTTTTGTTCATATTGGTGTAAATCTCCAGATACTTCCAAACACCGGATTGACACTACCATTTGTCAGTCATTGATGAACCGCACTGATGATCAACTTTATAGAGCTTATGCTAATGTATAAGATCATTCAAAATAGATAATATCTTTTATCGGTCAGAAAAAAATGAAAATTCAGTTTGACGAAAATCAGCTTTTAAGCATTTATGATGAGAAACTTCCTCAACTCAGGAACTATCAGTATATACTTGATTGATATCAAATAGAAACCACAGATAGACTCATTTTCGCATATCAAAAGAGAGCCTGGAAACTTATCAATCTCAAGAATCTTGGAGATGGAATGCAAGTCGCTTTTAGTCCTAAAGCTCTACTCTCTACCGAATCACTAACATTTGATAAGGATCAATTCCTAAATATACTTTCCCTTTTTCAAGGGTTCAACGAAGAAACCTGAATTAAATACCACTTTCTCCCATTTTGAAACTGAGATATCCTACTCCTCAAAAAGTTATTAACTACACTCAGCTATTCGGAAATCGATATCGAAAAAACAAAATGATGAACCATCATCTCTTGATTAAAAAAAACCTTTTTATTTCCAGAAACAGCTGAAGATCATCTGAGTTTTCTCTTTGCTTTAGCTCTAATTTATGGGAAATTTGAGGGAAAAGATTGAAATCTCAAAAGCATTAAAATCCACCTTCCTCTGATCTGAATTCAAGCTCAACTCGAAGAAAAACTAATCAATATGTGCAAAAATCTACAAAAAATCTGACTTTTCATCAAACGAAATACAGATCATTATGCAGAAAAAAAGATTTTTCAGTTTCAAATTAATGATTTTGAAATCCTAACGCTATTTGCAAGCTGGAATAGTCTTTTCAAGGATCTCCCTCAGCGGAATACTGAGCTCATCTCTAATCAAAATACAACAATAAAAAATCAACTCATTTCATTCATTAAAGAAACCACAATACCAGCCATCTCAAATAAAGAGCAAATCCTTCCAATTCTCAAAAATCAGACTTTAAAATTTTTAAAATACTAAATGAAAACCCTCTCAATCATTGATGGTTCCGGATTTATGTTCAGAGCTCGATATGCATTCCCTCCACTTTTAAATGCCGCTGGGCAAAATCAGAATGTTGTCTATGGAACACTCCGCATGCTCCTAAAACTCATCAGTGAAAGCGCAGATTATTTTGTGATAGCACGAGATTCTCCAACAAAAACCAAAAGGCACGAACAATACCAAGACTACAAAGCCAATAGAAAAAAAATGGAA
>ERZ773099.3158-NODE-3158-length-10781-cov-15.854745_pt1 | contig 10781 bp, 10 predicted proteins | sample MGYA00511120_ERZ773099 | MGnify/ENA primary metagenome ERZ773099 (study PRJEB29015, sample SAMEA2738012) | human oral metagenome | biome: human oral; feature: human-associated habitat; material: dental | place: China | collected 2104 ... | reverse complement strand
ATTATAATAAGTCCATAGTCAATATAGAGTTTACTAATTTTATAGAAGAAAATAATAATGCGGTACTTGGACCGGTTATGATGTACTTTCCTTCTTATATTGATAAAATCAAGGGAAAAAGCAAGGGTGTAAAAATCTTTCAAAGAACAGTGGAAAGACAGGGTGTTAACAATACACTGACATTAGGAGGCAATACCGTTATATCCTGTTATCATGTGGGAGCTCATGAAAATATTAATGATACTTATAAAAAAATGCTTGAATGGATAGATAAAAAGGGTTATAGTTGTTACGAATATTCTATAGAAAGATATGTAACGGATTACTGGACTACTAAAAATAAAGATAAGTTCGTAACGGAGATCATATTGGAGCTTCAAAACGAAATATAAACTAAGATAAGTCTTGGGGCTGTCGCAAAATAAAGGTTGTGTACAAGCTGTAGCGGTATTTGTGCAGGGTGCCGTCATATAGCTTTGTAATAATCTTAAAATGCAACAGTCTTTTTTTGTTATAGTAGTGGCAGGATAGGAAAGTCATTTCCTTGAAAAAACTTGGTGAGTGAGTGGTGGTAAATTTTTCTACTTGAATTATTTATAGTAGCTAGGCAAAAAAAGCATCGTCTTTTGGCGAATGTTGTAACACAGGCAAGTAGGTAGTAAATTTTCGTACTCTAACTATTATAGTAGCGGAGCAAGAAAAGCATCATTTTTTGGCTAACAGTGACCTACTTGCGAGTAGATAGTTGAATTATGGAAGGGGTGGTGGGAGAAATCATCGCCTTTAGGAATACCCGGTGATTGAGTAGAGAGTTAAATAGGTTCTGCCGGATTGGAAAAATATTGCGATGGAGGAAGGTTGATTGGTTGAGAAAATATTTGCGGATAATATAAAAGAAATTTTATATAATTCCTGTGATGATTTTAATGAAGAAGTAAGACCGAGTTATGCAGACGGTACTAAGGCACACAGCAAATACATTACCCAGGTTTTTGAAAAGTATAGTATAGAAAATAATGAGTTTCCAATAACAAGTCTTAGACCTATAGCATGGAAATCGGGCATAAAAGAAATTTTGTGGATTTACAAGGATGCATCCAATGATCTAGAGCTTCTAAAAAACAAATACAATGTAACTTGGTGGGATGATTGGGATATGGGAGACAGAAGTATAGGTCAGGCATACGGAGCTGTGGTAAGAGAATATAAACTTATGGAAAACCTGCTTAAGAACCTAAAGGACAATCCTTTCGGAAGAAGGCATATTATAAATCTATGGCAATATGCAGACCTTGGAAAGCCGCACGGACTTGATCCCTGTGCCTTTGAAACTATATGGTCTGTAAGAAAAAAGAATGCCAAGTTATACCTTGATATGACACTTATACAAAGAAGCAGTGATTATCTTGTAGCCGGTCATATTAATAAAATGCAGTATGTGGCACTTATGCTTATGGTGGCAAGACACTGCGGCTATGAAGTCGGGAGTTTCTCACATTTGGTGCAAAACTTGCATATATATGACAGGCATTTTGATAAGGCAAAGATTTTACTTGAAAGATATGAAAACTTGCCTAAAAAAGAAACTAAGCCTATACTTTTATTAAACACTTCAAAAAATAACTTTTATGATTTTGAAGCGGAGGATTTTAAGCTTATAAACTATACTCCGATGGAAAAACTGGAATTTGAACTTGCAATATAGGGAGGAAATCAAGGAAAATATGATATCGATTATAGCTGTAATAGATAAAAACAATGCACTTGGAAAGGACAATAAGCTCTTATGCCATTTGCCAAATGATCTTAAAAGATTTAAGGAAGCCACATTAAATCAAGTAGTTATTATGGGAAGAAAGACCTTTGAAAGTCTGCCTGTAAGACCTCTACCTAAAAGAATAAGTATAGTAATCACCAGGGATAAGGACTTTGCCTGTGAAGGTACTTATGTGGCAAATAATACTGAAAGTGCGGTTTTGCTGGCAAAGGAACTTCTTAATAAAAATGAGGAAGCAAAAGAAATATTTATCATGGGCGGAGGTCAAATCTATAAACAATTTATGGAAAATAATCTTGCGGACAGGCTTTTGCTTACCAAGGTAAATGCAAGTTTTGAGGCGGATACATACTTTCCGCAAATAGACGATACATGGAAGGTAAAAGAAAGTTTTACGGAAGTTGATAACGGCTTTGAAGCGGAGTTTGTTATTTATGAAAAGGCGTAAAATAGTTAAAAACGCTCCTTATTTAAATCAAACTTGCAGTAGTGTTTAAAGTGTTCACATTTTTCTATAGATCGTAAGCTCGCCGATTCACCCAAAAGCATGGTGGATCGGCGTTTTGTATAGTTCTCGTCTGTAAAAGTTATAACTTAATTTAAGCAGTACTAAATGCTACAAAGATTGGAATAGGTAGTGTTTTGATATAAATTGATCTTAAATCACATATTCTTTCACATTACAATTCATAAAATAAAATCCTTTGCATAATAAATCCATAGTATAGCTCTGCTTTACCTTTATGGAATTATTGCTGTATGATATAATACAAAAAATAATTATATCAGGTATATATTTCAAAGAGGAGTGCTTGCAATGCTGAAAACAAGAATAAAAAGTATTCGAATATCTATAATTATTTTGTTTTTAATTATTATTGCTATAAGCGTCAATTTACTTGATACTAATCAACCTACGGCTAACGGTCTGGTCCTTGGTTTACTACAGACCAGTATATATATTTTTTTATATGCTATATGGGGTGTATCTGTACAATTGCGCATTTCACAAACACAGGCACGTTTTTTTTTGCAATTGATTGCTTCTTTGTTGATTTTTTGGATATTACTTAGGGGGATGAAGTATTATATTTTTGCTGAAGGCAGTCATATATGTCGCTATCTTTGGTATCTTTACTATGTTCCGATGCTTTTAATTCCTCTGTTATCATTTTTTGTAGGCTTATCACTTGGAAAGCCCGATTATCATAGGATTCCAAGATGGAATATTTTGTTGTTCACAATTTGTATAATTCTTATCATAGGAGTATTAACTAACGACATTCACCGGCTTGCCTTCACATTCTCTAATGAAAACTTGGAATATGCCGATTCCGAACATGGTTTTGGCTTCATTTACTTTTTAATATATATATGGATGGTATGCCTGCCTGCTGCATTTTTATTTATTTTAATATCCAAGTGTCGTATTCCCGGTATTAAAAAAGTTTTATGGCTTCCTATTGTACCGTTTGTTGTTGCATTTATTTACTCTCTTTGCTACAACTTTAAAATATTGCGTGTATTTACCGATATGAATTTAGTATTTACCGCTACAATAGTCGCAATCTTTGAATGTTGTATTAAGTGTGGACTGATACGAACAAATACCGGATATATTGAGCTTTTTGAGGCGGGAAGTTACGGAGCGCAGATTATAAATAAAAATTTCAAAGTAGAGTATTCATCCGCATCGGCAATTGATATTCCTTATGATATTATGTGTGAAATAGGCACAAAAAGCATTAAGATAGACGATAATACTATTTTGAACAGCCATTCAATTACCAACGGTTATGCTATATGGAAGGTAGATATAAGCCCATTAAATAAGTTGATAGAACAACTTAAGTATAACAGAGAAGCCATTGCTGAAAATGTAATATTGGAGGAAAAAAACTATAAAGCGAAACTTAGGATCAATGTACTTAAGGAGAAAAACAAACTGTATCAAGAGCTTCAAAATCAAACGGAATATCAAGTGAAATTACTCTATGAATTACTTGACTTGTATGACAATGAAACAGAGCCTGAAAATAAGAACAAAATACTTGCAATGCTTAGCGTTGTAGGCACATACATTAAAAGAAGAGGTAATCTTCTATTTCTTTCAAAAAAAGAAAAGAGGCTTGATTGTTCAGATCTTGTGCTGTGCTTACAGGAATCAGCTTCAAATCTTGAGTTATTAAATGTCAAATCTTCAATTTTAACGGATAGCACTAAGGAAATAGAGGCAAAAGATGCCTGTGCTGTCTATGATTTTTTTGAAAAGGTAATAGAGATTGCTATAAAGGATATGAGTTTTTTGCTTGTAAGACTTAAGTTTATTGAAGGAAGACCCAAACTTCAAATAGAGGTGGAATGTGATACTTCTTTTGAAAAATTTTCTGTAAATACGGACAGTTGTGTGTTGGATGAAGGAGTTTGGTATATCAGCAAATATTTTAGAAAGGATGAGCAATGAAAACAAGGCTTAATGAACAAACAGGTATTATGTTATTAATTTATTGCATGTTTTTGTTGGTTATGCTTATTGTATACTTTTATTATCGGATTAAACAAAGAGGCAGATTAAATAGCGGCTCCATCAAAGAGGCGGTTGATACATTACCTATGGCAGTCTGCTATTTCTTGCCCTCGGGTATGGTAAAACTTTGCAACAAACAAATGGAAATACTTTTTCACTTTCTTACAAATACTGATTTACAATATTATAGTGAACTCGTGCAGGCACTGGAAAATTGCGGTAAAAAAACTTCTGTAAAAAAACTTGAGGAAGAACAGGATACTTTTTTATTTCCTGACGGCAGAGCATGGTATTATAGTGAAAGGATAATTAAAACAAAGGATGCTAAGACCTATACCGAAGTGCTTTTTACGGATGTTACAAGTTTGTATAACAAGGGAATGGAGTTAAAAAAACAGGTAAAACAGCTTCACAAGCTCGCACTTAATCTTAAAGAGCTCTCGGATAATGTGCTTATAATCGCAAGGGAAAATGAAATACTTACAGCCAAGACAAAACTTCATGATCAAATGGGGGCGGGGATTATAGCCATCCGTCAATTTCTGTTGCATGGTAGAAAACAGGAGGAAGTTGATGCCGTATTACAGCCCCTACGCCGTGCAATCAGCATGATAAAGTATGATGCTGAGGAAGAGGGCGGTAACGAACTGACTGAACTGATTCATGATGCAAGAGTGATAGGTGTAAAGGTTAGATTAAAGATTGAAACAAAGAAGTGGAAAGAAGTAAAGTATGTTATTATACTTGCTATACGTGAGTGCTTAACGAATGCCGCCAGGCACGCAGATGCAACAATATTAAAATGTAGTATCAAGGAAGAAGATAAATGTATTGTATTGATTGTAACAAATAACGGAAAAGTTCCTACAAAAGATATTAAGCCCAAAGGAGGTCTTAAAAATTTACTTAGGATTGTAAATAACTTTGGTGGGAGTATGAGGATTCTCTCAAAGCCATCTTTTAAACTGACTATAAGAATTCCATACGAAAGGTAATTACCTGCATACATCGAACCCTTTTCCGATCTTATTACTGCTTTATTGATATATCGTAACACTATATAATAAAGAGAACTGAACTTTGATTTAATATTTCCGATTTTAATTAAATATCAATGATACATTACACCAGTGTGAATAATACTTTTATAGATATTTGTGCCGTGGCTTTTGCCCACGGAATGGAGATTAAAATGACAAATGTACTTGTAGTAGAAGATCAAAGAATGCCCAGGGAAAATATTGAAAGAATCTTAGCAGACAGTAAACGCTATAGACTTGTTGCAAGTATAAGCGATGCCTCTCTTGCACTTATGAGTTGTCGCAGACATCCGGTGGAGCTTGTGCTTATGGATGTCTGTACTGCCGGAAGTAAGGATGGGATTTTGGCTGCTGCCGAGATAAAGGAATGGAAACCTCAAATCAAGATAATTATTATTACATCCATGGTAGAAGCGGGATTTTTAAAACGTGCCAAGGAAGCTGCGGTCGACAGTTTTTGGTACAAGGATATCAGCAAGGAAGAACTTATTGATGTTATTGACCGTACAATGGCAGGGGAGCATATATTTCCGAAGAAGACCCCCTGCATAAAGATCGGACTTGCATCAAGTGATGAATTGACACCTACAGAGATAGAAGTCTTACGCTGTATTTGTGACGGTCTGGAATACGATGAGATTGCTTCGATAAGAGGTATAACGGTCAATACGGTCAAATACCATGTGTCAAACATTTTGCAAAAGACCGGCTATGCCAATAAGACAAGACTGGCGATTGCAGCAACCAATCAAAAGTTTATTATACCTAAGTTACCCGAAGATATGGAGATTTAAAGTATAATAAAATAGCCACCTAAGTATATTTTATCTGTAAAAATTCATAAACCTATCTGTGCGGGTAGGGTAAAAAAAGAAAAAATGCCTATAATAATCTTAAATATAAGGGTTTATATGAATAAAGGTAAGGTTAAATATTAGGAGGCATTGGCAATGAAAAGAATCATAACAGTTATAGTTTTGGTTTTGCTGTCTTTGACGGCTTGTACACAGGGCACAGAGTCGACGGCATCCCAAAAAGAGGAAAGTACAAAAGTGGAAAGTGATGAGAAAAAAGAAGCTTCTATTATCGGAACATGGGCGTATGTGGATGGAAGTGTTGTCAGGGAAAATGTTAATATGATTTTTAATAAAGATTTGACCGGCAACAACAGCATGGTGGGGGATTTTGCTTATACTGCCGACGGTAAAAATGTAGTATTTACTTATATTGGCAATAAAGTATATACTAATCCCATAGACTTTGAATATCGTATAGAGGATGACAAGTTGATAATTGTGGATGAAGTTAAGCAAGAAACTGTTTATCAGAAACAATAATTGTGATATACTTATCATGATTGTATTGTTAGTAAGAATAAGTATGTCAAAAATACTGAATATTTTTCTGAATGTATACGTCAAAATGATAGGCATAGTAACTGTTATGTGAAGGATTTTTGAAGCGTGCAATCAGGAAAACAGGTAAATTGTTTGCTGTGCTTATGTTACATAACGGTAACAAACAATATATAATATTCAAGGAGGTTCGGAGTATGGAACAAAATGCTAAGGGAGCTGGGTTTTTAAAGGTAACGGGAATATTGATGATTATTGGCAGCATAATCGGAATCGTTGTTAGTTTTATTGCATTTATAGGAGTAGCGGCTTTGCAAATGATGGCGAGCTATGAAGTGAATGTCGGTATTTATTATGTTGCCTGCACAATGTCATTAGTGGGTTCGGCTCTTCAACTTGTTGCGGGAATTATAGGTGTAATTAATGCTAAAAAGCCTGAGAAAGCTATGACTTGTATAGTATGGGGTGCAATAGTTGCTGTACTGTCCGTATTAAGTAATGTAATATTTATGCTAAGTGGAATTAGTTCTAATGCGACTTCGCTGTTAGTAGGTTTGGTAGTACCTGTGCTTTTCATTGTAGGAGGAGTAAAGAACAGGCAGGGATAATAATGTTAAAGATATTGTCTGCATTATGTACTCAGTGATATATTTCATCTTAATATTTTTTAATAGTTAATTACTGTTAACTGACAATAAGAGATAGGACAGAGTATTTTTAAGATTAAAACAGTAAAAAGCCTAATGTTTGATTTATAAGCATTAGGCTTTTTATAGCAGGGGAAGAGGGGCTCGAACCCCCATTTACGGTTTTGGAGACCGTTGCTCTACCATTGAACTATTCCCCTAAAGGACTTTGATATATTAGCACACAGATCGTAAACTGTCAATAAAAATACGACAAATAGGCAGAAATTTTTTATCAGACTGTTGTAGTTTTGATAAGTAAGTAATATATGTACAATGTGATGAATGAAAACTTGCTTTTAACTCGGAATATTGTGTATATACATCTATATTTCCTTAATACTATGTATTAAAAACAGGGCAAATAATTACCGGGGTAATGCATAAATAAAAATTGAGTTAAGGCAAGTATCAAAAGGGGCTTTTATATTAAAAGAAAATACTATTTTATATAGTGTTACTTGCCTATATTTATGTATTTTATTCTTAATGTAAAAAAGCCCCGATATTTATATGAAAAGCGGTATTATACATTAAATCTGAAAAGTATTACATCTCCGTCCTGTACCACATAGTCCTTACCCTCAAGTCTCATAAGTCCCTTTTCTTTGGCAAGGGAGGCTGAACCCAAGTCAAGCAAGTCCTTGTAATTAATAACTTCAGCCTTTATAAAGCCCCTTTCAAAGTCTGAGTGTATCTTGCCTGCCGCCTGCGGAGCCTTAGTACCTTTCTTAATCGTCCATGCCCTTGTTTCATCCTCGCCGGAAGTCAGATAACTTAAAAGTCCGAGAAGGTCGTAACTGGCTTTTATAAGCTTGTCAAGACCCGATTCCTTGATTCCGAGTGCCTCAAGGTATTCAGTCTTCTCATCATCATCAAGTTCTGAGATTTCTTCTTCTATCTTTGCACAAACTACAAAGACTTTGGAATTGGCATCATTTGCGAAGTCTCTTACCGTTTGCACATACTTATTATCCGCAGCATCATTGGCAAGATCATCTTCCGATACATTGGCTGCATATATTACCGGCATATAACTTATAAGACCGATAGACTTAACAAAGTCCAGGACTTCTTCATCATCACTGCTAAATGAACTTGCCATTTTGCCGCTTTCCAGGATATCTTTAAGCTCCTTCAAAACTTCAAGCTCTTTTTTCAGCTCCTTATTATTTGTAGCGGACTTGGCTGTCTTAGCTATCCTTCTTTCGAGTATCTCTATATCAGAGAAGATAAGTTCAAGATTAATGGTTTCGATATCACGCAAAGGATCGACACTGCCGTCTACATGAATTACATTATCATCAGAAAAGCATCTTACCACATGAACTATTGCATCACACTCTCTTATATTGGATAAGAACTGGTTTCCAAGTCCCTCGCCCTTACTTGCGCCCTTTACAAGACCGGCTATATCAACAAAGTCTATAGTGGCAGGTGTTGTCTTCTTTGAATTATATAACTTGGAAAGTGCCTTAAGTCTGTTATCCGGAACTGCAACTACACCTACATTGGGGTCTATAGTGCAGAAAGGATAGTTGGCAGCACTTGCACCTGCCTTTGTAAGAGAGTTAAAAAGCGTACTTTTTCCCACATTAGGAAGTCCTACGATTCCCAGTTTCATATATTTTCACATCTCCTTAGATTTTTCTTTATTTTACGGTATTTTTAAACCTTGAGTTTTTACCGACTGCCACATCAAGTACAAAGTAAGAGTTACCCGACTGCTTAGCGGCTCTTAATGTGGGCTACATTATACACTAATCAGAGCTTAAATGCAATGTGCTAACATATCTAAACCACCTAAACTATAATAAAACAGGGCAAGTTTATAAATTACTGACAAATAAAAGCCCTTGTGCTATAATGCGAATAAATGTTTAGTTTTGGAGGTTTTTGATGGGAGGATATGACTTAAGTTTTGTTAATCTGGGAATTCGAATACAGAAGATGATAAACCATATCGATATATTCGGATTTAGAATAGCTTTTTACGGTATTATCATAGGAATAGGCATACTTTTAGGCTTGCAACTTGCCATACAGGATGCGAAAAGAAGAGGGGAGAACCCGGACATTTATGTAGATTTTGCTATTTACGGTATAGTAAGTGCTATTTTGGGTGCGAGAATTTATTATGTTGTGTTTTCTTGGGATCTATATAAGAACGATCTGCTTCAAGTATTTAATATAAGAGGCGGCGGTTTGGCTATATATGGGGCGATAATCGGAGCGGCGATTACCTTATATGTGTATTGTAAAAAGAAAAAACAAAGCTTTATTTCTATGGCGGATACCGCTGTTTTAGGGCTTTTGGTAGGTCAGATACTGGGAAGATGGGGGAATTTTTTCAATATGGAAGCCTTTGGAGGCTACACCAACTCACTCTTTGCCATGCAGATAAAAAGGGAACTTGTAAACCCGAGTATGATTACGAAAGACTTGATAGATCACATAGTTTATGTGGGAGAAATACCCTACATACAGGTGCATCCGACCTTTCTTTACGAGTCTTTTTGGAATCTTTTGGTGCTTTGTTTCTTACTTTGGTACAGAAAGAAAAAGAGATTTAACGGGGAAATATTTTTCATTTATATAGGTGCTTACGGTCTGGGAAGAGCTTTTATAGAGGGCTTAAGAACCGACAGCTTATTAATACCTTATACCAATATTGCAATATCACAGGTTATAGGTATAGTTTGTGTCGTAGCTGCAGCAGTGCTTATTTATATATATTCAAAGAAAAATAAACTTAATAAATAGATCAATGTGAAAAATAATATCGATCACTGTTTATGCTGTGATAAGATTGCAGAGTTTAGCCGTTGTAAAATACTTTTATCGCTGTTTATACCGTAATCAGGCTTCAAAGAGCAGATAGTGTAAAAAAATATTTTCACAGTTATTTGTATTGTCGCTTGACGCTGGAGTGTAGATTAATATGATCATAGGAATAGGTACGGATATTATAGAAGTAGACAGAATAAAAAAAGCTGTTGAAAAGGAGTATTTTCTTAATAAGGTTTATACAAAAAGGGAAGTGGAAGCCTTTGGTGAAAACTACCAATCCTTAGCTGCCAATTATGCGGTAAAAGAGGCTGTAAGTAAGGCCTTCGGAACCGGATTCAGAAGTTTTTCTCCTATAGATATAGAGGTGCTTAGAGATGAGCTGGGAAAGCCCTATGTAATACTCTATAACAATGCAAAAAAAATGTCTGAAGAACAAAAAATATCCGATATATATGTAAGCATAAGCCACACCCGGGAATATGCGGTGGGATATGTGATATTTGAAGGAATATAGATTTATCTATCACATAAACCGTTACGAACATATCTTGCCTTGGACACGCTCTCTTAACTAAAACCTCGCAGCGGTACTAAGCTTTATCTTCG
>ERZ773099.3148-NODE-3148-length-10821-cov-3.000650_pt1 | contig 10821 bp, 8 predicted proteins | sample MGYA00511120_ERZ773099 | MGnify/ENA primary metagenome ERZ773099 (study PRJEB29015, sample SAMEA2738012) | human oral metagenome | biome: human oral; feature: human-associated habitat; material: dental | place: China | collected 2104 ... | reverse complement strand
CGAGCAGCGTGAAAAAATCCTGTACCACATCAGTGACTGCGTCTGGTTTCAGTATGCGGACAATCCCTTGGCCGGTTTCGAGCCTGTGGTTTCGGCCACCAGCGAAGCCATGAACGCCAACCTGCGTTCGCCGCGTGTGCCCGACGCTTTGCTGCGGCTGGGGCTGGCCAACCTCAGTGTGGGCAATCTGACCGATGCCGGAGGCTACATTGTTGCCCTTTACCGGCGGTATCCGGAATATCCTGGCGTGGCCCAGGGGTTCACCGCACTGGGCAAGGCCCAGTTGGAACACAAGCTGGATGCCCTGGCGGAGCAGTCTTTTTCCATCGTGCTGGACAAATTTCCCGAATCCTCTTCCCTGCAGGAGGCATCCGTCGGGCTGGCCTATGCGCTCAGTAACCAGAAAAAGCATGCCAATGCCCAGATCATTCTCGGCTTTATCAGCAAGCGGTGGCCGCGCTACTACATTGACCAACCATCCTTTCTTTTTTTGCAGGCAGACAATGATCTGGCTTTGGGCAACAACGCAGCGGCTCTTGCCCACTACTGGCTCTATTACAATTTGATCCCCACCCAAAAAGGCAATGACGCCCTGCTGTTCAAAATGGGCGATATGTATTTTCAGCAGGGCAACAAGGTTGCAGCGGATTTTTTGTACGAGCATATCCGGCGTCTTTTCCCCGGAGAACTGCCAGCGGCGCTTGCCGAACTGCGGTTGGCGGAGCAGGGCATATATGTCGCGCCCATCAACTATGACAGCATGAGTCAGGTTTTTGCCCGCGCCGGAACTGTCAACCTGGAAAAGTTGTATACGGATCTTGGCGCCCTGCCCTTTGAGTCTCCAGAACTTGTTCTGACCGGACTCAAAAAAGCCATGTGGCTGTATTGGAACAGAGAATATGCGCAGGCTATGGGCAAGGCTGCGGATTTTATCGACGCCTGGCCGGAAAATTCTCAGGTTCCCCAAGCGCGTGACCTGATCTGGGCAGCCTTTCAGAAAGAGCTGACCAACTCTCTGTCGGAAAAAAATTACGGGCGTATCCTTCTTCTCTGGAACGGCTTTCCCCTTGTCAGAGAAAGATACGGCGCAGTTGATCCGCAGATGCGTTTTGCTCTGTCCAAGGGGATGCTGGAAGCCGGTCAGACTGAAAATGCTCTGGAGATGCTGGCGGAATTTCTGAAGTCGCCCATGGATCCGCAGTACGGCGAAGCGGCATTCACCGAGTTTTTCTTTCGTTACCTTCAGGCCGGAGCTTGGGACAAAATTCTGGACCTGGCCGATATGGTGTCCTCCTGGCCCCTCGCAACTCCGTTGCGTACCCAGTTGGACTACGCCATGGCGCTTTCCGCGCAAAATCTCAATCTTGCCGGGCCTGCCCTGGACATGTGGCGAAAGCTGTCCCAAAAGGATGACATTCCGCTGTATCAGAGGGCGTACGCCACCTATTTTCTGGCGCAGGATGCCGAGCAACGCAAGGACATCAGCGCCGCTTACGACCTGAACCGTGGCGTTGTGGACCTTTTCAGCCGCCTGCGCGACGAACGTTCGGACAAATCTGATCCGCAGCGCATACAGGATGCCGTGCTTTCGCTCATGGACATTTGCGAGGTGGGCAACCGCATCCCGGAAGCCTTGGAGTGGCTGGAAAAATATAGTGCCTTTGTGTCGCGAGAATCGCAGGAATATCCCGGACTGCGTTTTCGTGAGGCTCGCCTGTACCGCAAGCTGGGCGATGCCGTGCGGGCGCAGGCCCTGCTTGAGGATATTGTGCGCAATTACGGGGATTCTCCCTTTGCGGGAGCCGCTGCCGCTGAACTGCGCACTTTTGAAGTTTCGCGCGATTTGCGGGATTTTTTGCCCGGTGGAGCGCGGCAGGGTGCTCAGGGGGCACCGCCGTCCGCCGCGCCGCAGGAGCCGCAGCCGTCGGCTCCGTAAAGCGTATTTCTGACGGTGTGGAATTGCCGGAGATGTGCCGTATTTTCGACAGGGGGGCGACAGGTGTTTCTTGCAAAGATCAGACTTTTGGGAGCAGTGATGATTCTGACCGTATGCGCGTCCGGCTGCTCTGCTTCCCTGCAACGGGGCCTGCTTGACGGGGGGTGTCTTTCCTCCGCCAGGCCTGCCATCTACATGAAAGCCTCTCTGCCCCTGCTCAGCGGCGGCAAGGGAAGGGCAAGTTTGTCACAGACGGGAGTCATGGGGGGGCTGCCTGTGGATGTCTGGCTGGCGGTTTACGGAGTGGACGGAGAGAAAAAAAACTTGGCTGTGGCGGCGTTGGCGGAACTTCCCGAACCTTGGTACTGGGATAGTGACGGGCGGCGAAGCGGCTGTCTGGACGAAGGAGTGGAGATTTTTGGTGATGTGGCCTATCAGGCATGCACTTTCCTTGTGGAAAACGCCAAAGATCCTTTTGCGGCCCTGGTTAGATCTGCAGAAGATGGCAGCAGGCCTCTGCGGTGGATCGCGCGCGGCTTTGTTGCCCGCTTCAACCACAATGCCAGCAAGGTGCTGCTGGAATATCGCGAAGCCTTGCCATTGGCTGCCAAGGACGATTCCGTCCCGGACAGGGAGTACCTCCGCGCCTTTGCGGCGCGGGCACGCGAAATTTTTCTTGTGACATCGCCCCCGGCCTCTGCTGGAAAGGTTATGGAAACTCCGGCACGGAACATCCGGTGGCAGTATCTGGACTCTTCGTTTTTGGGCACAGTGTCCCGCTACGACATTTTGCCGGGCAGGTAACGCATTGCAGTTCTGGAGATACCTGCCACAGTATTTTTGAAAAATTCTGTTCTGTGCATTGACGCAGCAGTACGGGCTGTGTATATTTTTCCTTGTGAACCGAACTGCGCTTCTCGCCGTCATTTTCAGGTGTCGGTATTTTGTTGCAGTCGGGCAGCACCTTCTGCATGATTCGGAACATGTTGCCGGTGTCCCGTACAGGAGCACCCTTGCAACAGATTTTCTGCAAACGTGCAGCGGAGTTCTTGGTCTCCGGGCCTGTGGTTCCGGGATGCTTTTATGTATTTAGCGGTTTTTCACGCCGTGCGCCTCAGCGCAGGCACGTTCGGAGATGATGCTGTCAGGCTATTTTTCCGAAACGGATTGTTCCGGGTTTCTCCGGAGTGTTTGCAGCACTTTGTACAGCCAATAATTGAGGTCAGGTATGGACGATTATTTGAAAGAAGCACTGGAAATCACCAAGGCGCAGGCTGGAGTCCGCGTCATGAGTGAAGAGGAAATCGCCTCCTTTATTCAAAAGGTATCCGTGAGCATTCGCACCATTGCCGAGGACGATGGGCCTGTGGAAATGGACAGCGTTGAAATAGTTCAGGAGGCCCGCCGTTCCGTCAAAGAGAAATCCGTCACCTGTTTGGAATGCGGCAAAAGCTTCAAAATTCTGACAAAGCGGCACTTGGCCAGCCACGGCATGAGCACGGCGGCGTATCGTGAAAAGTGGGGATTCAAAAAGGATGCCCCCCTGGTGTGCAAAGCCCTGCAACGTGAGCGGCGCAAAAAAATGAAAGACATGAAGCTTTGGGAAAAACGTCGTAAAGCCCAGTAACGCATTTTTCAGGCCCCTTCCGGAGACGTTTTTTCGGAGAGGCCTGAAAAATTTTCCGCATACGGAAAGCATGTGTGCTGTTACCCCATGACGCATAAAGCGGAGCCACCGACATTTTTCTGCAAACTCCGCTTTCGGACTATTCATGTCGCCTTTTTCTCCTGTCCGTACGCCGCATGAGGCGGCTTTTCTGCTGGAATTGTCGCAGGAAGAGCTTTTCGCCCGCGCCGAGGTGCTGCGCGAAGCCGCTTTTGGGCGCAAGGTCACGCTTTGCTCCATCATCAATGCTCGCAGCGGCAACTGCTCCATGGACTGCCGTTTCTGCTCCCAAAGCGGGCACAACCGGACAAATATAGAAACCTTTGTCCTGTTGCCCGATGCAGAGTTGCGGGCGCGCATCCTGCATCTGGCAACGCTGCCTGTGTCCCGTATCGGTATTGTGACCAGCGGGGCGGCCCTGAACACGGACGAGCAAGAGCGCCTGCGTACCCTTGTTGCCGGGTTGCCGCAAAACGTGCGCAGCCGGATTTGCGCCTCACTGGGCAGACTGACGGCGGACAGTCTGAGGCAGATGGGGGCATCGGGTCTGACGCGATACCATCACAATCTGGAAAGCTCCCGGGGCTTTTACCCCTCTGTCTGCACCACGCAAACCTGGGACCAGCGAAAAAAAACTGTTGAGCGCGCGCAGCAGGCCGGTTTGGAAGTTTGTTGTGGCGGTCTGTTTGGTCTTGGCGAAACGTGGGAACACCGCATTGACTTTGCCTTTGCGCTGAAAAAAATGGATATTGCCCAGGTTCCCCTGAATTTTTTGTATCCCCACCCGGAAACACCTCTGGCAGATATGCCTCCGCTGGATGCCGGGGAAGCATTGCGCATCATTGCGGTGTTCCGTCATATTTTGCCCCGTGCCACGTTGCGTGTCTGCGGAGGGCGGCCACTGGTTCTGAGGGGAAGGCAGCAGGAAATTTTTCGCGCTGGTGCCAATGCCCTGATGACCGGAGATTATCTCACGACCCAGGGGCAGAGTCTGGTCCATGATCTGGAAATGATCGCCTCGCTGGGGTTGGAGGTTGAAAGTGGTCTTCCGTTCTGATCAGCTTGTCGTCCGGGGAATTTTTGTGGCCGGATCCGGGACGGGAGTGGGAAAGACTGTGTGTACGGCGGCTCTGTTGCGTGCCCTGCGTCTGGTGGGCATGGCTGCGCAGGCTGTGAAACCGGTGCAGACCGGGGTTATCCCCGGAGATGGGGCGGTGTTGGCCGATACGGCAGTCTGTGATGCGGCAGTGGCAGACCTGCCGCCCCACGATTTACCCACGGCAGCTATGCTGCACTGTTTTGCTCTGCCTGCATCGCCGCATCTGGCGGCGGAACGGGAAGGGGTGAGTCTTGGTTGTGACAGGCTCTGTGCTGACGTGCGCGCGCATTGTCACGGCAGCAGGGCGGATTTTCTGTTGCTGGAAGGAGCAGGGGGAGTGCGTGTTCCCCTCAACCAGCATGAGGATATGCTGGATTTCATGGCTCGGCTGGGCCTGCCTGTATTGCTGGTGGGCGACAATTGCCTGGGAGGGTTGAACCACATCCTGCTTTCGTTGGATGCCCTGCGCGGACGCGGCCTTTTTTTGTGTGGGCTTGCCCTTGTTCCCACAGCCGACCCCTCTGCAGGCTGCCCCGGCGTGGACGTTCCTGCACTGCTTGCGGACAATGCCGCCGTACTGCGCTGCCGTTTGCAGCAGGAAGGATGGAATGCACCTCTGGTAGAAGTTCCACGTGTGCCTGCCCTGAATGCGGCTGCCTGGCAACGCCTGGCGGAGGTGTTCGCCCCGCTGGCGCACCGTATGGTGTCCGGTGCCGGGGAAAGTCGTTCGGAACAGCAGAAATTGCTGCCGCGTGACCGTCGCGTGCTGTGGCATCCTTACGCCTCGGTTACCGAGCCGCCTCCACTCCATGTTGCGGAAAGGACGTTTTCCAACCGTATCCGGCTTGCGGACGGGCGGGATCTGGTGGACGGCATGTCATCCTGGTGGGCCGCTGTGCACGGATATAACCATCCCCGCCTGCTGGCAGCCCTGCGGGAGCAGGCCGGACGCATGCCCCATGTGATGTTTGGCGGCCTGACACACGAGCCTGCGGTATGTCTGGCCGAACGCCTGCTTGCACTCATGCCGGCGGGTCTGGAGCGGATTTTTTTTGCCGACTCCGGCTCTGTGGCTGTGGAAATTGCCCTCAAAATGGCCCTGCAATACCAGCACGCACAGGGTGAAAAGCGGCGTACGCGCTTTCTCGCTCCGCTGGGAGGCTACCACGGGGATACGTTTGGGGCCATGTCCGTCTGCGATCCGATAACGGGCATGCACAGCCTGTTTTCGGGCATGCTGCCCCGGCAGATTTTTGTGGAACGCCCCTCCTGCCGGTTTGATCATCCCTTTGATCCAGGCAGTCTGGATGCGGTGCGCACGGTTCTGCGTGAACGCAGAGAGGAAATCGCGGCGGTCATTCTGGAACCGGTGGTGCAGGGCGCGGGCGGCATGTGGTTTTATCATCCCGGTTATGTGCGGGAATTGTCCCGTCTTTGCCGCGAAACCGGAGTCTTGCTCATCCTTGATGAAATTGCCACCGGCTTCGGGCGCACGGGCAAGATGTTTGCCGCCTTCTGGGCCGATGTACAGCCGGACATTCTTTGCTGTGGCAAGGCACTCACGGGCGGCATGCTGACGCTTGCGGCAACCGCCTGCACGGAGCGGGTTGCCAACGGAATCTGCTCTGAAGGTGGGGTATTCATGCACGGCCCCACATATATGGCCAATGCTCTGGCCTGTGCTGTGGCCGGAGCCAGCCTGGATATTCTGGAAAAAGAAGACTGGTGCGGACGCGTGGCCACTTTGGAACAAGGGCTGCGTGGAGGGCTTGCAGCATGTGCGAATTTGCCCGGCGTGCGGGATGTACGCGTTCTGGGGGGCATCGGCGTTGTGGAAATGAGTGAGCCCGTCAATACCGCCTCCCTGCAAAAATTTTTTGTCAGCAGGGGGGTCTGGCTGCGTCCCTTCCAGCGGCTTGTCTATCTGATGCCGCCCTATATCACGCCAGCCTCCGATGTAGAGCGGCTTTGTAAAGCTGTCCATGATGCCGTGTTGTCCGGAGCACATCTGCCATGATATTTTTTTTCGTTTGCCTGGGATTTTTGTTTCTGGCCTGGAGGGTTGCCCGCAAGGGCATCGGGCCGGAGGAGTATTTCGTCAATGGCCGTCGCGGTTCGGCATGTGCCACCGCCCTGTCTGTCATGGCGTCCTGTGTGGGAGGGTCAGCAACGCTGGGCATGGCGGGTCTGGCATGGCAGGTGGGAACTCCGGCATTCTGGTGGCTGGGGTCCGGTGCTGCGGGGCTGCTTGTGTTGAGCTTTTTTCTGGCCCGCAAGGTGAGAGAGAGCGGGGCCATGACCATGCCGGAAATGCTGGACACCTGTCTGGGCGCTCCCTGCCGTCCGTTGGCCTCCATTATTATTGTGGTTGCCTGGATGGCTATCTTGGCCGCACAGTTCAGCGCCCTGGCCGCCATTATTTCCCCATTGACGGGCCTGAGCCACACCGCTTCGCTGTTTGTGGGGGCTGTGATCCTGGTTGCCTATACCCTGATTGGCGGACAGGCCGCCGTGATGCGGAGTGATGTCTGGCAGTTCGCTGTTCTGTCTCTGGCTCTGGCGGTGGCGTTGGCATTTGCGGTTGGCGCGGGCGGAGGAGAAGCTCTGGCGCAGGTGCGCCTGGAAGTGGTTAATGCAGATTTTCCCGCTTCACGGCTGGCCTATTATTTGTGCATTCTGGGGGGAAGCTATGTTGTCTGCCCCATGCTTTTCGGGCGCTTTTTGAGCAGCCGCGATGCTGATACCGCTATGCGCGGCGGACTTTGGGCTGTGGTGGGGCTGGTATGCACTGCGGTGGTCATTGTTGCTTTGGGTATCGCCTGCCGCGGCCTTGTTTCCCCCGATACGCCGCCGGAACAGGTATTGAGCACGGCCTTTCTGACGCATCTGCCTCCCTGGGCCTCCACACTGCTTTTGCTGGGCATTTTTTGTGCTGTCATTTCTTCCGCCGACTCCTGCCTGATCACTGCCGCCTCGGTATGCAGCAACGATATTCTGCGCCGACCTTCGGTTGCCGTCTGCCGCTGGTGCATGGTTTTTTTCGGGGGGGCCGCGCTGCTTTTGTCTCTGTCCGGCAAGGGCATTTTATCCCTTCTGCTTCTGGCCAACGATATTTATGTGTGCGGTGTGGTGGTGCCGGTTTTTGTGGGCATGCTGTTTGCCGGGAGGGCGCATTTTGCGCCGTGGGGCATGGCGGCGGTCATGGCGGCAGGCGGTACAACAGGCTTTTTCGCCGGGTTGATGGAAAATCCTTCTTTGAGTTTTGTCGGCCTGGGCTTTTCTCTTTTGGGAAGCATGGTTGCGGCCCGGCCTGTCCACCACAAAATTTTTTCCTGTCTCTTCTTTTCCCGGCGGTGACGGCTCCTCTCTTGTTGGACTCCCGAAAAAGAGCTGTGTTTGCTTTGGGAAGCGGTCTTGCTTGGGGGGAGCTATGCCGAAGGAGGCGGGGGTAGCGGCAGGCCGCGAAAAATGAGGCGTGTGGCTGCTGCGTCAGCCATTTCAGCCATATCCATAATCTTTTCCAGCAAGGCCAGCAGATAGTGACGGTCATTTTCGCATCCGTCACGAAAGTCTTTTTCCAGATCACCGGAAAGGATGTATCGTTCCAGTTCTTCCAAGTCTTGCAGTGTCAGCATGCGGTGTCCTTTGTCAGGGCTTTCAGGCAGCGTTCTGTAAGGAGGCGGGCCATGTTTTCAATGTCGGCAATTTCCTGCCTGCCGATGCGGTCATAGTGGATCCCAACACTCACGCAGACCGCACAGCCAAGAACATTGGCCATGCGGCTGGCCATGCCCTGGGCCAGGGCATCTTCCCTGTGCCCCGGCAGGAGGAGCAAGCGTGTCCGGGAAGCATCTTCCCCCGGAATACCCAGGGCCACAGCGCCAATATGCGCATCCCCCCCGGAAAGAAGCACCTGTATGTCGCGGCCCTGACGCAACACACGCAGGGCAAGGGTGAGGCGGCCATGAGTCTGTGTCCAGCGCACGCAACAGTCCTTTTCTTTGGGGCAGTGGGTTCTTCTTTCAAAAATATCCCATGCTGTTGCGGGGTGCAAGGCACATGCTTGACTGTTATGCGCACAGGCGCATAAGCTTGCGTCCTGCACCTTTTTCTGAAGAATTATCCACGTACGCGGAGAAAACATGAGCCTTGACCCCACACGTCATACCGACTGGCAGATTGCCTTGGACGCGGAAACGCGCATGAAACCCTTTGCGGCACTGGCTGAGGAAATGGGGCTTGAGCCGGATGAGGTGCTGCCCTACGGGCGGCATATGGGCAAAATTGAGCAGCAGAATGTTTTGCGCCGCCTGTCCAACCGCCCTGGCGGGAAATATGTGGATGTGACCGCCATCACGCCCACTCCGCTGGGAGAAGGCAAATCCACAACAACTATTGGTCTGGTGCAGGGGCTGGCACGCCGGGGGCAGCGTTCTTCGGCGGCCATACGCCAGCCTTCGGGCGGCCCGACCATGGGCATGAAAGGGTCCGCAGCCGGCGGCGGACTTTCGCAGTGTATTCCCCTGACTCCCTATTCTCTCAACTTTACAGGGGATATCCATGCCGTGGGCGCGGCCCATAACCTGGCCATGACTGCCCTGACGGCCCGTATGCAACACGAGCGCAATTATGACGATGCCACGCTGCAAAGGCTCTCGGGAATGCGCCGTCTGCACATTGACCCCACCCAAGTGCGCACGGGCTGGGTTCTGGATTTCTGCGCCCAGGCCTTGCGCAATGTGCTCATAGGCATCGAAGGGGACGGACGCCGCAATGACGGCTTCATGATGCGCTCACATTTTCATATCACGGTGGCCTCGGAGGTCATGTCCATCCTTTCGGTGGCCCGTGACCTGCGCGATTTGCGGCAGCGTATGGGGCGCATGGTGCTGGCCATGGATCGCGACGGAAAGCCCGTGACAACCGCTGACCTTGAAGTGGACGGAGCCATGACCGCCTGGCTTGTGGAAGCGCTCAAGCCCAATCTTATCCAGACCATCGAAGGCCAGCCTGTGCTGGTGCATACCGGGCCGTTTGGCAACATCGCCCTGGGGCAGAGTTCTGTCATTGCCGACAGGGTGGGGCTGAAGCTCAGCGATATTCATGTGACGGAGTCGGGTTTCGCCGCAGAAATGGGGTACGAAAAATTCTGGAATCTCAAGTGCCGGTACAGCGGGCTTGCGCCGGATGCCGCAGTCATCGTGGCTACCGTGCGCGCGCTCAAGCACCACGGGGGCGCACCCCAACCCCGTCCGGGCCAACCTTTGCCCGAAGCCTATTTGTGCGAAGATGTGGGCCTGGTGGAAGCAGGCTGCGTCAACCTTTTGCATCATATCGGCATTGTGCGTCGCTCTGGTGTGCCGTCAGTGGTTTGCATCAACAGGTTCCATACGGACAAACCTGCGGAAATAGCAGCCATCCGACATATTTGCGAAAAGGCCGGGGCCAGGGTGGCTGTATCTGAACACTGGGAAAAGGGCGGTGAAGGCGCTCTGGAACTGGCGGACGCTGTGTTGGACGCCTGCGCTGACGACAGAAGAAAGTTCCGCCCTCTGTACGACTGGAGCTTGCCCCTTGCCGAGCGCATTGTTTGCATTGCCCGTGAGGTTTATGGTGCCGACGGCGTGGATTTTGAGCCTCTGGCTGCCCAACGCCTGAAAACATTTCAGGAAAGGCCGGATGCGGACGAACTGGGGGTATGCATGGTCAAAACGCAATACTCCCTGTCTGATGACCCCGGACGCAAAGGGGTTCCCTCGTCTTGGCGGTTGCATGTGCGCGATGTCCTGCTTTTTGGCGGGGCAGGTCTGGTGGCCCCGGTGGCCGGGGACATCAGCCTCATGCCAGGAACCGGCTCCCGCCCGTCCTTCCGGAACATTGATGTGGACGTGGAAAGCGGACGGGTCACAGGACTGTTCTGACCCCAGCGGGCCTTTTCCCGCTTCCCGTCTCTCTTTTTTCAGGCCAGTTCGCGTGCGACGATGGCCGCCAGTTCTTCTGCGTATTCCTGAACCTTGTCCGGGTGTTCGCCTTCAACCATCACGCGGCAAAGGGATTCTGTGCCGGAATAACGCAGCAGGACGCGCCCACGACCGGCCAGTGCGGCTTCCACTTTCTGCA
>ERZ773099.3146-NODE-3146-length-10828-cov-13.531143_pt1 | contig 10828 bp, 10 predicted proteins | sample MGYA00511120_ERZ773099 | MGnify/ENA primary metagenome ERZ773099 (study PRJEB29015, sample SAMEA2738012) | human oral metagenome | biome: human oral; feature: human-associated habitat; material: dental | place: China | collected 2104 ... | reverse complement strand
TGCCCGGGTACGGGACGGACCCGGGCGGCGTGAGTCGCTGCGCAAGTCCTGTCATGCGTAACATCCTAACGGGTAACAGGGCCCTAAGTCACACCGACCATGGACATCTGTTCGCCCGCGTTGGACGACCGTGCAGCGTGCGGGCTTGTCGCGCCCGCCCGTTAGGCGTCGATGCGCATCCGATCCAGCCCGGCGGACTCGTTGACAATGAACTCCTTACGCGGCCCCACGGTCGAGCCCATGAGCAGCTCGAACACGTCCTCCGCTTGACGCAGTGCCTCCTCGTCGGCAAGCGTGATGCGGCGCAGGGAGCGGTGCGCCCGGTCCATCGTCGTCTCGGCCAGCTGGTCGGCGTCCATCTCGCCCAGACCTTTGTACCGCTGGATGGGCTCCTTCCATGTGCGGCCCGAGCGGCGCAGCGCCGCGAGCTTGCGGTGCAGCTCGTCCTCGGAGTAGGTGTACACGTACTCGCGCTTCTTTCGCCCCTTGCCCGCGACCTCGATGCGGTGCAGGGGAGGGACGGCGGCGTAGATGCGCCCGGCCTCGACCATGGGGCGCATGTAGCGGAAGAACAGGGTGAGCAGCAGGGTACGGATGTGAGCGCCGTCCACGTCGGCGTCGGTCATGAGGATGACCTTGCCGTATCTGGCCTGGGACAGGTCGAAGGTGCGTCCCGAGCCCGCGCCGATCACCTGGATGATGTTGGCGCACTCGGCGTTGGCCAGCATGTCGGCGGTGGAGGCCTTCTGGACGTTGAGGATCTTGCCTCGGATCGGGAAGAGCGCCTGGTAGTGGGAGTTGCGCGCCGCCTTGGCCGTGCCCAGGGCGGAGTCACCTTCGACGATGAAGAGCTCGGTTTCGGCGACGTCCTCGAGGCGGCAGTCCGCGAGCTTGGCCGGCAGGGAGGAGGTTTCCAGCGCATTCTTCTTGCGGGAGATCTCCTTGTGGATGCGCGCGGAGACCCGGGCCTTCATCTCGCCGACGACCTTCTCCATGAGGAGGGAGGTCTGCTGCTTATCGTCGCGCTTGGAGGAGGCAAACTTAGCCTTGAGCCAGTCTGAGACCACGCGGTTAACCACGGCGCGAATCTGCGGGGTGCCAAGCGTCTCCTTCGTCTGGCCTTCGAACTGCGGCTCGGGGAAACGCACCGTGATAACGGCGGTCATGCCGGCCTGCACGTCATCCTTTTCGGGGCGGCCGTCCTTGGCGGCGACCTTGAGCTTGCGCGCGTTCTTGTCGATCGTGGCGCGCAGGATCTTCAGGACCGCTTGCTCGAAGCCGGTGACGTGGGTGCCGCCCTTGGGGGTGGCGATGATGTTGACGAAGGACTGCACGGTCGTGTCGTATCCGATGCCCCAACGCAGCGCGATATCAACCTCGCAGGTGCGCTCGACCTCGGTGGCGCGCAGGTGACCGGTTTCGGAGTCGAGGGCCTGCACCGTCTCGTTGTAGGTGCCCGAGCCAGTGATGTGCCACGTGTCAGTGACGGGGCCGTCGGAGGCCAACCAGTTCGCGAAGTCGACGACGCCGCCGTCGAAGCGGAAGCTCTCGTGGAGCTCTTCTTCGCCGCGTTCGTCGTAGCAGTTGATGGTCAGGCCAGGAACGAGGAACGCGGTCTGGCGCGCGCGGGCCAGGAGATTCTCCCAGGAGAATCCCTCGGTGGCGGGGAAGATCTGGAAGTCGGCCCAGAAGCGCACGCGCGTGCCGGTCTTCGTTCTCTTGACCTTGCCGACGGTGGCGAGGGTGGATCCATCCGTGAAGGGGGTGAAGGGCGAGTTCGGGGTGCGCTGCTTGGAGTCGTCAAACTGCCCGGGCTCGCCGCGCCGGAAGCACATCTCGTGGGTCTTGCCGCCGCGATCGACCTGCACGTCGAGGCGGGCCGAGAGAGCGTTGACGACGGAGGCGCCAACTCCGTGCAGGCCGCCGGAGGCCGCGTAGGAGCCGCCGCCGAACTTGCCGCCGGCGTGGAGCTTGGTGTAGACCACCTCAACGCCGCTTAGGCCCTGGCCGGGGACGATGTCGACGGGGATGCCTCGTCCGTTGTCGGCGACGGAAGCGGAGTGGTCGGGGTGGAGGCGCACGTCGATGGTGTCGCAGTGGCCTTCGAGGGCCTCGTCGACCGCGTTGTCGATGATCTCCCACAGGCAGTGCATGAGGCCCCGGTGGTCGGTCGAGCCGATGTACATGCCGGGGCGCTTGCGCACGGCTTCGAGTCCCTCAAGGACGGAGAGGTGGCGCGCGTTGTAGTCGGATGCGTCGGTAGGAGTCACGTTGTGCATCATAGGTGTCCGAACGCTCGTTTGTGTCGATCGGGGCGCGTGGCGCGGCTTCTGGGATGCTTTCCACGATTGACGAGGCATTGGTTGCTTTGCGCTGGTGGGCGCGGCTTCGGAGGCCGCTCACGTTGGTGTGAGTGGGGTTTCCTCTGCCCTCCCCGGCGGGCATGGCGCGGGAACTGCGATTGCGCCGCCGGTGAACAGGGGTGCGCGGGGACGGCGTCATGGTGTGTGATGGAAGCATGAACGCACGTACTCTTGAACGCCCCGCACTGGACGAGCCTCAGCTGAACGCGGCGAATCGCTGCGACGCCTGCGGTGCTCGCGCGTGGGTTCGCGCGACCATGCCTTCCGGCGGCCAGCTGTTCTTCTGCGGCCATCACGCCAACGAGCACCTGCCCTCCCTGGTGGGCGCGGGCGCGCAGATCCTGGATGAGCGTAACTTCATGAACGACTGAGACCGTGCCTCCCGCAGCGGCGGGACGCACGGCTTGCAGGCGCGGGCGGGGACCGAGGGTCCCCGCCCGCGCCTTGCTATTCCAACTGAGTCTGCCGCAAGCCTGAGGAACACAGGTTACGACCATCAAGCAGGCACCGCTGAAGAACATATCGACCACGTCCAACGCAAAAAGAACTAACGATAAGTTAAGCCTCTACCTCAATTCAGCTAATCCAAAATCAGACCGAAAAGTCTAAAGCAGCCCTTACATTTCAAGATACGAGCTACTACGCACATTCCGGGCTCAAGTAAATCACAACTCTAGACCTGAGACCCAAGCCCCAAGTGTTCGAAAGAGAATATGCACATGCATAACGGAATATGACATTACGTCCGAACAAATTACACAAAAACGCCAGTCTTGTCACACCACAAAGCTTGGTGAGGCACTACGCGGATTCCAACCCACAACAAGACCGCAGTCACAAGTTCTCCCCTCAAGCTTGACACTAGGAGGCAGATCCCCGAACTGAGTGGTAAGGTAGACACACGGAGAGGGCCCCAATCTCGGATCGACCATCGTTTGACCGGTCCAACCCATCCAAGATTGTTCCACAACGAGACTTCATACCCATCACAACGACAGAGGAGTCACAATGGCACACGAACTCAACGAAAACGATGCAAACAACACCTCCCTTCTCACAGAAGACGAAGAAGCGCAGATTAACGAAAACATTGCACCAAGCGACGTCGAACTAATTTATAGAACACAAGACTTCACTGTAGACAGCCTCATCAGCCGCCTAACTAGCGGCCACATCATTATTCCTTCAAGCGATTATGATGCAGATGATCTCACGACCGAAAGGTTCCAAAGAGACTACGTCTGGAAAAAGAGTCAGATGGATCGCTTCATCGAGTCGATTCTCCTTGGATACCCACTCCCAGGCATCTTTCTTGTCCGCCAGAGCCGGGACAGAAAGCTCCTAGTCCTCGACGGACAACAACGATTGCGAACACTCCAAGCGTTCTACTCCGGAAACTATATGCGCGGAAATAAGCCTGCAGCATTCAGACTCGATAATGTTACTGAGAGCCTCAGGGGACTCACGATCGAGACTCTCCCTGCCGACCTTCGACGCACGCTTGACGACACATACATGCAGGGCACAATTATTGAGGCAAATGAAGATGCTCATACGCTCAGCGCAGTATATTCACTATTCGAACGCCTGAACACGGGTGGCACATTCCTAACTCCACACGAAATCAGAATTGCACTATTCTCTGGGAAACTATTTAGGGAATTGGACACGATTTGCAACGACAATAACTGGCGTACACTTTATGGAAATACACCGACTCGAAAACGGGATCACGAACTGCTTCTCCGCATTTTCGCTTTTTCAATGGAGGGCGAAAAGTATGCACCACCACTTAAAGGCTTTCTCAACCGCGCCGCTGAGAACTATAGCGACTTATCAACCGAAGCAAGCAAAGTGGCCATAACCGCACTCAATATAGCAATCCGTACACTCGCATCATCAATGGGGTCAGACGGATTCCGACGATCAAATACTCTGGTAAACGCTGCCGATGCAGAGGCTGTACTATCGACACTCACTCGCCATTTCATTGCCAGTCCAGATAGTAAGATCTCCGCGGAAGTCATCAATCATTGGGTAAATCTTCTTCGGCAGGATCAGGCTTTCCAAACTGCTACAAGCGTTGCGACAGCAAACCTGCAGGCTGCCACAACGCGCCGCACAATCGCCGACAACATTTTCCAAGAGGCACTCGACACGAGCGTGTAATCCCATGGTAGCAACAATACTTCAAAGAATAGCAGACAGAAAGCGGACCCTTCGCGAGCTACTCTCATATGCCAACACAAGCTCACTTAAACCAGAAGAGACCGAGGCACTGTCCGCCTTGATCGTTATCAGATCTTGCGGATACATTGAGTACGCGTTTGAGAGCCTACTAGAACATTACGCCAAGACCCAATCAAGCCCCAACATTCAATCTTTCGTTGCATCTACTCATGGCAAAGGTCAAAACCCTTGGCCAACCACTCTAGAATCACGCCTCCAAGCATACTCTGGCAAATGGAAAGAGGATCTCTCAACACACTTATCAGACTTATCTATGAATGGAATTAACAGCAACCGAGAAGTTCTCAGCAATTTGGTCACACTTCGGAACAAAATTGCTCACGGAGACCCTCAGCAGGCTTCGCTCAGGAAGGTTCTCAACTATCCCATCTTTGCGATTGAATTTGTAGACAAACTCGATAACATCATTCTTCAGGGAATTCAACGTTCATAATATTCAGAATACTAAGACTATTGACTTCTTGGTCCACAGCGCATTATATTTTGCGCTTTTACCGACTCCTCAGAGTTGAGTATGGGTGGAGGCGTCTAGGCCTCCTATGATGAGGAGCATTCGGAGTTGGTGGTTGGTGGGGTTGGGGTAGCCTCTGGCGGTGCGTTTGCCTCGTTCGATGACTTGCGTTGATGGCTTCGGTGGGGTGCGTTGTTGGCTCCGGCTGTGTCGAAGTAGGCCTAGTGGGCGTTCTTCCATTTGCGTAGGGTCCGGCCTAGTCGGGCGATTTCGGGGATGGGACACGTTGGTAGGCGCTTAATGAGGTGTGTGGCCAGGCGTCGGCCTTGGGCGGGTGTGGCTTGGTGGAAGACGTCTCGCACTTGCTGGGCGCAGTGGTAGGCGACTTCGACACTGATATGCGCCTCATCTGCCGTGAAGGCTGCGTGGAGTCGTTCTTGTTGACGCTTCGTGAGCCGATCACGCCAGGCGCGCAGGAGAAGCCGGATTTGGTAGAGGGGATCACCCTTGCGCCCGCGGTGACCGGTCGTGTCTTGCCCGGCGCGGCGGCGTACCTCACCTGGGGCATCACCGGCGAGTGTGACGATGTGAAAGGCGCCTGGCACGCTGGTTGCGTCCTTGGAGCAGGCTAAGCGATGGCGTTCTTGCTGTCCCTGGAAGGGGATCTAGCGTCGCGATTCGCACTCCCGCGCGGAAGTCTTTTCCGCGCTCGGCCCCCCAGTTCTTGTACACGGTGCCAGACCTTCCCGGGACAAGGTCCACTCAAGCGGGCCGTGGGATGTTCCTTCCCGCGAGTGGTCCACGATGCCGGTGAGCTCGCGGGCCCCGGCGGCGTCGGTCTTGGTGGTGCCACACGCCTCTCATCGACCCTGGGTACCCGAACCCCTGCAAAGGCGGGCGGGGTTCAGATGCGGCTTGCAGGCACGGCTTGATATGGGACCACACGGTGTTCCACGTGGTTGCCAGTTGTCGAGCCAATCTGGCAATGGTGGCTCCCTCGAAGTGGAACTGTCGGATCGCCCAGCGGATCGCCCGCACACCCAGACGCGCCCGGGGTGCGCACACCGAGTGGTTCTGCTCAATGAAAGTCACGATCCGGCAGGTGGTTTCGCGGCACATCCAGCGCCGTATTGTGCCACCGGATCCGCACCGGGACCCCGGCCCAGGGCGCGTCGATCACCTCCACCACCACGCGCCCGTGACCTTGAGCGATCACCCCAAAACCCGGGCAGCCAGCACAGCGATCACAGGACTCTATGTCGAGTACCAGAGCATCTGGGGTGCGAGCCACGCTCATCAGATGGAAGGCCTCCAAGTCGACGAGCAGATCACACCGATCACACCGATCAAGCGACACAGAGCAGCAGCAGGTAGGGTGAGACACCGCCCGAGGTCCTTGAAGACAGCGGGGGTTGAAGTCCGCTCATCATCAAGGACCTCAACCTCTACCCGCAAACCCCGACCAACACCCGGCCACCCACACTCAACTCGGAAGAGCCACTTAAGCACACTAAACAGCGCACATCACAAAATTAGCAAGAGTTATTCACAATGCAGCCCCCCAGCAACGGTTTAACGCACTTGCTTTCAAATATTAATAAAGCAACTCAAGCGCCATTCCATAAGAAACCAAACTACAGAAAATCATTGCCAGAACGGCGAGCTGTCGCTAGGCTGAAGAATAGAGTTATGTGCTTACATATACATCTACCTCCAATCGGGCATCAGCAGCCTCAAGAATTGGATCAGTAATTTTCACTTCCTCTTAGGACAATGAACCTAGTGGTACCCGGGTACTCGTTGTTCCAGGTCCACATGCTCTCCCTCCCCTAGTCCGCCAGGCGCTGGGAAACTACCGTCGTGACGCCGTCGCGCATCGTGACGCCGTACAGGGCGTCCGCGATCTCCATCGTGCGCTTCTGGTGGGTGATCACGATGAGCTGCGAGGTCTCCTGCAGCTCCTTGACAATCGCCAGCAGGCAAGTGCTCACCACTGGACGGGAAGGGGAGTCACGTGAGCGTTCTGTCCTCCCATGCCCCTCAGGGTTTTCCAGCGAACCAAGCGGGGCCTCGTTGATTGCAGGACTGCGACTGTGATACGGTTGCCATCGCAGTCAGAGCGGACGATGGGAGGACAACGTGAGAGTGTGGAGCTACGCTTCCTACTTCCCCGACTGCGACGGGGATCCCGCAGCGATATGGGAGTACTCGATCGCCCTTGACGAGTGGCACAACGCCCTCCTTGAGGCACGGGACAGTTTCTGGGCAGCGCGCACCTCCTACCCACAGTGGCAGGGCGAATCACAGCAGGCCTTCGAGGAACAGAGCCTGAAGGAGTACAGGCTCCTCGACGTCCTCGAGGAAGGATCGGCGAAAGCAGGCGGAGCTGTCCGCGACTATCACGACGCCCTCAACTCCCGTCTGAGGGTCATCCGATCGATTCGCGCGGACGCGGAGAACCTGGACACCATCTACGACTCGCTCAGCTGGGCCGAGATCCTGGGCGGCGGGGATGCCCATCTCGAATCACAGTTCAAGAGCCTCAAAGACTACTACAAGGAACAACTCGACAAAGTCGCCCAGTACCAAGCCGAATGTGCGGCCGTCCTGCGCGAGGCCCTCCGCATCGAGCCCTTCGTGCCCGGCGACGATGTCCCACTCTCTGAGAAGAAGGCTCTCAAGCAGGAACAACTCGACGCGCTCGCCGCCATCATCGAGAGCGACGACGACTACGATTTCTCGCTCGCGCAGGGCGAGATTGGTGACTGCTATTTCCTCTCTTCCGTCCTCGCCTTGGCCCAGAGCAAGTCGGGCAGGGATCATCTGCGATCCCTCATCAAGGTACACCGCAACTCCGCAGGACAGGTCGACGGCTTCTACGTGACCCTCCCCGCTGCTCCGGGCGACCCCAACCCCTTCGGCACCGACGCTGTCTTCGTCACCGACGTATACATGCAGGGAACATCGAGCAGTGCCCCAGGCCTCGACTCTCTCCTGGAATCAGCTTACGCCCAGTGCTATACGGGGGGAGTCAACCAGTGGTACAAGGGAGGCGCACAGGCCGGGCTCAGCGCGCAGGCACTCTACGCGCTGACGGGGCATCTCTGCGTCCCAACCCCCACATTGATGACCTCCCCCGCAAACATTCAACAGGCCTACGCGGCCGAGCGCCCCATCACCGCCGAGACGTTTCTCGAATCCGAGGCGACGGTCTTGGTCGACGGCGCCGAGCAAACCATTACGATCACCGACATGCACGCGTACGCCATCACCGGAGCGGACGATCAGGGCGTGTACATCACCAACCCGTGGGGACGCAACGGTATCGCTAACTCCCGGGAGAGTACCGGAGGGGAGTTCTACATGACCTACGATCAATTCAACAAGCACTTCGTGTCCTACACGATCGGATCGTCCTCATGACAGTGCGAGCCAGATACGTCGCCGCCGCCCTCGTCGCCTCCGCGTGTGCATTGGTCGGCCTCGATTACCTGAGCGTCACCTACGCGAGCGACCGCATCGAGGACCTCGACGCGGCGTGCCCGGGCGGCATCGTCGTCGCGACGGGAGGCGGCCATGACCGGATAGAGCTGGGCACTAACGCAGACCACGACTACGTCTACACGGATACGCGCGAGATCGGGATCACCCGAGGACGCCAGCACGCATCGATGAGCGCATACGCGGGCAAGGGGCCAGGCGGGCCGCTGCCGCCACTCTTGCACGTCGGCGACACCTACGACGAACCCGGGGTCGGGACCTTCACCTTCCTGGCCGCCCACCCGTCCGGGTACGTGACGGGGCCGCGCGAATCCTGGGCCCAGTTCTGCTTCGAACCCGACCCTACCTTCGAACTCAACCCGTCGCGCTACCCCACGTCGGACCCCCGGCACGACCCGGTGTGCGGCTACAGCTGGGTCACTGACCCGGAGTGCGTCTCGATCAGGCCGACCCCCACTCCCTTCGACACGGAGCAATCATGAGCACATCTCGAATCGATCCGGATCAGCTTCGAGCCCTGCGTAACAGAATCTCCGACGTGCGCGACACGCTCAAGCTCCACCCCGTTGTGCAGCCTCCCGCCGACACGACCTTCGCCTCCCCGGCGATTCAGTCGGCATTCGGTGAGTTCCGTGAGGCCGCACGCCAACGCCTCGATGACTCCTGCCTGTACTGCGAGGAGACAGAGGAAGCTCTCTCCTCCCTAGCGGACAACGCCGCCACCGACGACCACGTTGCGGCCGCCACCCTACGTTCCCATAACTTCGACACGTTCCAGAAAGGCCGAACGCAGGACACAGGACGCGGGTAGCGGCTCTCACAGCCACTCGGCACAACCCTAGTCCGCCAGGCGCTGGGAAACTACCGTCGTGACGCCGTCGCGCATGGTGACGCCGTACAGGGCGTCCGCAATCTCCATCGTGCGCTTCTGGTGGGTAACCACGATGAGCTGGGAGGTCTCCTGCAACTCCTTGAAAATCGCCAGCAGGCGCGACAGGTTCACGTCGTCCAGGGCCGCCTCGACCTCGTCCATGACGTAGAACGGGGAGGGACGCGCCTTGAAGATCGCCACCAGGAAGGCGATCGCCGCCAGGGAACGCTCGCCGCCCGACAGGAGAGAGAGGCGCTTGACTTTCTTGCCCGCAGGCCGCGCCTCAATCTCGATGCCGGTGGAGAGCATGTCCTCGGGATCCGTCAACACAAGATCCCCGTGCCCGCCCGGGAAGAGCACTCCGAAGACGTGCTCGAACTGCTCGCGCGTCGCCGCAAACGCCGAGGCGAAGGACTCCTGAACCAGGCGATCCACGTCCGCCACGATGCGCAGAAGGTCCGCCTTCGACTTCTTCAAGTCCTGCACCTGGTCCACCAGGAACTTGTGGCGCGAGGCCAGCGCCTCGTGCTCCTCGAGGGCCAGGGGGTTCACGCGCCCCAGCTTCTCCAAGTCCTTAAGCGCCTTGGCGAGCGCTCGCTCCTGCTCGGCGCGCACGAAGGCGCTCGGCTCGGCGGCCTCGGCCTTGTCGACCTCGTCGGGGTCGAGCGGGAGCATCGGAACCAATGTCTGAGGTCCGAAGTCGTCGATGAGCTGGCGCGGCTCCAGCGAGAGCTCCTCAAGCGAGCGCCGCTCCAGGTCCTCGACGCGCAGGCGCGTCTGCTCGGCCGCGATCTTGCCCTGGTTGGCAAGGTTCGCCGCCTCCGACAGCTCCGCGCTCAGCCGGTCGAGGGCTCGGCGGGCATCGCTGACCTCCTGGGCCACCTGGGTGCGACGCTCGCTCAGGCGATCGCGCTGCGCGGCCGCGCGGGCCAGGGCACGCTCGGCGGCCGCCAGGGCGATACGCGCCCCAGCCTCCACGTCCGTGGCCGTCGCCAGTTCCGTCTTGCGCGCGGCCTCGCGCTGGGCGTAGCGGGCGCGCGCTTCGCGCTCGGCGGCGGCGCCTTGGCGCAGCGCGCGTGCGCGGGAGGCTGCGCGCCGCGATTGTTCTTCCAGGGTGCGCAGCGCCAGGCGCGCCTCATTTTCGGCCTCTCGGGCCTCGCGCGCCGTCCGGGAGGCGGCGTCGGCGCGCGCCTGGGCGTCCTCCAGGGATTCGGGCGGGCCGGCGGAGTCCGCGCCGTCGAGGCGTCCCTTCGCGGCCAGGTCTTGTTCTTGCGCCCACTCGACCTGCTCGTCGGCGCGGCGGGCGACGTCGTGGGCGCGCTCGGCCTCGGCCCGGGCGGCCTGGGCGGCCGACTGGGCGCGCGCCAGCTCCTGGGCTTCCTTGGCGCGCTG
>ERZ773099.3145-NODE-3145-length-10829-cov-14.222944_pt1 | contig 10829 bp, 7 predicted proteins | sample MGYA00511120_ERZ773099 | MGnify/ENA primary metagenome ERZ773099 (study PRJEB29015, sample SAMEA2738012) | human oral metagenome | biome: human oral; feature: human-associated habitat; material: dental | place: China | collected 2104 ... | reverse complement strand
GTTGGGGGAGGAGCAGTCCATGCGGATCTTGCCGTCCCAGTCCAGGGTCATGAAGGGCCAGGCCGGGTCCACCTTCGGGTTGACCACCGTCAGGTTCAGCCCGTAGCGCTCGCCGATCGCGCCCCAGTAGTCCACGGAGGCCCCGCCCAGCGGGTCGGCGCCGATGCGCACGCCGGCGTCGCGGATGACGTCGAGGTCGACGACGTTCTCCAGGTCGGAGACGTAGGTGTCGAGGTAGTCGTGCTTGACGACGTGGGGGCCGTCGAGCGCCTCGGCGACCGGGACCCGCTTGACGTCCCTCCAGCCGCCGGCGAGGAGCTCGTTGGCGCGGTTCGCGATCCAGCCGGTGGCGTCGGAGCCGGCGGGGCCGCCGTGGGGCGGGTTGTACTTGAAGCCGCCGTCGCGCGGCGGGTTGTGGGAGGGGGTGATGACGATGCCGTCGGCCAGGCCCGGGCCGGTGGTGCGCACGCCGGCCTCGGTGCCGGCGCCGTTGGCCCGCAGGATGGAGTGCGAGACCGCCGGGGTGGGCGTGTAGGAGCCGCGGGCGTCGACGGCGGTCGTGACCCCGGCTGCAGTGAGAACCTCGATGGCGGTGCGCCAGGCGGGCTCGGACAGCCCGTGGGTGTCGCGGCCGAGGTAGAGGGTGCCGTCGGTGCCCTGGGAGCGCCGGTACTCGATGATCGCGGCGGTGATCGCCACGATGTGGGCCTCGTTGAAGGCGGTGTCCAAGGAGGAGCCGCGGTGGCCCGAGGTGCCGAAGACCACCTTCTGGGCCGGGACCGCGGGGTCGGGGACGAGGTCGTAGTAGGCGGAGACGACCTCGTCGATGTTGACGAGGTCTTCGGGCTGTGCTGGCTGTCCTGCGCGTGGGTGCATGAGGGTAGTGTGTCACTGATCACTGGACATGTCCTGGGAATCCCGAAAGGCGGACGGGTGATTTTGTCGAGAGCGGTCGTGGGGGTGACTGGGCCCTTCCCGAACCGGGACGGGTGGGCTCGGCGGGTCGAAGCGGCCGTCGAGTCTCCGCGGCGCCGCGCGCCCGGTCGCCGCGTGCGCGCCGCCCAACGGTAGGGTGGTTGCGTTCACGTTAGTCGCCGGCCCGGCTCAGCGCCTGCTGCGCCCGCTGCGCCCACAGCGCCTGCTGCGCCCGCCGTCCTGACCTCAGGAGTCCCCTTGCCCGCATCCGTCGCCGTGTCCACCACCAGCGCCCCGGCCGCCGTCGGCCCCTACTCCCAGGCCGTGTCCACCGGGGGCAGCGCCGGGGGCGCCGGCAGCACCGTGTACGTCTCCGGCCAGGTGCCGCTGGACCCGGCCACCGGCGCACTTGTCGACGGCGGCATCCAGGCGCAGGCCGAGCGGGTGCTGACCAGTATCGGGGCGATTCTCGAGGCCGCGGGCCTGGGCTACGCCGACGTCGTCAAGACCACCGTGCTGCTGGCCGACATCTCCGACTTCAAGGCCGTCAACGAGGTCTACGCCCGCTTCTTCACCGGCCCGGTGCTGCCCGCCCGCGCGGCCTTCGCCGTCGCCGCCCTCCCGCTGGGGGCGAGGGTCGAGATCGAGGCGGTCGCCGTCCGGCCCTGACGCTGCTTCCTGCGTCGAGATAGACATTTTCGTACGAGATAGACGGTGTCACCGCCGATCTCGTACGAAAATGTCTGTCTCGAGGGCTCGGCGGGGCTGGGCACCCGCACCCGTGCCCGCGCGATGGGCAGTCCTCCCCCCGGGCGAGGCCTCCCGCGTCTCATGGAGGAAACTAGTGTTGAGGCCGTGAACGACACGCTGATTCGCTGGGGCGGCTCCCGCGCCGTCGCGTCCTTGATCCTCAAGATCGTCGTCGTCCTCCTGCTCGTGGTCGGGGCGCCGCTGCTGGCCCTCTGGCCATTCGGCAGGACGCACGCCCCCAGCGTGGAGGTCCATGACGAGGCAGGCGTCCTGCAGGTCGACGGGACCACCTCCGCCCTGGAGAAGCTGCGCTTCCGCGAGGACGTGACGCTCGTCGTCGTCACCCTGGACGCCGGCTACAACAGCAACTTCAACAGCGAGGTGCTGGCCTACGCGCGCAAGAACCACCCCGAGTGGATCAGCGCCTCCGACCCCAACTACTGGGCGGACGGCCTGGTCATTCTGGGGGTCTCGCCGAGCGGGAGATGGGTCGGCTGCTACTTCGGCGAGGACGTCAAGGTCGATTCGGCCCTTCAGCGGGACATCCAGGACGCGGGCAAGAAGTCCTTCGGCCAGGGGCGGTGGGCGCCCGGCGTCGAGCAGATGGCCGCTCGCGCCGCCGATGTCATGGGGCGCCCGATCGGCTCTGATCTCGCGGTGCTCTTCGTCTCCGCCGTCGGAGTGATCGGCGGCCTCATCCTGGCCGGTGCGATGATACGGACCTACGTTGCGGCCCGGGCGGCCTTCGCCGGGGCCCGGCGCCACTACGCACAGGTCACCACCGACTACGACGCCACGCAGATCAGGGCGGGGCTCATCCCCACCAACGACGCCCACGGCGCCCAGGTCCTGGCCCGCTTCGCCTGGTTCGAGGACCGCTACGCCGAGCTCACCCGCGCCTTCGGCGACTTCGGGGAGCCGCGCGGGGCCGAGTGGTTCGCCTGGGGGCGCAGGCCGGAGGCCCGCAGGCTCCGGGCCCGGGCCGCCGAGCTCGACTCCCTCGACGACGCCATCGCCAACACCTCCGCCCTGCTGACCATGTCCGAGGGCTGGCGGGAGGCCTGGCGCAACGAGCAGGGGCCTGTTCACGAGGACCTGGCCTCCTTCAACAGGCTGTGCTCCTCGGTCCAGGGCGCGGGCCGCATCGACACCACTCAGGACCACGCCTGGGTGAGGGCGACCTCGGGCCGGATGGCGGCCATGACCAACGAGCTGGAGGCGGGGACGCTGTCGCCCTCGGCGGCGCTCGACGAGCTGGACACCATTGCCCAGGACGTGCGCGTCCGCGCCGACTTCCTGGCCCGGCAGGCGCTGGAGGCCGACACGTCCTCCTACCGTGACAACCGCCTGCGCCAGTACGAGTCCTCGCGGAACAGCTGGGGGTCCCGCAACGGCGACGTCTATGTGGGCTGGTGGACGATGGACGGGCACCGCTCCTCCTACGACCCGGCCGCGACCATCCGCATCAACCCGTCCTCCCCGGGCGCCAGTGCCTCCGGGGTGCGCTGGACCGGCTCGGGAACGTCCTCCCAGTTCTCGACGCCGATCTCCGAGCTCGTCACCGGGTACGACTCGGCGTCGAGCTGGGAGCCGCCGTCGTCCTCCTCGTCCTCCAGCTCGAGCGGGTTCTCGGGCGGGGGCTACTCCGGGGGCGGAGGCTTCTCCGGCGCCGGGTCGAGCTCGCACTTCTGAGCGGGCGGGGCGGCGGGTGCGGCCACTGGCAACCTGCTGACGGCTACTGACAACCTGCTGACAGCCACTGTTAACCGCTGTAAATCTCTTTACAGTAGGGCTCGTGGACAGGGTCGATCTCGACTCGCTGCTCAGCCTCGACGCGGAGGCCAGGGGGTGCGGCTCGTCGCGGCTCCGGAGTCGCAGTGGTTCGAGCGCAAGGCGATCCGCACTGATCCCAGGAGGCTCGCCGCTGTGGTTATCGGTATGGCGAACGCCGAGGGCGGGCTCGTCGCCGTCGGCCTGGGTGAGGGGCGCGTCGAGGGCGTCGACGCCGATCCCTGACGGGTCAACCGCCTGCGCCGCGCGCCCGTCGAGCTCATCGACCCCCGCTGCTGCTTCGCATCGAGGAGGTCGACGTCGTCAACGACGAGGGGGCCGCCGACCATGTGCTCCTCTGCTCCGTGGCGCCCAGCCAGCACGCCCATCAGCGCACCGACGGGGAGGCCTTCATCCGCGCGGGCGACTCGACGCTCTCCCTGAGCCGCGCCGCCTGGCAGGAGCTCGTCTACGACCGGGAGGCGGACAGCTATGAGGCGCAGCCGGCGCCGGTCGGGCTGGAGGCGGTCAGCGCCGGGCACGTGGACCGGCTCCGCCGCGACATCGGCGCCGTCGGGGACGACCTGCACGTGCTGCGCGCCAGGAGCCTCGTCACCGCCGACGACAGGCTGACGGTTGCGGGCCTCCTGCTTCTCGGCGAGCACCCCCAGCTGTCCCTCCCCCCACGCCCTGGTTAGGGTGCTGCGCTATCAGGCCGATGAGACCGGCGTCGGTTCGAGGCAGACGATGGCTGCCGACGGCGACCGGCGTCTGGAGGGGGCGATTCCGGACGTCATCGACGCGGCCCTCGCGCTCGTCGATCAGTGGGCGCCGCGTCGTCGGGCCTTGAGGGCCGACGGGTGCTTCGGTCCTGTTGACGTCATTCCGAGGGAGGCGTGGATGGAGGCGATCGTCAACACCGTCGTCCACCGCTCCTACTCGATGGCCAGCGACCACATCAGGGTCTCGATCTTCCCGCACCGGATCGAGGTCTCCTCGCCGGGGAGGTTTCCCCGTCTGGTCGATCTCTCCAAGCCCCTTGAGATCGCGCGCTACGCCCGGAACCCGCGCATTGCCCGGGTCTGCTCCGACCTCGGCTACGCCCAGGAGCTCGGCGAGGGGATCCGCCGCATGGTGGGGGAGATGCGGCAGGCGGGGCTGGGGGACCCGCTCTACCACCAGACCTCGACGAGCGTCATCGTCAGGCTCGACGCCTCCACTCGGATCGCGGAGTCGGTCGCCCAACGGGTTGGGGAGGCCGCGCTCGACATCGCGACTCTGCTCCGGTCGACCGGGCCGCTTGGTACGGCCGACATTGCGATGGCAATGGGCGTGACCCGGCAGACCGCCCTCAAGCGGCTCAAGGCCCTGCAGGAGGAGGGCCTGGTCGAGCGCGACGGCCGTGTGCGTCGAGATAGACATTTTCGTACGAGGTGACGGTGACACCGTCTACCTCGTACGAAAATGTCTATCTCGAGGGGTGGGGCGGCCGGGCGCGGGGCGGGCGTGCAGGGCTCCACAGGGGGGTGCGGTGCAGGGGGTACGGCGCCGGTCGTGGAGGGCGTGAGCACGCGAGGTGCGTTGTGTCTCATCATGAGTGGGTGAGTCTCGACACCTTCGCCCCCCGTCCCAGTCGTCCCGCCCGCGGTCGCGACGGCCCCGCCCCGGCCGTTCGCCTGGCCTCGGAGTACATGGGTCTGGACGGGGTGCGGCCGGAGCGCGATGACGCCTGGCACCGGGTCGCCTCCGGCGTCTACGTCCCCGCCGGCGAGTGGCGCCGGGCCACCGCGGACAACCGTCATCTCGCACTGGTCGATGCGGCCGCCCGCAAGCACGGCGGAAGCGGTGCGGCTGGCGGGGAGCTCGTTCTCGCCGGCGTGTCGGCGGCGCTCGTGCTGGGGCTGCCCGTGGTGGGGCGCCTGCCCGAGCTCGTGCAGTGCCTCGGCCGCGTGGGCCAGCGCCGGCGCACGTCCCTGCTTCAGCGGCGGGTCAGACAGGAGCCCGTTGTCGTCCTGGAGGGCTCGTATCACGTGACCGACGTCGCCACCACCTGCGTGGACCTGGCCCGCTGGGGAGGTCTTGTTCAGGGCGTGTGCGCCATGGACCACGCCCTGCGCAACCGCCTGTGCACGCGCGAGGAGCTCGACGTCGCCCTCGCCCGTCTTTCCGCGAACGCCCGCGGCCTGGGCGCGGCCCGGATCGCCGTGCGTCTGGCCGACCCCCTGTCCGAGTCGCCCGGGGAGTCGCTCTCGCGCGTGCGGATGTGGCAGGCCCGAATCCCGCGGCCGGTGCTCCAGCACGAGATCTGGACCGAGGCGGGCCTGGTTCGCACCGACTACTTCTGGCCCGAGACCGTCGTCAAGCCCCACCCGGTCTCGGAGTTCGACGGCGAGGCGAAGTACCACCGTGAGGCCTACGGGCGCGCCACCGAGGAGACGGTCCTCGCCGAGCGCAGGCGCGAACGCGAGCTGTGGCGCCTGGGCTACCCCGTGGCGCGCTGGACGTGGGCCGACGCCTGGTACGGCAAGGGCGCCCGCATGCTCGCCGAGCTCGCCGCCGTCGGCGTCCGACCCGGAGCCGGCCGATGGTGAGCGGCCTGCACTCCGTCGAGATAGACATTTTCGGATGAGGTAGACGGTGTCACCGCCTATGGTGTCTCCTCACTTCTGAGACACCACAGACGGTGTCACCGCCGATCTCGTACGAAAATGTCTATCTCGACGCAGGTGGGGCGGCGACGGCGAGTGCGCCGCCCGGTAGTCTGGCCGGCATGTCGAAGAAGAACCGTCAGAGGCGCCGGGCCGACGCCGCGACCAAGGCCCCCAAGAAGAAGCAGATCCCGTTCGTGGCCCGCCCCTTCGAGGGGCTCGCGGGCGAGCGGGAGCTGGTCGCCATGATGCAGATCCTGCCCGCCGCCGCCATGACCGTGCGGCTGAACGCCGAGCACGGCGGGGGCGACGTCAGGCTCGTCACCCTGCTGCCCGAGCTCGCCCAGGCCCTCAAGCGCGCCGACGGCGAGGTTCTGGTCGCCATGCAGACCAGCATGCACTCCGGGGACGCCAGCCGCGACATCGCCGCTGCCCTGCTGGACGCCCTCGACCTGGACGCCGGCGCCGCGCTGGCGGTCAGCGGCCTGCCTGAGCCCGGCGAGCGGCTCCAGGACATCCTCGACCCCGCAGCCGCCCCGCAGCTCGACGTGCGCGAGACCTTCGACTTCTGGCTCGACGACGAGACCGCGGACAACCCGGAGGTGCTGCGCTCCCTGGAGGACGCCAAGGCCGAGATCGCCCCGACCGCGCCCGTGCCGGGCGTCGAGCACGCCTACTGGTGCCGCATGAACGGCAAGGAGTTCGTGCGCTGGGTGCGCGGCGAGGACGAGGACGTCTTCTTCAACGCCTTCGCGCGCGTGCACGCAGCCCGCGAGTCGGACCTGGAGGAGGGGGCCCGCTTCGTGGGCGCCTTCCGCGCCTGCGGCCTGGCCATCCCCGTGTGGGAGCTGGTCCCCGGCACCGAGGCCGACGAGCTCACCGAGCCCATGCGGGCCATGGCCGAGCGCCTGGAGGCCGCCCTGGCCGACGACGCCCCGCTGGATGCCGCCGCCCGCCGTGCCAAGGCCGGCATCATCTCCCGGCAGGTCAACCTGTGACGACGACGGCGCCGCCCCGCTGAGCAGGGTCGGCGCCGCCGGGTCCCGGCACGGCTCCGTCCCCGACGACGTCGGGCCCTGACGGCGTGGGGCCCCGCCGGCGTGGGCGCTGCACCGGGCCCCGACGCCGGTGCCCCGGGCGCAGGCCGTCGTCTGTCCGCTCGACGACGGCCGGCACCCGGGGCCGTTCTGCGCGGCCTCTCGGCACTGCCGCGCCACCGCCTCCGCCCGGCAACCGCGCTATTGGGCGGAGGCGGAGTCTCAGCCTGCGCTGTCGCTGCTTCCTCCGGCGTCCGCGCGGTCCGCGGCGCTTCCGCCGGCTGCGGCCTCCACTGTGTTCCTGCCGTCAGCGTCCTCAGCGCCGTCAGTGCCATCGGTGGCGTCGGTGGCGTCGGTGGCGAGCTCGGCGCGCAGGCGGTCGTTGGCCTTCTCCACGTCGAGCCGCCACAGCAGCAGGAGGATGATTCCGTTGGCGATCGCGGGGATCCACAGGTACATGAAGTACAGCATGGAGATGGTCGAGGCCGGCTGCGTCTCGGCGTTGGCGACGTACCCGCTGGAGGCCAGCAGCCAGCCGGCCATGGCCGTGCCCACGCCACCGCCGACCTTCACGCCCAGGGACGTGCAGGAGAACATGATCCCGTCAATGCGCTTGCCGCTGCGCAGGTAGGTGTACTCCGAGGCCTCGGCGATGAGCGCGTTGAGCGTGCCCTGCAGCGGACTCATGCCGATGGAGGCCACGGCGGTGAAGACGAGCATGAGCGGGACGCTGCTCAGGTACCCGGCGACCACCACGCCCAGGCGCCCGACGACGGCGATCGCGTACCCGGTGGTCGTCACGCCCTGCATCCGGCCGAACCGGGAGACGATCGCGGGGGTGAGCACCAGGCCCGCGATGAGCGGGACGTTGATCGCCCAGGCGAAGGCGCCCAGCAGGTTGGCGTCCTTCAGGATGTAGGTCATGAAGTAGATGCCCATATTGAGGGTCGCGGTGAACACCTGGGTGAGGACGAAGACGACCAGGATAATGAGGTAGTACCGGTTCCCCAGGAGGAGGCGGGCGGACTCCCGGGCGGTGGGCTTGTCGGACTCCGCGTCGGAGGCGCTGGCCCCTGCGTCGGCCCCCGTGCCGGACTCTGCACTGGCCCCTGCGTCGGCCTTCTCGTCCGTCTCACTCCCGGTGCGGTCCTCCAGCTCCTCGTCGGGCAGCTCGCGCACGGACATAACGGAGATGGTGTTGGCCGCCAGGCCGATGAGCGCGTAGATGATCGCGATCGTGCGCCACCCCTGCTCGCCGCCGCCGAGGAGCTCGACGCCCTCGACGGTCACGGTCTGAATGAGCAGGCTCGTGCTGAAGGCGAAGATGAACCGGATCGAGCCCATCTGGACGCGCTCGGCGCTGTTCTTGGTGATCAGCGCGGTCAGCGTGGAGTAGGCGATATTGTTCGCCGTGTAGAACCCCGCGTTGAGCAGGGTGTAGGCGATGAAGAACCAGGCGTACTTCGCATTGTCCCCCAGTCCGGCCGGGATCGCGAAGATCGCCACGATCAGGGCGGCGCACCCGAAGAACGCCCACAGCATCCACGGCCGGGCCCGGCCCATGCGGGTGCGCGTCTTGTCGATGAGGGCGCCGAAGAAAATATCGGACGCCCCGTCGAAAATGCGCGCGACCATCATGAGGGTGCCGATCACCCCCGCGTTGAGGCCGGCCGTGTCCGTCAGGTAGATCATGACGAAGGCCGACAGGAGCGCGTACACCACGTTCCCGGCGATGTCGCCGGATCCGTAACCGACCTTGTTATACCATTTCAGGTACTTCTTGTCGTTCATCAGTTCACCTCATTGTGCTGAGCGGGGACGGGGGAGAAGAGGGTGGGCAGGAGAACCAGGTCGAGGCCGAGCGTCCCGCCGTCGACCCGGTACTCGGGCCGCAGCTCGGGGCCGCAGCTGGCCGACCCGATGCCGGCCATGGCGCCGTCGAGGCACAGGACGGTGCTCCCGCACTCCGCGAGCTCGACGTCGTGGGCGGTGCGGGTCAGCTCCTCCTGGGTGTAGGCCGAGACGTTGAAGGAGAAGGGCCGCAGGCCCACGGCGGTCAGCCCCAGGTCGCCGTCGGAGAGCGTGACGTAGTCGCAGTCGGCGCGGCTGCCGCTCTCCTGGGGGCGGATGCAGCCCCGGTGGAGCTCGGCCGCCAGTTCGGCGACCGTCGTCGTGAACTCGCCGTGGCGGCAGGAGCGGTGCTTGTCGACGTAGTTCTCCCCCGGCCCCAGGCCGTAGTAGGCGACCTTCTGCATGACCCGCGGCAGGAAGAGCCGCAGCCCGAACCGCGGCAGGCCGGGGAAGCCCGCGGACGCGTGCGCGCGCAGCCTCACGGCGAGCTCCCCCGCCCCGGTGAGCGTCCACACGGCGTGGACGCCCAGCGCCGGCTGGACGGCGTCGGCGGCCACCGAGATGTCGGCGTGGAGGGAGGCCGCGCCCTCCTGGCCGGCGCTCCGTGCCGAGTAGACCCGGGTGGCCCGCGCGGCGGCGCGGTCGTACCCGGCCCGCTCCCACTGCTTGCGGACGTGCCGGTCGTTGTCCGTGGGGGCGCGCCAGATGTTGAGCTCCATCGGGCGCTCCAGCAGCTCCCGGCCGCCCGCGCGCAGGGACCGCGGCAGGCCGGTGCGGGTGTCGAGCACGACGGCGAGGTCGCCGCCGGCCAGGGTCACCTCGCAGCCGTCCTGCTCGACGTCGGCCGTGCTCGTGGTCGCGCACTCGACGACGGCGGCCGCGCCCGCGCAGCCGGCGACCGGCCCCAGGGCGGCCACGGCGCGGTGCCGGGGGTCGACGTTGGCCAGGGGGATCTCGTCGAAGCCGAGCTCGTGGCCGGCCTCCAGCAGCGGGACCGCTCGCCGCAGGCGGGAGGTGACGACCAGGTGGCAGCGGCCGGCGTCGGGCACCTCCGGCGCGCAGGCCAGCGTCACGGCCGTGTGGGGCGGGACGGGGCCGGGCAGCTCCAGGGGCCCGCTCTCCACGACGTCGCCGTCGCGGTACAGCTCGTAGGACAGGGACGCGTACTGGTCGAGGTCGGTGAAGTCGAGGTCGTTGCGGACGGTCACCAGCCCGCGCTCCTGGTCGTAGCCGACCACGCGCGCGGGGCGCTGGACATTCTTGAGCTCCAGGAGCCCCGCGTGCGGCACCCGGTCGGGCGAGACGAGCCCGTCGACGCAGAAGTTGCCGTCATGGACGGCCTCGCCGTGGTCGCCCCCGTAGAGGTAGACGGGCCGGCCATCGGGGCTGGTCCCGGCCAGCACGGCGTGGTCGCACCACTCCCACACGAAGCCCCCGCAGGCGCGCTCGTCGCCGAGGATGATCTCCCAGTAGTCCTCCAGGTCTCCCGGGCCGTTGCCCATGGCGTGGCAGTACTCCACCAGGATGAAGGGCTTGTCCGGGTCGGAGTCGAGGTAGCCGTGAACCTCCTCCAGCGACGGGTACATCCGGGAGTACAGGTCGATGTTGGAGTAGTCGTAGCTGCGCTTGGAGTCGCGGTAGTAGGCGCTCTCGTAGTGCGTGACCCGGGTGGGATCGGTCCGCTTCATCCAGGCCAGCGCGGTCTCGAAGGTGCAGCCGTAACCGCATTCGTTGCCCGCCGACCAGGAGATGATGCACGGCCGGTTCCGCTCCCGGATCACGCAGCTGCGCACCCGGTCGAGCGTGGCCTCCGTCCAGGCCGGGTTGTCCGCGATCGGCTCGTTCCAGTGCTCGACCT
>ERZ773099.3139-NODE-3139-length-10856-cov-26.255902_pt1 | contig 10856 bp, 8 predicted proteins | sample MGYA00511120_ERZ773099 | MGnify/ENA primary metagenome ERZ773099 (study PRJEB29015, sample SAMEA2738012) | human oral metagenome | biome: human oral; feature: human-associated habitat; material: dental | place: China | collected 2104 ... | reverse complement strand
TGTTCTCGGTGTTGATGCGGAAGTAGGCCTGGAGCGGGATCTCGACGTGGACGCCGGGGGGCACGTAGATGAAGGAGCCGCCGGACCACACGGCCGTGTTGAGGGCGGCGAACTTGTTGTCGCCGGCGGGGATGATGGAGCCGAAGTACTCGCGCACGAGCTCGGGCTGCTCCCTCAGGGCGGTGTCGGTGTCCAGGAAGATGACGCCCTGCTCGGTGAGGTCCTCGCGGATCTGCTCGTAGACGACCTCCGACTCGTACTGGGCGGCGACCCCGGACACGAGGCGCTCGCGCTCGGCCTCGGGGATGCCGATGCGGTCGTAGGTGTTCTTGATGTCCTCGGGCAGGTCGTCCCAGGACGCGGCGGGCCGGTCCGTGGAGCGCACGAAGTACTTGACCGCGTCCAGGTCCAGGGTCGACAGGTCGATGCCCCAGGTGGGCATGGGCTTGCGCATGAAGATCTCGTAGGCCTTGAGGCGCTTGGCGAGCATCCACTCCGGTTCGCCCTTGAGCGCCGAGATCTCCCGCACGACGCTCTCGTCCAGGCCGCGCCTGGCGTTGGCGCCGGCCTCGTCGGAGTCGCGCCAGCCGAAGTCGTAGGTCGTCGAGATCGAGTCGATGATCTCGTCGTCGCTGACGCGGGGCGCATCGGTGGCTGGTGTCATCGGGTTCCTTCCGTTCGCTGGGCCCGGGCCCTGCGGGTGTGGGCCGCCGCCGCCCGCACGGCGCGCTTGCGCAGGGCGGGCATGGCGATGGGGACATGGGTGGTGCACACGTGGTCGCCCCCGGCCAGGGTGGCCAGGCGCTGCACGGGCACGCCGATGAGACGGGCGAAGGCCTGCGTCTCGGCGTCGCACAGCTCGGTGAACTGCCCGGCGACGTCGCGCACGGGGCAGTGCCCCTGGCACAGCTGGACGGCGAAGGTGCCGTCGCCGACGTCGCGCACGGTGGCGGCGTAGCCGTCGAGGGTCAGGGCGTCGGCCAGGGCGCGGGCCCGGTCCGAGGGGTCCTTGCCGGCGGCCTCGACGACGGGCATGTAGCGCCGCTCCAGGTCGCGTCCGCGCACGGCGGCGAAGGAGTCGATGGCCTTGTCCCCGGCGACCTGCTGGAGGTAGCCCAGGGCCCGCTTGGCGATGTCGGAGTAGCCCTCGGCGAAGGTGGTGCGGGCCTCGGGCGTGGCCACGTAGTGCCTGGCGGGCCGGCCCCGCCCCCGCTTGCCGGTGCCGGCCGGAGTGTGCACGACGATCTCACCGGATCCCTCCAGGGCGGTGATGTGCCGGCGCACGGCGGCGGGCGTCAGCGAGAGTATCTTGGCGAGCTGGGCCGCGGAGACGGGCCCCTTCTCGGCGATGAGGTCGAGGACGCGTGCACGGGTCGAGTCGTCGTCTGTCTGGATCATGACTGCCCCTTCCTGCTCCCGATGCGCCGGGCGCATGTCCGGCGCGCACGTCATGGGGCGAGCGCGCCCCGTCCGGACCGCTCCCCTCGACCGATTTTAACTAAGATCATCGTTCCGAAATTCAACGCCGGCAAGTTCAAGACGGGCTGTCGGAACGTGGGATCCGGCACGCTTCGCAGTCACAGGCAGCACCTATGAGTCGCAGACGACAATCGCGGTGGCGGCTATGAGGGCGGTGCCCGCCCGTCACGACGGCGCCGCCCGCCCCGGAGGCGCCGGGCGGGCCGCTCAGGCCCGGGCGGGCCTGAAGGCCGCGTTGGAGAAGACGGCGCAGCCCCCGTGGGCGTACAGGCGCACAAGAGCGTCGCCGGCCTCGAAGTACACCTGCTGGGAGACGACGACGCCCCCGTCGTCGACGAACACCTCGACGCTCTGCATGTCCACCTCGATGCGCAGGCGCACCCGGCGGGCGGCGGGGTCGATGGGCGCCTCCGCCCGCCAGTAGGGCAGGAAGGAGCAGTCGGCGCGGTCCGAGGGGCCCCGGTCGACGTAGACCCGGCCGTCGCGAACGCCGATGTCGGTGCGCCGCGCGTCGTCGGGGGTGCAGCCCACCGAGACCCCGACGTCGTCGGCGGCGTCCCACTCGATGTCCACCTCGAGCTCGTAGGCGCGCCCCGACCAGGGCGCCTCCCACCGGCCCGAGACCTCCTGGCGCTTCAGGGTGCGCGGCTCGCCGAGCGCGTCGCGCAGCTCGGGCACCGGCTCGCTCAGCAGCGAGTAGCGCCCGTCGGGCCGGCGCGCGAGCCGGATGCGGCGCACCACGGACATCTGGCCGTTGTATCCGTCCGCGGCATCGGTGGGCGCGTCGCGGGCCGCGTACTTCCAGTTGTTCATCCAGCCGATGGCGCAGCGCACGCGCTCGGGGTCCTGGGCGCTGGGCCAGGTCACGGCCGAGTACCAGTCCCAGCCCCAGTCGAGCCACTGCGGCGCGGGGTCGTGCGCCGTGAAGCGGGCGCCGTCCCACCGCCCCACCCAGTAGGCGTACGTCATGGGCAGCGCCGAGGCGCTGCCGTCCATGCTCGCGGCGATGACCCAGTGCTCACTGCCGTCGTCGGCGGTGATGCGGAACAGGTCGGGGCACTCCATGCCGCCCAGGTCCGCCGCCCCGTCCACGAGGTAGTCGAAGTTCGAGGCCCAGGACCACTCCAGGAGGTCGCCGGACACGTAGACGGACAGGTACTTCCTCCTGCCGATCACGCAGACCCACTGCGAGCGCTCCCGGTCCCGCACGACCTTGGGGTCGCGGAACCACTCGGCGTTGCCGATCTGCTCGGGCGTGACGGCGCCGTCTGCGTCGGGGTTGGCGATGACCGGGTCGGGGCGGGCGGTGAAGCTCTCGCCGTCGCGCGACCAGTACAGGTACTGCTCCTGGTGGCGCGCCTCGCCCCCGGTGGGCCGCGTGGCCAGGACGACGAGCGCGCCCGCCCCCAATCCGGCGGTGTTCTCCTCGTCGACGACGGCGGACCCGGTCCACACCGGCACGCCGTCCTGCATGGGGATGGCGACCCGGTTGCCGCTGAAGGAGACCAGGTCCTCGGTGGTGCACACGTCCCAGCCGCCGGGGCCGGCATTGGTCCGGGCGTGCAGGTAGTACAGGCGCGTCGCGCCGTTGAGGACGACGGGGCGCTGCCCGTCGCACAGCCAGCCGCTCGGCGGGGTCATGTGGAAGCGCGCGCGCAGGCTCTCCCCGGCCCGCGCCCGCTCCCGCGGGGAGGCGCACGCGCCCAGCGATACCGCGCCGCCCAGGCCGGCCAGCGCGGCCACAACGGACCGGCGCGAGACCCCCGGGCGCTCCGGCGGGCCCGGCGGCCCCTGCGGTCCGCGCGGTGCCGGCGAGTGCGTCATGCCCTTCTCCTTCCAGTCCCCGCCCGGATGGCGGCGTCATGCCCGGGGGGCGCCCGGGGCGGCCACCGAGGCGCGCGCCACCGGCGGGCAGTCCAGCTCGAGCCGTCCGCCGGCGGGGACGTCCTGGCACCCCAGGAGCACCCGCACGCCCGCCGCGCCGAGCTCGTAGTGGGGCAGCGCCACGGTCGACAGGGGCGGATGGAGGTGGGCGGCGATGACCTCCTGGTTGTCGAAGCCGACGACCGACATCCCGCCGGGAACGTCCACGCCCCGGTCCCGCAGGGCGTCGTACAGGCCCATGGCCACGCGGTCGTTGTGGCAGCACACCCCCGTGGCCCCCGTGGCCAGCACCGCGTCCGCGCAGGCGAAGCCGCCCTCCTGGTCGGGGCGGGCGTCCAGGACCAGCGCCGGGTCGAATTCCACCGAGGCCTCCTGCAGGGCCCGCCGGTAGCCGGCCAGGCGGCCCGTCCTGGCCGGCGAGCGGGAGGTGGTGTTGACCAGGGCGATGCGGCGGTGCCCGGCGTCCAGGAGCATCCGGGCGGCCCGCCGCCCGCCGGCGAACTCGTCGGGGACCACGGCGGGATCCGGGGCGGTCGCGTCGAAGCAGTTGACCAGGACGCCGGGCGCCTCGCCCAGCAGGGGCGGCACCCTCACCTCGTGGTGGTACCAGCGCGAGTAGAGGATCCCGCGCACGTTGTACTGGAGCATCATGGAGATCGCCCGCTCCTCGGCGCGCGCGTTGCCCTCCGTGTTGGTCACCAGCAGGACGTGCCCGCGCGCCCAGGCCTCCTCCTGGGCGCCGTGGACGATCTGCCCGGCGAAGGGCGTGGAGGCGATGGAGTCGGCGACCAGGCCGATGAAGGGGCTGCCTCCCTGGACCAGGGTCTTGGCCATGGCGTTGGGGCGGTAGCCCAGCTCCTCGACGGCGGCCAGGACCCGGCGCCGGGCGTCCTGGCCGATGCGGGCCCCGGGCTTGCGGTTGACCACGTGCGAGACGGTGGTCACCGACACCCCGGCCCGCCGCGCCACCTCCTTCATGGTCGCCCGGGACTCCCCCTCAGGTCGTTTGCGCACCGGACCTCACCCCTTCGTCGAGCCGCTCTCCAGACCGTAGATCATCGCCTTGTTGAGCGCCAGGAAGACCAGCAGGAGCGGGGTCACCGTGACGGTGACCGCGGCGAAGGTGGCGGTCCAGTCGGTCTTGCCCATGTTCCCGATGTAGTTCTGCAGGCCCAGCGGGATGGTCTTGAGGCCCTCGGTCAGGACGAAGGTGTTGGCGAAGACGAACTCGTTCCAGATGAAGATCGCGTTGACCATGACGACGGTGATGACCGTGTTGAGCGACATGGGCATGGTGATCCGCACGAAGATGCGGTAGGGGCCGGCGCCGTCGAGGCAGGCGGCCTCGTAGATCTCCCGGGGGATGTAGCTGAAGAAGGACAGGAACAGGAACAGGGACATGGGCAGGGCGAAGCCGGCCAGCGGGATGATGATGGCCAGGCGGGTGTCCAGCAGCCCGATCTGGGAGTAGTCGATGAACAGGGGCACCAGGGCGATCTGCACGGGCACGACGATGCCCATGAGGAAGACGCCGCGCACGATCCCGGCGCCGGCGAATCCGAGGACCTGGATGGCGTAGGCGCCCGTCATGCCGCAGATCACGATGAGGGCGCACGCCCCGGCCGTGACGATCGCGCTGTTGAGGATGTAGGCGGGGATGTCGCCCTGCGCGAAGGCCCTGACGAAGTTGTCCGGGGTGAAGGAGGAGGGCGGGGCGAAGGGGCTGCCCTCCGCGAAGTCCTCCGGGGAGCGCACCGAGGTCAGGACGAGCCACACGAAGGGGTAGACCTGGATGAGCAGGACGAGGGCGAGCAGCGCCCGGTGGACGAGCCGGGCCGTGCGCAGGCGCCTCCTGCGCGCGGCGGGAGCCGGGGGCGGGCCCGGCGGAAGGATCGGCCGGGCGGTGGCGGTGGAGGCGGTCATGATCAGTCGTTCCCCTTGCGCAGCAGTCCGAAGATGAGCGCCACGGCGATGAGGCACTCGATGACGATGAAGACCGCGATGGCCGAGGCGTAGCCGTAGTTCGTGCTGACGAACGCGGTCTTGTACATGTACGTGGTCACGAGCTCGGAGGACTGCCCGGGCCCGCCGTTGGTCAGCAGGTAGGGGACGTCGAAGCCCCGCAGCCCGTAGGTGACCGCCATGACCATGGTGGTGGCCCACACCGGTCGGATGTGGGGGAAGCGGATCCTGGTGAAGATCTGCCGGGCGTTGGCCCCGTCCAGGGCGGCCGCCTCCTCCAGCTCGCGCGGCACCGACAGCAGGGCCGCGTACAGGATGATCGTGTACAGGCCCAGGAACCTCCATCCCTCCGGGATCGAGACCGCCGCCAGGACCGTGCGGATGTCCGACAGCCACGCCCGGCCGAGCCCGTCGAGTCCGACCAGGTCCAGGAGGCCGTTGACCAGCCCCGGCGGGTCGAGGGAGTAGATCCTCTGGAAGAGCAGCGCGATCGCCGTCGTCGACACGACCGCAGGCATGAGGTAGAGGACCTTGAGCGCCTCGCGCCCGCGGGTGATGGTCAGCAGCAGGCAGGCGATGCCCAGCCCGGCGCCCATCTGGATGACCACGCAGATGACCAGGTACAGGAGCTGGTTGACGAAGGCCCTCCAGAAGGTGGGGTCGGCGGTGAGCATTCTGGTGTAGTTGCCCAGGCCGACGAACTGCATGTCGGTGATCCCGTCCCACCTGAACAGGCTCAGGACGAGGGACTGGGCGATGGGCAGCAGGACCCCGCCGCCGAACAGGACGACCGGCGGGAGCAGGAAGAGCAGGACGGAGAGTCGGGAGCGGTGCGGGAGCATGAGTGCCTTCTCCAGGTGCGGGGGCGGGGCGGGGCCGGCCGGGGCGGGCCCGGCCGGCGGGGCCTCACTGGGCGAAGTAGGCCGGGGCGTTCTCGGCCAGGGCGGCGTCCATGGTCTGGATGAACTCATCGACGCCGACGTCGCCCTGGACCAGGAGCACCTGCTCCTGGACCAGCTTGGTGTTGGTGGTGGGGTCGAGCTGGGTGTCCCAGGGCATGAGGGCCGTGCCGGTCACCTTGGCGGCCTCGTCGATGGCCTGCTGGTAGACGGGCAGGGCGTTGTCGGGCACCACCGGGGCGGTGGTGGTCGGCCCGAGCAGCCCCGTGGCCGCGTACTCGTCGGGGTAGCGGCTCAGGGCGAAGCGCAGGAAGTCGTGGATGAGGGGGTCGTAGGTCGCGGCGTTGACGGCCACCCCGATCCCCGAGGGCGCCGCGTACTCGTTGGCCCCCGTCTTGGAATCGGCGATGGTGGGCAGGGTGAAGAAGCCGATGTTGCTCTGCATGTCCTGGGGCAGGTCGGTGGTGGCCAGGCTCGGCAGCTCCCAGGTGCCCATGTTGTACATGGCGGCCCTGCCGGAGGTGAACAGGTTCTGGGCGTCGGTGTAGCCCACCGAGGAGAAGCCCTTCTGGAAGGCGCCGGCCCGGCCCAGGTCGTGGAGCCACTGGGCCATGGTCCGCCCGGGCGCGTCGGAGAACTTCGCCTCGCCCTTCTTCAGGCTCTTGATGTACTCCTCCCCCGCCATCCGGAAGGGCTGGTAGGCGACGTAGCGCTCCAGGGGCCAGCCGTCCAGGCCGTCCAGGGCGATCGGGGTGACGCCCGAGGCGGCGAGGGTGCGGCACAGCTCGGGGAGCTCGTCCAGGGAGGCGGGGACCCGGGCCCCCGCGGCGGCGAAGAGGGCCTTGTTGTACCAGAACACCTCGATGCCGTACTCCAGTGGGATCATGTACAGCGACCCGTCGTCGAAGCGCTGGTAGTCCAGGGCGGAGGGGCGGTAGTTCGCGGTGATCCCGTAGTTGTCGAGCAGGGCGGCGACGTCGACCATCTGGTTCTTGCTCGCGAGCTTGCGGGCGAAGGGGGTGGCGTCGGTGTCGAAGAGCTCGGGGAGCTTGTTCGCCGCGGCGAGGGTCTCGTACTTCTGGATGTAGGAGGGCCGGTCGGGGGTGGTGATGAGGGTGAGCTTGAAGCCGGGGTGCTCCTGGGCGTACTCCTCGGCGATCGCCTGCATGGTGGTGATGACCGCCCCGCCCGCGGCCCGCGACAGCAGCCACGAGATCTCGCGGGGCTTGATCTCGCCGGGAGGGTCGATGGACACGGGGGACGAGGGCGCCCCGCCCTTGGCGCCGCAGGAGGCGAGCAGGGGGGTCATGAGGGCCCCCGCCGCCAGGGCGAGGAACTGGGAACGCTTGAGCTGCATGGTGTGCTCCTTGGGATGGTGGTGGGTTGGCGAGGTGGGATGGCGGTGGGGCGGCCTCAGGTCCGGGTGCGCACGACGAGCGAGGAGCAGGTCGCCTCCCCGTCGAGGCAGGCCAGGCCGACGCGGCCGGCGGCGTGGTCGTAGACGCTGGTGGACAGGCACACGGCGTCGTCGACGCAGCACTGGAGGATCTCCCCGCGCAGGATCACCTCCAGGCGGGCCCGGCCCGCGCTCAGGTCGACGGGGCGCTCGAGCTCGATGAAGTGCGGCACGTCCCCCGACACGTGCCACTGCTCGGGGCCGTGGACGCGCCGCGGCCAGCGGTCCAGCACGAGCCGCGAGGCGCCCGGCTCCAGCCGGAGGCTGTAGCCCGTCTCCCCGCTCGCGTCGGTGCGCACCAGCAGGGAGATCTCCCGCGTGCCCGGCGCCCAGTGCAGGTCGGCGCTCACGCGCGCGTCGGCCGGCAGGTCCGCGCTCAGCACGCGCGAGCGGTAGGAGGCGGCGTCGCCCACGGTCACGGGGGCGGGCAGGGACCACGCCGCGCGGCCGTAGTGGTCCAGGACCTCGGGGGGTATGCGCAGGCGCAGGGAGCCGTCCTCGCGCGGCACGGCCTCCAGGGCCGCCATGGTGCCGGCCCACAGCCACTCGCCGTCGTCGCGCTCCCCCCGGCGAGAGGCGATCCAGCCGAAGAACAGGCGCCGGCCCGACCACGGGGCGGACTTGGCGGCGTAGAGGCCCCGTCCGTCGATGCTGTCGCGGGCGGGGGCGGTCCACGGCCCGTCCGGCGAGCGGGAGACGCGGTAGCGGGTGGTGAAGCGGTCGGTGAACTCGGAGTACACCAGGTACCACCACCGGCCCATGCGGAAGATCTCGGGGCACTCCTGGGTGATGAAGCGGTGCGGGTCCCACAGGGGCTCGACGGGGGTCCAGGTGCGCAGGTCGCGGCTCTCCAGGCGGGCGACGACGCCGCGCCTGCGGTCCGCCCCCCGCGCCCACCGGGCAGCCAGGATGAGGGACCAGGTGGACGACCCGGGGGTCCGGTAGACGAAGGGGTCGCGCCAGTCGGCCGGGTCGTAGCCGTCGGGGGCGCCGAAGGTGTCCTCGGGGTGCTTGGTCCACCGCTCCAGGTCCGGGCTGGTGGCGTGGGCGACCAGCTGGAGGGGGCGCCCGTCGGCGGCCCGCCGCTCGGGGTTGCTGGCCGTGTAGAACAGGTGGTGCAGACCCGCCTCGTCGCGCACGACGCTGCCGGTGTAGGCGTTGAGGTCCTCCGCCCCGGGCCCGCCCGAGGGCAGGGCCTCGCCGCGGTCCTCGTAGTGGACGAGGTCCTCGGTGACGGCCAGGTGCCACGGCGTGCCCGGCCTGGGGCTCAGGCGCCGCTCGTAGAGGTAGTACAGCCGGATCCGCTCGTCGTCCGCGTAGGGGATGACGTCGCCGACCCAGTGCGGCCGGGGCCGGAAGAATACTTCGTGAACCATCGTCACTTCCTCGTGATCAATCGATTGATCACGAGGGTAGGCGACCCCGCCCGAATTGGTCAAGCGTTTGATCTATGATCGGCGCCACAGCATCCGGGCCCGTGTCCGGCCGCCGTCGCAGACCCCGGGCGCCCCTACAGGCTGCGCGGACTCCTCAGCCAGCCCGCGCCGGCCTCCCGCAGCCCCTCCCAGCCGCGGGCGCGGGCCCGGTCGGCGGCCAGCACCCCCATGACGGTGGACGGATTGTGCAGCCTCCCGGCCAGGACGGCGTCGACGACGTCGTCGAAGCGGAACCACGTGGGCACGAACTCGGCCTCCTCGGCCTCGCGCGGGACCCTGGCGGCCTCGGGCAGCAGGCTCAGGCCCCGGGCCAGGAAGGAGCGGCCCCCCTCGGTGGTGAAGCCCGGCGAGGCGTAGACGTCGACCAGCACGTGCCAGGAGGCGGCCTCGTAATCGGTCTCCTCGGCCAGCTCGCGCCGGGCGGCCGCCAGCGGATCCTCCCCGGCCACGTCGAGCAGGCCCGCCGGGATCTCCCACAGCATGGCCCGCACCGGGTGGCGGTACTGGCGCACCATGAGGATCTCCGCGGCGCCGTCGGCCTGAGCGGAGTCCTCCCCCTCCCGCCAGGCGACGACGTTGACGGCGTCATGATGGACCACCGTCTGGCGCCGCACCGGCTCCTGGCCCTCGGACAGGACCAGGCGCTCGTCGTCGACCGCGAAGATCGGGCCCGACCACACCCGGGCGCCGGCCACCACCGCGCGGCCGGAGTCGCGCACGTCGACCAGCTGCTCGCGGCGCCCCCGCGCCCCGCTCATGCCGCCCGCCCCCCGCCGGGGCAGGGCGCGACGCCGACGACGACGAAGACGTGCGCGGGTGCAGAAGTGCGGGGGCCGGTGCGGCCGTACGTGCTCATCACGGAACGCCACCCTAGCGCCGGCGCGCGCCCCCCGGCGACCTCACCGCGCCGCGCCGGAGGGCGGGGCGGCCACCACCCGGCGCAGCTGGTCGCGCAGATCCCCCTCATCGGGCAGCCGCGCCCCGGCCTCGGCGGAGCGGTGCCGGGCCCCGGCCAGCGCCCCCGGGTCGCCCAGGAGGGCGGCCACGGCCCCGGCCAGCGCCTCGGCGCGCGGCTCGACGAGCACCGCCCCGCCCCGCGCCGTCTGCGCGGTGCCGCCCACATCGGTGGCCACGATCGCCGCCCCCGCCCGCAGGGCCTCCTGCACGACGATCGGCTGACCCTCCCACAGGCTGGTCTGGACCACGACGTCGGCCGCCCCCAGCAGCGCCGGAACGTCCTCGCGCCGCCCCAGCAGGCGCACGGGCAGGCCCCGGGCGCCGATGCGCTCCTCCAGGGCGCCGCGCTCGGGCCCCTCCCCGGCCACGGCCCAGGCCAGCGGGCCCCGCCCGTCCTCCCCCATCCGGTCGGCCAGCAGCGCGGCCGCGTCCAGCAGCAGATCCAGCCCCTTCTGCGGGGCCAGCCTGGCCACGGTCAGCACGCGCGCGCCTCCCCCGCGCCAGGCCGACTCGATGGACGAGGCCGGCGGGGCCAGGCCGTCGGTCGAGCGCGGCGGGGTCGGCACGACGGCGAGCTCGACGTGCTGCGCGCCGCGCTCGCGGGCGCGGCGGGCCAGGTCGGGGCTGACGACCAGGACGTGATCGGCCCGCCCGGCGATGACGGCGGCCAGGCGCTCCCCCACCGCGACCGTCAGCCGCCCCCCGACCGGCAGGTTGTGCTCGGTGACCACCAGGCGCGCCCGGCCGGGCCTGCGCCCGCCCAGGGCCAGCGCGGCCAGGGCC